>Ga0190363_1002202_pt1 | contig 11231 bp, 9 predicted proteins | sample 48721867_MG_FD_161272 | JGI IMG/M metagenome (GOLD analysis project Ga0190363, IMG submission 161272) | Hydrothermal vent microbial mat bacterial communities from Southern Trench, Guaymas Basin, Mexico - 4872-18-6-7_MG | ecosystem: Environmental > Aquatic > Marine > Hydrothermal vents > Microbial...
AGTACCAATGTTTTCTCATTTACATTTTTTAATAACCTTAAGATCTCGTCAGCTGCATAGAGACTTCCCTTACCTGGTATTGGATGCTCTCCCTCTACTATCCTTATCTTACTTAAGCGATACCTCCCTTTAGTTCCTTTTGGTACTGATATCACACCATCTGTTATTTCATCCTTAAGGATCTCCTCTATCGCTTCTGCCATAGCTCCAACTGCCTTTCCAGCACCTACGATAAATATTTTTTCATACTTGTCTAACTTCACTCTAATATCTTTTATAGTAAGTTCGCCATCTCTCAAATCTATTGCGTTTAATACAGAATGCCTAGGATCTGCTGCTTTAAGCCCTTCTTCGAGTAAATATAATGAATAAAACCTTGCATTCCTCTCCTTCTCATCATCAATATCAAGCAATTCTTCGTGATTCTTTATGAATTTAAATTCATAATGCAGAAGGTGAGTCGGCAATGCCGGGCTCTCGTCATCAATCCTCTGGGGCGCAGGAGGCATCCTCATCCCTTATTTAAACTAATAATTATTGTGTAATAAGCGTATCCCCACTATCTACGTATTACCTAGATCATACCGCATATTAGTAAGGGAAAGATTTCCTTCTATTAAATCGAGATTTATGTATGGAGTGGACGCTATGCTTAAGATCGATATAAATAAAGCTCACGTAAAAAGCGCATTACATATCCTACTCTCATCTGTGATTCTGAGCTTGGCGATCTCATGTTCTATTATGCCTTGGTACGTTATTGAAGATAGAGATCATCGTTATTTATTATATCCATGGGGCTATGTGCAAGCCTCTAGCGATAATACATATCGTAAGGTAACTCTTGAATTAAGTGCCCTCCCCTCTAAGCTATTCTTACTAGCTTTATCGCTCATTTTGGCACTATTCATTAAGACCATAACGAATAAGGGCTTAATAGGCTTAGATACCCTCGTTCTCCTTTTCTTATCGAGTATTCTGTTCCTAGCTTCTGCTATTGCATTTCAAAACTTTATGGTCTATATGATTTTAGTTCTTAGAGGCACTTGTTCACTATCCTATGGAATTCTGCTCGCATATGCTCTTTCATTTGTGTTACAGACTTTAGCCTTAAAGTTAAAAGCTAGTCGCCGTTTCTCTCTCTTGCCTAACGATATAATAAAACGGATGAAAAAGACCATAAGGGAAGGAATAAATGAAATATATAGAGAGAATGAGACGTTGTTACTTTCATCTAACCTCACCGATACGGGCATGTCAATTCAACTAAATGACTCCAGATGCGCATCTAATAGCTCCTCTTAGCTTAACAACATCTAAATACTTACGCTATATTATGTTATATTTGTGGAAAGGAGGCTCTTTGGAACTTCAGGAATAAGGGGAGAAGTTGATAAGCTATTAATGCCAGAATTGATTACAAAGGTAACTCTTGCCTACGCTACGCTACTTGATAATTGCGGTCTTATATTAGTTGGAAGTGATGAACGCCTCCCCTCTAGATCCATAAGACACGCAGTTATCTCCGGTTTATTAGCCGGTGGAATGGATGTACTTGATTTAGGTATGGTTCCTACGCCCGCTTTGTTACATGTACTCAAAACCTTAAAGGCTGATGGAGCAGTAATGATAACAGGTAGTCATACCCCTCCTAACATTACTGGTGTACTATTCTTTATAAATGATACTGGTGAACTCCCTCCTGAACTTGAGGTAGTAATTGAGGATATGATACTTAAAGGTAAATTCAAAAGAGTTCCATGGAATGCTATAGGTTCTCTAGAGGAGTTTGATAATGCGATAGAAGTTTACATAAATAACACCTTACAATACTTCAACGTTAATCTTTCAGGAGAGAAGATCGCTATCGACTGCTGCAATGGCCCTCAATCATATGTCTTACCAATACTAGTTGAACTTATAGGCGGGGTTTCAATTCCTATAAATGATGATATAGATCCTTACCATAGGCAGAGAGATCCTTATCCAAGACCAGATAATCTCTACGCTCTATCCGCCACTGTAAGGAGAGAATCAGCTCTATTTGGTATGGCAGTAGATGGCGATGGAGACAGAGCTATATTCTGTGATGAAAATGGGAATGTTCTTTGGGGAGATGTAATAGGAACTCTGTTTGCCGAAGCAGAGCTAGAGGAGAAGGGCTATGGAGCTATAGTGTGTCCTATAAATACTTCACGAACAATACATTACGTTAAGGAGCGTTTCAACTGTGAAATAATATATACTAAAGTTGGTCCCCCCTCCATAATAGATGCTATAAGACGAAGACGGCATGAAGTAGTATTTGCCTTTGAGGAAACAGGCAAATACATATGGCCTACTAACATACTTTATGGGGATCCTGCATATGCCTTACTCAGGATGATAGATCTAGTTAAACGCAAAGGAACGTTAAGTGCTTTAATATCGAGATATCCCAAATACCATCTAATTAAAATAGCTAAGCCCATAAAATGGGAGACTAAAAACGCACTTGTCGATAGAATCAGAAGGATAGTGGAAAGGAAATTCAAAGATGTTCGCATAATCACTATTGATGGAGTTAAGGTTGTTTTTGATGATGGTAGCTGGATACTCTTTAGGCCATCGGGAACAGAACCTGTATTCAGGATATATGTGGAAGGTACGAATAAGGAAAGAGCTAAAGGATTAATTGATATCGCGAATAGGATCTTCGAGGAGGCGTATCATGCTATTGGGAGAGACTGGTTTAGTGCTTTTTAAGGAGGAGGCATTTTCAGCAGATATTAGAACTGCATGGTCTCTGTTTAAAAAGGATAGACCCATTAAAGTTTTAACAATCGATGGTTTTAAGAACATACAAGGCTTCCGAAGAGCTATATCTGATAAGCTCATTCACTTGAAGTTTGATAATGGTCTTTCGTTAAAATGTACGCCAGATCATTTAATAACTACAAAGAGCACCCTAACGACTGCTCAAGAAATTCTAAATAATATTAATGATTATAAGATACCCTTCGCTTTCCTCAACTTTAATGGAAGTGATAGATATATAAACAGCATAGAAGCTCTGCTTAGACAGGGCCCTGACTGGCTTCCTAGCTATTTGTATATCGACAATATTAAAGATCTCCTAGAGTTATTGACTAAAGGAGTAGATTGGCGCTCCTTTTTTGTAAACTTGGGTTTCAAATCCGATAGAACTGCCTACAATTGGCTTAAAACTGGTAAGTGCCCCCTTTCATTAATACGTACTATCTTAGATCATTACTCTGATGCATTAAACATGCTAGATATGCTTCTCGATAGCTATATTACGCTACGGCGAGGTAAGAGTAAAATCCCTGTATTCATCGATATGTCTGTGGAATCTTTCAAGATCCTTACAGCTTTAGGTATTTCATCACTTCGCTACGTAGATCTGAGTTGCGAAAAAGGTATTATACTATTCAATCTTAAGAAGAGAGATGATAGAGATCTCCTTTTAAATGCACTAGCAGATATTGAAAGTAAAGCGAAAGTAAGGATAACGGAGAGCTATATAAGGATTCAGGATAAGCTACTTTACATTTTCTTTAGGTGGATCTTAGGCATAACGCCGCAAATAAACCTAAGATCTGTTATAAAATATCCTCTCTCTAAGCTACAGTACGAAATTACTTTAGACATAATAAGAAAGTTTTTCCTTATTTCCGGTAGTATAATTAGCGGCAGTGATAACTCCTGTTACTTTGAAACTCCGAAGCTACTTCTTGATGTTCTCCGAATATGTGCTCCTGTTCTGAAATCTTTTAAGATAATTGACACTACTCTTATGGTTTCCTGGGCATCTCATGTTCTTTCTCCTAGACTTTTCTACTCCTCTATTATTGAGGGAAGAGAGCTGAAGACTAAAGTTTTAGCCTATGATGTTTTCTCCTCTTCTCCAGTGCTAATACTAGCGCTCTGACCCTGTATTTCACTTACCTTCTCCTCTAGGATTCTTAACTGATCCTCGAGTTCACGTTTTATCTTTACATAAACTTCATCTAATAATCTACCCTGTCTCTTAAGCTCCTCTAGTCTTGAGATCTTTTCCTTTATCTCTCTTATACTCGCTCCTGTAAACGGTAATCTAGCCTGAAATGCATGCATTAAACATAGTCTCTCTATATTAGTTAATCTCTGTCTAAGCTCCTCTACATGTTCGTTGAGCTTCTGCATCTCTTTCTCTATACTTTCAATTGATTTTCTAAGTTCCTCTTCAGACATAAGGCCTAGCTCGTATCTGATATTGAGTTCCTTCAGTTCATCCTGATATTTTTGAAGTAATCCCTCTAATTCAGATAATCTTGACAGTATTTTTGGTTTGTCTATTATCCAAGAGTTTAATAGCCTCTTAACTATTTCCCTATAATTCTTCCACGTTCTCTCTACTTCCTCCAATTCGGTTTCATACCTATTAAGGGCATCACCCACCTCAGCCATAATCTATCCCCCATTATGCCAACTTCACATATTCCTCTAGTTCTTTACGCAATTTCCTATATGTCTTTTCATCTATCTTCCCCTCTTTATACATATCTTCTAATTTCGCTAGGCTTTGTCTTAAGCTCTCAATAGTAACCTCAACAAGCAATGGCCCTACTCGTTTTACATGTTCATCTAAAAGCTCTTCTATATGCCTTATCGCGCTTTGAATTTTTTCGGCTTCCGTGCGGGTTTTCTCCATAGCTAATTGTATTTCATTCAAACTCTTTTGATATACCGTGTCGTCTATCATTTTAAGTTCTTTTCTCACTTCCAGTTCATTAAGTGTAAGTTCAAAGCCCTCAAGTTCTCTATTTAAGCTTGAAAGCCTTCTCTCAAGCACTCTCTTATAGCTCTTCCAACCTCGTATGACCTTCCTTGCCGCATCACTATAGGCCTTCCATAAGTCGTTTAGAGATCTTATGGCTTCTTCAAGTTCTCTTATTCTATTTTCTAATCCTCCTTCGAGGACTTCCATTATTGTTGTGGTTTGAGGTAGGGGTCTAGGTCTTTCTATTCCTTCTTCTTTCCTCTCTTCTTTCTCTTCTTCTTTTTCTCTCATAGTCTCTGCTCGAATAAACATGGGGCACTCCTCATAATTTGAGAGACAGGGCGCTAGAAATGGATTTACTGTTGCATTCATCGCCATACATATGAATTCCTTATCACTTTTCTTCCTCAAGTATGGACAGTGCCTCATCTTTTCATCCCAACTAGTAGAATATCCGCTGTAAGTACATATATTAGTAATGCTGTAGTTGTATTTGAATAAGCAAATAATCCTCGTTTTAAATTCAAATATTCATTCCCCATTTTATAGCGAATAATATCAACTTATATGCCAAGTTCAGATCGCCAAATACTTACGGTTTGAGAGACCACGAACTCTATAGGAAATCCACGTTTATTTGTACCAGGACATAGTGCATCAACGTATACGTACAATGTAAGTCCATCATTACATGTGTACTCAGCCAATTGCGGAGGCCCTGCATTAGGCAACGGTATGAGTCTGATATATAGCGGATATAATCGACATACTAAGGGTCTCTCGAAGTATATCCTACAGTAAGCCTTTCCATTGATCCATGATAGAAATATGCATTCTGAATTCGGCTTAGACTTTAATATGTACTTTCCTCCTCTTATGACTACTACCTCTCCGTACTTTCTCGTAAGATTCACTACCTCGTTCTTTAATAAGGGCACACTATAGACTATGCAACACCTTCCACAACGTATACATCGCCAAGAGCGTACAAGTCTCCATGGAACATACTTATGTCCTTTATTCATTCATCTCACCTTCATTACGTCTAGCCCTATTCGCTTGCTATCGTACAGAGCTTAGCAACTCTCTTAACTTCCTATTATTTGAACATAACACATAGCGTATAAGCTTATTGTTATGGTAAGAGCTAGAATTCGACTAAAACGACATTACTTTACCTTCTAGCATAACTCTAAGGTCTTTTTATCTCATAAATAGCTTTTAAATAAAGAGCGGAAACATTAAATACTTGAGGTCAATCATTTTTAATGGGTCTTCAACGTTCCCGAATGGGATTGGATGAGAAGACCCGAGTCACTCCCGGCTTAACTCCTTCTACTATTGAATTAATAATTTCCTCCGCATACTCCTTTAACTCGTGAAGTCTATTTTCCTCCTTTGCTTCTCCTATTATCCTAACAACAGGTTCTGTTCCCGATGGCCTAAAGAGTATCCAGCTACCATCATCAAAAACAACCTTAACTCCACCTAAGCGTATATAGACTTGGTTATTTAGTGACCTAGCCACTTCTTCGACCAACTCTTGAGCGGTCTTTTGATCCTTTACACAAATTTTTTCATTAAATTTAACATATCTAGGCATACTCTCTGTGATTTCTGAAAGCCTCTTCTCTCTTTTTGCTAAATATCCTGCTATTATTAATGCGGCTAATATTCCGTCTCTTGTAGGGTTAATGTCACGAATTATAACACCTCCACAACTCCCCTCTCCTCCCACATTTGCATCCTCACTAATCATCTTGTCTAGGACTTTTCTCTCTCCTATATCGCAATATATTACTCTACCTCCTTTCTCTCTTACTACATCCTCTATTAATCTCGAGGATGCTATATTGACAACCACCTTCCCTCCCTTAACTTCTACAAGTTCATCATCGTATATCGCTTTTATTACTATCGCGAGAGTATAATCAGGGCTTAGTACCTCCCCCTTATCAGTAATTAAGACCAATCTGTCTGCATCACTATCATGAGCTAGCCCTATATGGCTTCCCTTTACGACATTTTTAAGATATCCTAAAGTTCTTTCGCTTGGTTCATAATCTCTAAAGGGATTTTCTGGGTCAGTATTTACTGTAAGTACACTGAATCCTGCTATCTTTAAAGCGTAAGGCGTTACGTGAATAGCTGCACCCGCAGCGGGATCAACAACTACCCTAATATTTCTCGTATTACACTTTCTTGAGCCAAAGTAATTTATATTCTTCAATAAGTGATTAATGTAATCCTCTATTATGTTAACTTTGACTACTTCATTATTACCGCTCCTGTACTTTATTCTAGTTGGCCTCATTTCCCTATATTCTTCTATTATTTTATTCATGACTTCCTCTGCTATGAAGGTTCCCTTATCGTCCGCAAATTTTATTGCATTCCATTCTATAGGATTATGCGAGCCTGTTATTACTATCGCTCCTGAGGCATTTAATCTTCTGACAGCATAGAATATTGTAGGCGTCGGACATATTCCCAGGTCAATAACTCTCACTCCCTCTGATAGCAGTCCTGCTATAACTGCCTTTTTAAATACTAAGCTTGAAGGCCTACAATCTATGCCTACAACTACAGAGTCAGGCATAACAACTCTAGCATAGCTAATGGCAAAGCGTGCTACTACATCAGGTTTTAAATCCCTAAATGCTATTCCTCTAATTCCAGAGGCTGATATTATCATTTTATACTCCTCTTTCAGTAAATTTAGTTTAATTTAAAATTTAAACTTTTTGCATTTCCATATATAGGTAACGATATATAACTAAAACATAGGATAATACCTTGGAGGGTATGTTTATTGAAATGTCCTCGATGTCATTCTGAGGTATATGGCGATTATTGTCCATCTTGTGGACTCTACATGAAATTAGGACAGTTTCCATCATCCTCAGAGCCACGGGCACGTAAAAGTCTTATAATAAGAGGTATCGTCTCCTCTATTGCTTTAGTAGTATCTATAGCTTTAATTATCTTCTTAAGAACTTATTCTCCCTTCATAGAAATAGTTGCATCCCTTATGGGCATTTTTGCCGCCATAGGGCTGATAGTAACAATTTTAGCTCTTCGTGAGGAAGTAGTAGAGCCATGGCAAAAATATCCCGATGCTAGGGCTTTCTCAAATGGGGAGCAAATATTATGTACACTTTTTCAACCATCTCTCTTCATAATAGTTACTGAGAAGCGTTTCATAAAATTGAAGAAGTCCCTTTTAAGAAGGCGATATAAGGTGATATATGAGGTACCCTTAACTATGGTGGATGACGTAACGTCAATAAGGAAACGAAAGATAAGTATATCTTCCATACTTTTCATAATCTCTCTATCTCTTACATGGATATGGATTGGCCTAATGGCATTGCGCTATAAAATGTTGAGAAAGGAACACATAGTAGTCTTTTGGCTATTAACGGTTCTTCCAGCATTCATCCCTTCATCAAGTGTTTATTATGCCTTAATAGTGAAGGGATCCATAGAATCTAAGTCAATCTTTCCAGCTCCTATTGAAGCCATGGATGAATACGAACCAATACTTGAATACTTCTCAACATTTATCTCATGCTTAATAGAAGCAACGAAGTCCTCTAAATCCTCACCAAGTTCTTAAGTATTACATAAGTCAATGGATCGTGTAATCCTTCATGAAACCTCATACTCGTAAGGATGAGCTTCCCTAATCCCTCTTCAACTTCTAGCGTGGTTGTATGGTGATTATGAAGCCATCCCTCAAAATATCCTGTAATTTCTGCATCTATATCCTCTTCAGATATTAGAAGTCCCTTTTTAGGTAGTAAATTGAGGAACTCTACTCCCATTATACGGCTATTGGTTATCTCTCTTACTAACTCCTGTCTCCTTACATAATGAAAGCCTGTAATCCACCCACCTCTAAGTGGGTTTATAGAAAATCTCCGTCTCCCTACTATTATACTTCCTTCCTTTGTTATAATCACTAGCGCCTTACCTCCATTTTTTACATATTTTAGGATCGCCTCGTCTAAGCTATTAGTTATGATAAAATTCCATTTCTCAAGAGAATCCATTTTCACATGTGGAATGCTTATGTCTCCTAATCGTTCTCCTCTTAGATATACTCCTAGCCCAAGTTCTCTTAATTCGGTTATCACATCCTTAGGAATGACGTATATTGGATACTCATTATACGCTATCGGATCGCCCTTATCGGAGTATAATTCTATGTAAAATCTCAGCTTTGTAATTCTATCAAAGTCCGGCATATTGGTCTTAACTTCCCCTATTTTTGTCACACTATACGCTTTTACAGTATCTACTTTCATACGTCCTTCAATAGATTCCCCTATCCGCCAGATTAAATTACCATTCTTTATATCCCTATTACTTACGTTAGAGCAGACTACACTAAGGGAGACGTTCTCACCTGTCCAGAAGGCGAATCTAGTTAGGTGTGCTTCTATAAGGATTTGTGAATTTAACTTGCTTATATCTTTAAGGGATAATCCTGACTTTTCAGTGTAATCGAAGTTTAATAGACCATTACACTCCCAAAAGACGTCATTTAGCTGAGTTATTACATAACCTGCTATCCTCTCTCTCCTTCTAATTTCCTCTATTGCCAACTTTAAGAGATTATATGCATGTCTTTGTGTCTCTAATGCTAATTCTTCATAACTTCTCCATATCTTGTTAAACTTCAGCTTGGCATATCTTTCTCTATATCCTCTAGGACGACCTGATCCCCACCCTCCTTTAAGTCTCCTGTAAGGCTTTACTGGTAAGCTCCAAAATCCTATTTCCGAGATTAATATAGGCTCTATACCTGATGGCCCTATAGCATTTCTGTGAAATGCAACTGAAGGGCTTTTTATCACCATATCAAGATTTCTCTTAAATTCTTCCAGCCTTTCTGGTAGTTGTGGATATATATGAATATCATTAATATCTGTAAGTATATGAGGACCCCCCGAATAATCAACTACTAACTTCGATAGATCAAGCGCTTTCGCTATTTTGTACAAGTCTAATAACCATTTTCTATCACTGTCCTTATTAAGATTAAACCCCCATTTCTCGCTGGCTAGGCTATATATTATTACATTAGGGTGTTCTCTTCCTCTCTCAATCATATTTCTCAGAGTAGATAAATATTCTCTCCTTGCCCTCCTTGTATTCACCTCGGGTGTGGGCATTTCTTCCCAGACCAATATCCCTTCCTTATCACACAATTCGATGTATTGTTTTTCGGGAATTTTTAAGTGTATCCTAACTAGATTAAAACCCATCTTTTTTATTAATTCAATTTTCTTCTTTAAGGCTTCGAATGGAACTGTGTATATTGTATTGAAATGAAAATCCTGATCTAAAATTCCCATTATGTAAAATGGCTTGCCATTAATATGAATCATACCGTTTTTTATCTCTACTATCCTAAATCCAAGTCTAGCATTGATACTATCCAAGATCTCATCATCTTTGATCAATTTAAGGTGTAACTCGTACATCTTAGGTTCTGAAGGATCCCAGAGATAAATCTCGTCTAACTTTAGGCTTAGTGTAATCTTCATTAAATCCGTTTCAATTAGTGTAGGTAATTGTTTTCTCGTTACATATACTTGGCCTAAAGGATCTATAAGTTCCGCTTCTATGAAATATTTATTTGATAATATCTTAGGTAAGTCTTTTACTTCGCAGTTTATTATAATGTTCCTTTCATCGTAATTTGCACTAACTATATATCTGCTTATATAAGATCTACCTCTAAGTTCAATTAATACATCCTGCCATGGTCCTCCCACATAGCTATACCATGATTGCTTACCTGTAAGCGTTTCTTTTAACTCCTCTGGTTTAGGTAAATATACCCTCAGTGCTAAGACGTTCTCACCTTTCCTTACATGGTTAGTGATTTCAAATTCGAAGGACTCATATCCTCCACTATGACTACCAATATATACTCCATTAAGCCATACGTCACATCGCCAATTTACAGCATTAAATATTACAAATATTCTTTTATCTTCTATTTTTGGCATGAAAAAACTTTTAACAAACCAGCCTATACCGTGATATTCTTCATACCCCTTAAGTGCTTGCCAACATCCTGGAATCTTTATTTTAATCCAATTCTCAAACTCCTTCAGTAAATACCATTTCTCCTTTATACCTCTATCCTCTGGATCAGCTTTGAAGTACCATTCACCATTAAGTACTATCTGTGGCCTCATGAACTCGCACCTGTACTAATAACTATTTACCGCCCTTCTATTCATACGGGTTTCTACAGCGCAGTATATGTTGAAGTACATTATTTATTAGCGTTATGCTGGGCAATAAGACGGTTTACTATTTAAATAACTTTTTCATAATATGCTCTTCCCCTCTACTAATGCCGTTATCTCGATTAGGTTCTCTATTCCAGATGTCTTTACTTTTAGCATAAATACATTTTCTATTTGGAAAATTCCTGCAGGATTCTTCA
>Ga0190363_1002203_pt1 | contig 11228 bp, 8 predicted proteins | sample 48721867_MG_FD_161272 | JGI IMG/M metagenome (GOLD analysis project Ga0190363, IMG submission 161272) | Hydrothermal vent microbial mat bacterial communities from Southern Trench, Guaymas Basin, Mexico - 4872-18-6-7_MG | ecosystem: Environmental > Aquatic > Marine > Hydrothermal vents > Microbial...
ATGCTCCTTGGAGCCCGTGAAGTACTGGAGGGCCGAGCCGAAGCTCTCTGGATCGACGACCCTGAGGTCCACCTGGAGGCCGGACCTCAGGATGACGGTGCTCTTCGTCGTCCCCCTCGAGACGACCTTGACGACCTCTGGCAGCGAGACGAACCTCTCCACGACCTCCAGGTGCCTCTCGGAGGCCACGAGGAGGTCCAAGTCCCCGACGGTCTCCTTCCTCCTCCGGGCCGACCCCGCTATCATGACCCGCTCCACGGCCTCCGACCCGGCCATATACCGCTCCAGGGCCTCCATCGTCGTCAGGACCTGGCCGAGGAGGAACCTCCTCTGGGCGCTCCTGTGGATCTCGATGGCCTTGAGGATGTTCTCCTCGACCTTCGGGCCGAAGCCCCTCAGCGTCCTCAGCCTCCCCTCCCTCACCGCCGTCTCCAGCTCCTCCAGGGTCGTGATCCCCAGCTTCCTGTGGAGGAGGAGGGCCGTCTTAGGGCCTATCCCCTCGATCTCCATCAGCTCGTGGATGCCGCCGGGCATCGACTCCCTCAGTTCCTCCAGGAGCCTGCACCTCCCCGTCGTGATGAGCTCCTCCACCACCCTCGCGATGCTCTCCCCCACACCGGGGATCGACCTCAGCTCCCCCCGGGCGTGGACGTCCCTGATGTCCTCCGTGAGGCTCTCTATCCTCTGTGCGGCCCTCCGGTAGGCCCTGGACCTGAAGCGGTCGCCCTTCACGGCGAAGAAGTCGGCGATCTCCCTCAGAGTCCTCGCGACCTCCAGGTTCAACCCTGACACTCCTCTGAATTCTAAGAGAAGGAATCTAAATAGTTAACCCCTTTTCTCTTCTTAGAGCCTCCACTGGTTCTAGCCTTAAGGCTTGGTAGGCTAAATATTGAGCTTTTAAGAGAGACTAAGCCCTTTATAGGTTTAGGATCTTCACCTCTTTGGTAACGATTCTTATGTGTAATTTTGTTACACCTAAATAAGAAGGAGTTCACCTAAATATCCACTTCCATCGTATAAGCGTGATATCCGACTCTACTTTAAAGGGTTCTCCATAGGCCTCTGAAAGCTCTCTAGCCCCCTCTCCGCACTTATCTCCGAGTCTGGTGATAAAATCTGTATGAACGATTCGTATTCTATATATTTTGGTTCAAACTGTAATGAAATAATGTAGCGTTTGTGCGCAAACAAGTAAGGGAAAGTATCGTACGCTCAAATGAATAAGGAGGCTTTTAAGGGTATGGGGGTATCCAGACCGTTGACACAAAGGGCTTGGGAGGCGATCGCCATAATTGCCGTGGTATGCTGTGGTCTCACAGTGCTTTTTGTCGGCTTTGTGGAGCGAGATCTACCCATACCCCGCGGGCCGGTCTCGAGCGATACCCTCTGGGAAAGGCTGGAGGAAGATGACTACTTCGATCACCTCCACATGATGCACCCCTTCTCGGCGGAGGTGCACCTGAACAGGCCCAGGCTGCGTTACGATCTCTCCCGAATAGAGGAGCTTGTAAATCTGACTATGGAGAACGGGGTGATAAAGTATGAGAGCCATTATAACCCGGAAGTCATGGTCGTCCTCAGCCGGCCTTGGGGCTTTAAAGGGAAGTGCCTCTCCGTTGGACTGGAGATCCCCTCAAAACCCCTCACCTATCCCATAGTCAAAGTGACTATCGGGCTCACAACGCGGCCAGAGGGGGTAGACGAATCCGTTCTCGATTCGATGGGCTACAATGGCTCTTATAGCTCTGAGATTATTGAGGGGTATATCTTGGTAGATAGTAGGTGGACTAAAGGAGAGATCGATGTCAGCGATTTCTCAACGTGGAGGATCCCAGAAAAGGTACAGGTGGTCATCGACTGGTCAGGGCACAAGGAGGGCCATTATCCTTATCCTGGAGGTTTCAGAGCAATTGTAAGGAACGAAACTACACTTAGTGAGGACCTTGCCGAGGAGTTTAGAAACATCTTAGAGGCCCACGGGATCGATAGTAGCATTTGGGAAAGTGCGAATATAACGACTAAAGTATACGAGGAGCAGGGGATACACGTTCCAACGGTCTCGATTCTCCCCAAGGAGTTCGACTGGGAGGAGGCCATGAGGGTTGAGCTGGAGTGGCTCAAGGATAACGGGATCATCCTAAACCTTAGTGAATGGGACATCCAATCCATATCCTCCCTCTGCGACCTCGGCACATCCGGCGCTAATGATAGAATCGTCTTCTACAATGGAAAGTGGAAACGTTACTACGAGACAGGACTCTATCTCTACGCGTAGAGGAGGCGCGCGCGAATGGGAGGTCATTAGGTCACCCATCTATTCGACAAGTAAAAATTTAATTTGTAAGGTTTCCTATTAGTGATAAATGATTCCATATGCATACTTGCGATTTCGTTATATATTCTTGTATTTAGTAATGATATTTTTATCAATTATCGGGATTTGGGCTTTTCGACCCCTTATTCAAGAGCAAATTTTAGAGACTGTTAATCCCCCCTCGAAATTAGAAGATTAAAAATCATGAATAAACTCTACATCGATCTAATTGGAGCAATAATCCCTTCATTTGTTTCTTTATGTGCTCTTTCGTATATTATATTAAAGAATAAAATTATGAAAGAAAATTATACTCTAGGATTAATTTATTCTACAGGAATTGCCATGTTTTTATCAAAGGGCGGTTCTGGAGCAATCATAATAAATTATATGTATTTTGATTTTATTGTTTCTTTAATTACTTACATTGTAGTTTCCTACAAAGATAAAATAGGAAAAATTTTGAGGCATCCTATTAAAGAAATTTCAAACCATGAATGGCTCATTAATAGAGAAGACATATTAAATCTCTTTCTAGTTGGTTATACCTATTCTTCTCTTTCACTCCTATTAATGGATCTTATCTACCTACTCCCATATAGATTTAAAATATATATCGGTGGTATGGGAATGGTTGATGCAATATTTCTGTCTGGTTTATTTATTTTTTTCACTTTAATGCTTTGCACCTCTTTTTTTCATCTGAAAAATGAATTAGTTCTTCAATAACATGCATATACGTCACATACTCTATTTTTACTAAATAAACTGGTTAAAAATATTCGCACGTAGAATTTCTCCCAAACGATACGCGAACGTGAGATTTGAAGTTGTGCTCTTTTATTTACATGTAATAAAATTACACGTAAAGATTCTTATCTTGGGTGATATATAGCTTCCTTCGTGAATGAGGCGAAGTCGCGGGGCAGGGTTGTCCTCTGCATGTTGAAGACCGATGTACACGACCATATCTTCTTCCGAGTGCGCATGAACGAGCTCAGGCGCCTCGTCGAGACCCTCGGGCTGGAGGTCGCGAGGGAGTTCATACAGACGAGGGCGAGGCCCTACGCCCGATACCTCATCGGGAAGGGAAAGGTGAGGGAGATAAGGAAGTTCATCAAGAAGAACGACATCGATGTGGTCGTCTTCTACAACATCCTGAAGAGCAACCAGAAGCTCAATCTCATAAGGGCCCTGGGATGCGACGTCATCGACCGGTATGAGGTGATCCTGGAGATCTTCGACCTCATGGCCTCCGACACCCTCTCAAAGCTCCAGATAGAGGCCGCGAGGCTCGATAAGTTGTATCCCTTCTTCAAGCTCAGGGCCAGCGTCAAGTATCGGACGGAGAGGCCCTTCCTCCGCAGCATGGGTGAGTACGCCTACCACAGCAAGCTGAGGGCCCTCAGGAGGCGTATGAGCAGGATCAGGGAGCGGATAAGGGAGCTGAGGGCTGAGAAGCAGGAGCGGATCAGGAAGCGGAGGGAGCTTGGGTACCCGATGGTCTGCATCGCCGGCTACTACAACGCCGGGAAGACGAGTCTCTTCAACGCCCTGACGGGGGAGTTGAAGAGGGTGAGCGACGACCCCTTCACCACCCTGAGCAGCAAGTATCAGCGTAGATACCTCAACGAGAGCGAGTTCTTCCTCTTCATCGATACCATCGGCTTCGTCATCGACCTGGACCCCCGCCTCATCAAGTCCTTCGAGCTGAACCTCGAGGATATGAGGAGCGCCGATGTCGTCCTCCTCCTCCTGGAGATCTCCGACCCCTTCCCCCTCCTCTCCATGAAACTCAGGGGGGGCATCAAACTCCTCGAGGAGATAGGGATTGACAAGGACCGGGTGATCGTCGTCTTCAACAAGATCGACCTCCTGGATGAGGAGCAGGTCACGGAGAGGATTGAGAGGCTCAGGATGGAGGACCGCGGCCTCGAATGGGTCTGCATCTCCGCCAAGAAGAGGATAAACTTAGAGGGACTCATCGAGGCTATCCGGGACAGGATCCGTGAGGTCGGGATAGTGCCTCAGTCCGTGACCATAAGGGCCAGTTAGGCGGTGGGAGAGGGAGTTGGAGAGGACGAGGGAGATCCTGAGGCGCGTCCTCGACCACTATCACCGGGGCTGGAGACCCGAGGGATCTGACCCCTTCAGGGTTCTGATCAGGACCATCCTCTCCCAGAACACCAGTTATAGGAATGAGCGTAGGGCCTTTGAGAGGCTTGAGAGGGAGGTCGGGGTCGACCCCCAGAGCCTGGCTGAGGCGGATGTGGAGGAGATCGCTTCGGAGATAAGGCCCGCCGGGATGTTCCGACAGAGGGCCGCGAGGATCAAGGAAGTCGCCCAGTTGGTCTTGGAGAAGTATGCGGGGGACCTGCGTGGGGTCCTCGAGAAGGGGTTTGAGGAGGCGAGGGAGGAGCTGATGACCCTCCCAGGGGTGGGAAGAAAGACGGCGGACATCCTCCTCCTCTTCAGCGCAAAGAAGGGGGTGATACCCATCGACCGGCACATAAACAGGATCGCCCACAGAACAGGCATCGTAGAAGGTAACGCCGGCTACGATGAGGTAAGAAGGAGACTGGAGGAGGCCGCCGACGAGGATCAGTACCTGGATATCCACCTCGCCCTCATCCAGTTCGGGAGGGAGATCTGCAGAGCCAGAAACCCCCTATGTCCCGAATGCTTCCTACGGGACCTCTGCCCCACCTTCCAAGAGGGACAAGAGAAGAACGCCGCGAATGAAATTGGTGCGGCCGCCGGGATTTGAACCCGGGTCTTCAGCTCTCCCCAGGAAGACCCACGGGGGGCTGAGATCTTAACCAGGCTGGACTCCGCCGTGGAGACGTCCACGGCCGCCTGACGGCGTTCGGCCGCCCTTTATCCCATTTTGAATATGCAAACAGGAAAAGAACTATTAAGTTTTACTTCCCCTCCTTGCGATGAGTGAGGTCGATAGGGTCCAAGGATGGGAGCTGAAACACGGCAAGGAATAGCACCGGGGTTAGGAGGAGTGGTGGAAAGGGGATTCCGGAGGTTACTCCCGCCTTTTCAATCCCATTAACCCTTCTTGGATGGGATATTTTTGATATTGTGATAAAATCAACCTTTAAAATGAATTAATTTTATGATAATTTGTTAATATAATGATGCGGGGGCTCTCAAGGGGCGAAGCCCAGCCTTAAAGGATGTAATTTAGGTGTGCGTTCTTCAGCGTTCTTTAATATTTTTTAAAAACAAGTCGGGCTCCCTCCCACCTTCAACTTCTTATAATAGCCCTTGTTAGTGATCCCCGGGTATCAAGGTAAGAGAGGAGGTGGTGTTTTTGGAAGAGGAGACGGTCATCTGCCCAAGCTGTGGGAGAGAGGTCCCCAAGACACTGTACTGCATCTACTGCGGAGCAGCCCTCTTCAAAGCGGAGGAGACCCCGGAGAAGGCTGAGGAGGCTGTGGAGAAGGCTGAGGTGGGCGTAGAAGAGGTCAAGGAGGAGGTTACAAGACCTTCAGAGGTAGTTGCGGAGGAGGCCCAAGGAGGGGAGGTCGACCCAGAGATCCGGGCCCTCATGGAGGACCTCAAGAACTACTTCATCTGGAAGATCAAGCTCGTGGACGTCCTCTGCAACGGCGACGTCTCGGAGCTCGTCTTTACAAAGCTCTTCGAGGAGTACCAATCAAAGATCAACAGCCTCACCCAGCTGAGAAATCAGAAGATAGAACAGCTCAGGGAGGGGTTCGATAAAAAGAAGGAGGAATTGAAGGAGGCTAAGCTGAAGCTGGAGGAATTGAGGGTCCGATGCGCCGTCGGGGAGATAGATAAATCGGAGTTAGAGAGCAGGGCCCCGGAGCTTGAGGAGAAGATCAAGAAGTTGGAGGCCGAGACCTCCTATGTGGATGCTCAGCTCGCCTGCCTGAACAACCTCTTGGGTGGGAAGACCCCGAAGGAGATCATGGAACTTGAGAAGACCGCCAGAAGCTGCTATGAGTCCATCAGGGCACTAGTCGATGAAGGGAAGATCAGTGAGGAGATCGCGGAGACCCTCACTAAGGATCTGGATGCTGTGTTGAAGATCTTTGACTCTATGATCGGGGAGAAGAAGAGGGAGGAGGAGAAGCTCAGAGAGGAGCTCTCGACACTGGAGGCCCGGTACAAGGTCGGGGAGATCTCCATCTCAGACTTCGAGAAGAGGAAGAGGGAGATACTGGCAAAACTTGACAAGATCTGGGAGTAGTCTTAGAGAGGTCTTCTCCTTCTTTTCATGCTCGCACGAAGGAAATTCTTAAAAGTGATAAAGGGCGACATGGATTAGGAGGTACATAGGATGAGCGACAGAAGCTTAGGGGTGCTCATAATTCTCGTTAGCCTGATCTTAATGGGAGGATACTTCATCTGGGCCTTTGGTCCATCCCTTGGATTGCCCTGGATCTCCGAGGCTCTTAGTGAATGGGCAATAAAATTACCGGTGATCCTAGCGGTCTATGCGGTTCTCGTCATCATTCTGTGGATCGGTTACACGATGGCGACGACCCCACCCCCAATCCCTATCGAGAGACCGCTGGAGATAGAGAAGGAAGAGAAGGGCTCAGAGAAAACCCCTTAAATCCACGCCCTCTTTTGGGACGTCTTTAAAGTAATTCTTGAATTTCAATCTCCTTCGTCTATTCTATTACGGCGTGTCTCTTTCTTAGGTCGTCCTCCCTCTCACCCATTCTATTCATCAATTCGGCGATGAGGCAGTCGAGGAAGATCATGGTTGAGAGTTCGAACATCGTCCCAAGAGGGGCTAGTGGTTCATGTTCGCCCATCATCTGCCTACTGACATAGTCCTCCTCCTTGGCGATCTTCGTCCTCCCCTTCACCACCACGACGAGATCGGAGATCCGACCTAAAGGTGACTCAGGGCGGGAGGTAATGGCGATGACCTTCGCCCCTATCTCCTTCGCCACCTCCGCCTGGGTGACCACCGTCCTTGTGGTCCCCGAACCCGAGATCGCGATCACCAGATCCTCCTTTCTCAACGCTGGGGTGATGGTCTCCCCGGCTACGTAGACGTTGAAGCCGAGGTGCATCAGTCTGAGGGCGAAGCACTTCCCGACGAAGCCGCTCCTCCCCGTCCCGATGATCAAGATCTTCTTATCATTTCTCGCGTGGATGAGTACATCCAAGATCTTCTCGATCTCTTCGTTTGAGATCTTCTCTATGATCCTATCGATACCCGTTATGATCTCCTTAGCGATCTTCTTAACATGACTCATCCGCCCCTCTCCCCCTCCCAGGCGTTTCCAGGTCTCGTTAAGTATTTCTCTTCAACACTATTTAACATTAGGGCTCATTTGGTATATACTAATGTAAACTAATTTTACATTTGAACCGATATATATATAAACCAGGAGGGATTAACCGTCTAATCGACGATTTTATTTCCATTTTTGAGATGGGAACTCTGAGGATCTCACTCTGCCTCTGGGGAGCCGCTCGTCTTCCCTAAGACCTTATCTATGGCGATCTCGGCTATGGCTGAGCTGTACTCCACTATTATCTTCATATCCCAGACGATCGACCGGAGGGCAGTAGCCACCTTTAGATCCCTGATCTTATCCTGAAGGGCTCCGAGGAACTCGTTCTCCTTCAACTCAACGACCTTCTTCATCTTTATCGCGTCGCTCGCGACCTTTACATCCCCGGTGATGATACTCTCCATCGCCTTGTCTATTATGGTGAAGGCGAGGGAACCCATCTGTTCGAGCAGGTTCATGATATCGCCGGGGAGGTCGTCCCAGAGCCCCTTGAGTTCCATGGACTTCTTGGCGATGTACTCCGAGTGGTCGCCGATCATCTCGAGGAATCGGGAGATGAGGCTGGCATGGATGATCTCCAGGGGGTCGGTTATCCCCATCTCCTGGGCGGTGATCCAGGATTGTTGGGCGGAGGAGAGGAGCCTACTGATGAGCCAGTAGGTCGTATCTGCCTCGTATTCGCGACTCATGGCATCCTTGGAGAGCTCGATATCCCCGTCTATGAGGCCGTCCCTGGCCTCCTTGAACATGGTGGAGACGATCATGTAGAGCCTCTTAAGCATCGTGGAGAGGGGGAAGCTCTTGGGATCTACTGAGGACTGGAGGAGGAGGTGGTTCTCACTCGTCTCAACGATACCTATGCCCATGAGGCGGTGGGTGACCTCACGGATGACTTCTATCTGCTCGCGCTTCAGGCGTCTCTTGGAGACGATCTTCAGGAGGCTCCTGCCCAGGACGTAGTTCCCCACCACGACCTTCGCCAAGGTCAGGGGGTCCTCATACCGGTCGGCGTCGATGATGACGACCTCATCATCAATCCTCTTGGGTTCGACGTGTAGCCTGAGGGAGCCATCCTTCTCCTCATAGAAGAAGATTGGGCTCCCCTTCTCCAGGCCATTCCTCTTAACCCACTCCGCCGGGAGGGAGACCGTGAGGGTGGAATGCCCAACCTTTTGAGCCCTGCGAATGGTCTTCATTAGGGTCATTTTATGAAGTATCCTATATTATTTATATCTTTTGTTCAAAATATATACTATACGTAAATAGTTCCGACTATAGGATGCGGGAGGGGGTGAGGAGGTACTTCGGGATGGGGACACGGAATCGAATATACAGCACAAGGATGAGGACCGCCAGGGATAGCGTGAGGGCGAGGTAGTCCCCACCGGTCATCTTCAGCTCGTATAGGTTCGTCCTCTTCTCCACAGCGCCGAAGGCCCTGGACTCCATCGCCTCGGCGAGCTCCAAGCTCCTCCTTATCGAGTTGATGATGAGGGGGAGGAGGATGGGGAGGTAGTTCCTTATCCTCTGGAGGAAGTTCCCCCCCTCGAGCTCCAGCCCCCTCGCCTTCTGCGCGTCCATTATCGTCTGGGCCTCCTCGGCCAGCACGGGGACGAACCTGATGGCCGTTATGAAGGCGAAGCATAACTCGTAGGGAATATGGGCCTTCTCGAGGGCCAGGCTCAGCTTATCGGGGGAGGTGGTGAGGAAGAAGATGGAGAAGCTCGTTATGAGGGCGATGAAGCGGACGGTCATGGCCAGTGAGAGCTCGAGGATCCCCGTCGTCAGGGTGCGTCCTTGGTAGAAGTAGTTTGCCAGGAGGTTTGAGGCGAAGATGATGATGCCGAGGGTCACGGCCCCCCTCAGGGTCTTGAGCCATGCCCTCTGGACCCTGGCGAGGAGGATGAGGGGTATCTGGGCGAGGAAGATGATGAGGAGGGGGAGGAGGCTGGAGAAGAGGATCGTGGAGACGAAGAGGATGGAGACGAGGAGGAACTTCACCCTGGGGTCGAGCCTGTGTATCGGCGAGGGGATCGCCGTGAACCTCAAGCCCTCCAACATACTCAACCCTCTCACCCCCTAAGACGGTCTACAAGGAGGTCGTAGGCGTCGTCAACGTTTATCACATCCCTTGGGAGGCTGAACCCCGATAGCTGTATGAAGACCTTCGCTATCTCGGGGGGGTTCACCGACGCCCTCCTGAGGAGCTCCGGGTCCGTCAATATCCTCTCAGCGGGTCCATCGGCGGTTATCCTCCCCTCGGCCATGAGGGCGACCCTGGGCTTACACTCCGCGACGAACTCCACGTCGTGAGTGACGATCACGATGGTCTTCCCCTGTTCCCTCAGTCGCATCAGGAGGCCGCTCAGCCGCTCCTTCTGGGCGTAGTCCTGACCGATCGTGGGCTCGTCGAGGACGATGACCTCGGGGTCCCAGGCCAGGACGGAGGCGAGGGCCACCCTCTTCCGCTCCCCCCCGCTGAGGGTGAAGGGGCTCGCTTTCCGATATCTACCGAGCCCGAGGAAGTCAAGGGCCCAGGTCGTCCTCTTCTCTATCGTATCTCGGTCGAAGCCGAAGTTCCTCATGGCGAAGGCGATCTCCTCCTCGACGCTCTCGGAGAAGAGCTGGTCATCGGGGTTCTGGAAGACCAGTCCAACCCTCCTCGCGAGGGAGGCGACGGTCATATCCGCTATGTTCCTGCCATCAACGTAGACCTCCCCTCTATCGGGCCTGAGAAGCCCGTTGAAGTGCTTCACCAGCGTCGTCTTCCCAGCCCCATTCTCGCCCATTATCGCCAAGAACTCTCCCCTCATAATCTTCAGTGATACCCCCTTCAGGGCCTTGACGCCGTTCGGGTAGGAGAAGTGGAGGTCCCTGACCTCTATTATGGGATTCCCCCTTGCCGCCTCGGGGGCCTTCCGCCGCATGATCGTCTTGAAGGGCATATCCCCTGTAGCGCTCCCCGATGATCGACTTAACCTATCCCTGATCGCCTTAACGAACTCCGAGGCAGTGAGGGGGGGCGGCCCTGGACGATCCCAGGCCCCCTTCAGCCTGCACCAGAGGTCCGTGACCCGTGGCACCCCGACCCCTGCGAGCCTCGCCTCCTCCGATGTGAAGACCTCCTCCGGGGGTCCGTCTTGGACGATCCTCCCCTCGTTGAGGATCACGACCCTGTCCAGGTAGGGCGCAACGAGATCCAATCGGTGTTCTATCAGTATTATCGTCATGTTCAGCTCCCTGTTGAGGCGGTCTATGATCCCGAGGATGCTCTCCGCCCCCACTGGGTCGAGGAAGGAGGTGGGCTCGTCGAGGACGATGATCTCGGGCCTCATGGCGAGGACGGAGGCTATGGCGAGCCTCTGCTTCTGTCCGCCCGAGAGCTCGTGGGGCGCCCGGTACCTGAGATCCTCTATCCCCGTCACCCTCAGAGCCCAGTCTATCCTCCTCCTCATCTCCTCCCTCTCGTAGCCGAGGTTCTCTAATCCGAAGGCGACGTCCTTCTCAACGGTGAGGGCGAAGATCTGGTTATCGGGGTTCTGGAAGATCAGCCCCACGTGCTTCGCGAGGCTCGAGGTCGGCGTCTCGCGGACCGGGAGGCCGGCCACCCACACCTCCCCCTC
>Ga0190363_1002204_pt1 | contig 11224 bp, 10 predicted proteins | sample 48721867_MG_FD_161272 | JGI IMG/M metagenome (GOLD analysis project Ga0190363, IMG submission 161272) | Hydrothermal vent microbial mat bacterial communities from Southern Trench, Guaymas Basin, Mexico - 4872-18-6-7_MG | ecosystem: Environmental > Aquatic > Marine > Hydrothermal vents >...
TTCCTTAACCAATTCCCACCCTTCAGCGAGTTTTTGTAGAAGCGTATGTTCATCACGAACAATAATGAATTCTTGTTCCACTTTTCTACGGGCAAGTTGCCTTATCGTGTCCTCAACAACATCAGGAAATACGGCATATATTAAATCTAACCCTTCCAACGTCAAAGTTCCGTCAAAGTAAAATTTGCCCTTTAATGCCTCAATCAATTCCTCAGGAGTTACGCCTAGTGCTCGCGCCATTTGAAGAACTTTATTTATGTTGCTCCGTTTATCTTCATGGTAATTTATTGATAAATTCGGGATTGCTGATTCCCATTGCCGTCTAATCATCTCTATGTTCGCTCTAAGATATGATTCGTCCAAATAACCTTGGTGACCTAAAAGCAACCTTATAAAACTTTCCTGAACGCCTGCCGCCGCCAACATAGTTCTGAAATACTTTCGAAAACTGTGTGGGTGAAGCAAATACCTTCCGTCTTTTTTCTCAGCTAGTCCAGCTTTTTTAATAACCGTCTTTATTTTAAACCACGCGTTCACCGATGTGTATGGGAATAATCTATCCTCCTTATGTAACTTCTTTAGCTTTATGTAATTCTTCAAGTGCTCCGCGGCTTCAGGGGTCAGCAGAACTATTCTCCCGCGCTTCCCTTTGCAATATTCTGGCTTTAATTTGATGTAGGGAGGTTCATGCTCAAAATTAATGTCATCCACTTTTATTAGAACCGCTTCGCTTATTCGCATGCCTGTGCTAACTAGTAGTTCAATTAATGTCCTTGTTTCAAATGAAGCTAACGAGTACATTAACTTTAATTCCTTTTTTGTCGGAATCCTATCTTCGAACGTGGGGCTTTTGGGTATTACCACGACTTCTTTAAGCTTTTCTCTGTCAATTTTAATCCCGTTAGCTATTAGGAAGTGCTTTATTGCTATCAGATGTATCGTCATCGTTTGCCCCTTACACCCACGCTCATACAAGTAGTTCATGTAGTTATCTAAAATCTCATATACATCAACCTCGCCACTTTTCACTTTTTCCACGAATTCATCAGCTGTCATTTTTATGTAATCGAGGAAAATCCTTATGCAATTGTCGTAGGATTGAAATGTTCTTTCACTTGATGTTCCAATTCTCCTTATTCTTTTCCTGAATTTCTCAAGAGCCGAAATGTTTATATCACCCCCTAACCTTTTCTACTAGTTGTGAAACTTTACACTTATTAGTGTTCTAGTTCAGGAATATAAATTTTAGTTTAAAGTTCGTTTTAACAAAAACTTATTTAGTTTTAAAGAGAGAATGGAGATTCGGTGGCAAAGAAATGCCCTTAGAAAGGGTTAGAACAGGAATTCCGGGAATGGATGAAATACTTCATGGAGGAATACCTAGAAGAAACGTAGTTTTGCTTTCTGGAGGCCCTGGAACAGGTAAAAGCATATTCGGCCAACAATACCTTTACCATGGATTATTGAATGGGGAGCCCGGAGTTTTTGTTGCTTTAGAAGAACATCCTGTTCAAGTTAGAATTAATATGTCACAGTTTGGCTGGGATGTTAGGAAGTATGAGGAAAAAGGGCTTTTTGCAATGGTTGATGCTTTTACGGGGGGTATCGGTGAAGCTGCGAAAAGAGAAAGATATGTCGCAAGAGACCCAACAGATGTAATGAATTTGGTTGACGTACTTAAAGAGGCCATTAGAGATGTTGGTGCTGTAAGGGGAGTTATAGATTCTGTTTCAACACTTTACTTAACAAAGCCTGCTGTAGCTAGAAATATTGTAATGCAGCTTAAGAGAGTGCTTTCAGGTTTAGGAGTAACATCTATATTGGTGTCTCAAGTCTCCGTAACTGAAAGAGGCTTTGGAGGACCCGGTGTAGAGCATACCGCAGATGGGATAATAAGGTTAGATCTTGATGAAATAGGTGGTGAGTTAAAGAGGTCGCTCATAATTTGGAAAATGAGAGGTACGTCGCATAGTATGAGAAGGCATCCATTCGAAATAACAAATAAAGGAATAATAGTTTATCCCAACAAGGTTCTCAAAATAACGCGAACAGGGGTTTATGAGGAACAGGCCTGAAAAATACCTTAACTACTAACACATGTTTTTCATGAAGGCTTGCTTTTCTTAATTTAAACGAAAAGAGGAGCTTTTAAGGTTGTATACGTATTACATATTAGTATGCAGGAAAATCTTGACATATTGATAAACATGATTGGTGAATAGGAGTTTGATAGAGGCTCCTCACGGAATATATAGACATGGATGCATAAATTGCGGAGGAGAAACATCGGATTTACGCTTATTCCATATGCTCCCATGTGAAAGATGTTTGCCTCTTCACGTTTCAGACGCTGCAGCTTTCATGAAAGAGCCAAGCCATATAAAAGTGATTGAGCTCATGGAGAAGCTTGGAAAACTTAGAAATCTACGTTTACTTAAAACACTTATTTCTGAACTTAACGAGGTAAATGGGCTCTTCGAAAAACTTATAGGAAATAAAATGTGGAATGCCCAGGAAACATGGGCTAAACGTGTTCTTAAAGGACAAAGTTTTTCGATAGTTGCACCAACCGGTGTCGGTAAAACAGCGTTTGCTATGGTTATGGCCACGTATTTTGCTCTTAAAAATCAGAAGTCATATATTATTTTGCCTACAACCCCTCTTGTCATTCAAGTTTATGGTAGGCTTAAAGAGTTCGTAGAAAAACTTAACACCAGCATTAATGTTATAACGTATCACGCTAAGCTTAGTTCTAAAGGGAAAAAAGAGGCTTTAGAGAACATAGAGAAAGGAAACTTCTACGTATTAGTGACTACTTCGAGATTTCTAACAGCCCATTACGAGAAACTTCTAGGTAAAAAATTCAAGTTCATAGTTGTTGACGATGTTGATGCCATACTTAAAAGCTCCAAGAATATTGACAGAATACTTATGATAATGGGATTTAGCCAGGAAGATATTGACCTAGCATATAAGCTCATTAAGGCAAAAAGGAGGATTTCAACACTCAAACCTGGAACAGAGGATTATCAGAAATTATTTAAGGAGATAAGGAAATTACAGTTCCATGTTGAGAAGGCATCTAAAAAAGCGAAAACGGTACTTATAGTGTCAAGTGCTACTGGAAGACCTCGTGGACTACGTGTAAAACTTTTCCGAGAACTCTTAGGTTTCGAAGCAGGGACAAGATCCGAGTTTTTAAGGGCAATAATAGATTCTTATGTTAAACCTAAAGATAGTGTTGAAGATGAAGTTGTAAGAGTAGCTAAATTGCTTGGTAAGGGAGGTTTAATCTTTGTTCCTGTAGATAAGGGGGTAGAATATGCTGAAGTCTTAGCTAAAAGGATAAGTGAGGAAGGTGTTAGCGCTAAAGTATTTACATCTAAGGAAATTAAGGCTTTAGAGGAGTTTTCTAAAGGGGAAATTGAAGTTCTTGTTGGCGTAGCAACATACTATGGCGTAATGGTTAGAGGACTTGATTTACCTGAAACAGTTAGATATGCTATATTTGCTGGAATACCAAGGTTTAAGTTCAGTACAAAACTCGAAGAACCTCATCCACTAAACATTATGAGAGCTTTAGTTATTGTTAGAGAGGTTGTTGAAGAACCTTCGGAAAGGGAAATTATTGATAAATTAATTGTTAAAATGAGAAAGTATCTTGCAATAGCTCCTCCCGCTGCAATAAACGAAATAGCTGAGAAGCTTCGCGAAGGTAGGAAACCTGAAACTGATGTTGAAAAAGTATTTTTTGAAGCATTAAAGCATGCGAGAAGACTTATGGAGGATCCGGAGGTTAAACGTAAAATAAGGGAACTTAGGGAAATAGCTGTTACCGAAGAAAACGGGAAAATGCACATTTTAGTACCGGACGTTATGACGTACATTCAAGCTAGCGGTAGAACATCTAGAATGTTTGTTGGAGGAATAACTAAGGGGCTTTCTGTAGTAATTGTTGACGACGACAGACTATTCTATGGTTTAAGTAGGAGGCTCAAATGGATTATTGAGGAAGCTGAGTTTGTGGAGTTCGAAAAATTAAATGTTAAAAAAGTACTTGACGAAATAAATAGGGATAGAGAATTAGTTAAAGCAGTAAGAGAAGGAAAGGTAAAAATCGAGAAAGCCAGGGAATGGTTTAAGACCGTTCTCCTTGTCGTAGAATCACCTAATAAAGCAAGAACCATAGCCAACTTCTTTGGTAAACCCACTATTAGACGTAGAGGGGATCTTAAAGTTTACGAAATAACTACTGGAAAATACCTTCTTATGATCACAGCTATTGGAGGACATGTTTTCGATTTAGCAATTACCCCAGGGTTCCATGGAGTATATACTCCAAAAGACAATTATGTAGACACTTACCTCCCAGTATACGACACTATAAAGAGATGTTTAGATTGCGGCTACCAATTTACAGAGTATCCTGAGGAGAAAGGAAAAACATGTCCTAGATGCGGAAGTAAAAACGTTAGAGACTCATTAGATATAATCAACTTCATTAAGGAATTAGCTGAAGAAGTAGACCTTGTCCTTATAGGAACAGACCCGGACACTGAGGGAGAAAAGATAGGATGGGACATTGCAGTTCACTTAAGACCTCACGCTAAAAAACTTTTAAGAATAGAGTTTCACGAAGTAACTAAGAGAGCAATAACTGAAGCGTTAGATAATCCCAGAGAATTCAATAGGTTTCTTGTTGAGGCTCAGGTTGTTAGGCGTGTTGAGGATCGTTGGATTGGTTTTGAGCTTTCAAGAAGACTTTGGAAAATATTTGGAAAACACTGGTTATCGGCGGGAAGAGTACAAACACCAGTACTAGGATGGATAATAAAACAACACAAAAAATGGAAAGAGGAAAGAGAGGAATATGTAGTGATTACTGTAGACAACCTATTTAGGCTTGAAATACCTAAGTCTGAAGTTAAAGGCGGTCTTGAAAAAGTAGGGGAGATAAGTGTAGAAGTTGTAGATATGGGTGTCGAGGAATCAACTATTTCTCCACCACCGCCTTTCACAACAGACACTATGTTAACTGAAGCTTCCCAGAAGTTAGGGTTGGGGGCCAATGAGATAATGCAGCTAGCACAGGATCTCTTCGAGCAAGGTTTCATAACCTATCATAGAACAGATAGCGTTAGAGTTTCAAGCTTTGGACAATATGTTGCAAAAGCTTATCTTGAAGACTCTTTTGGCGTAGAAGCTTCTGAACTTTATAAGCCAAGGGGATGGGGTGTTGGCGGAGCACATGAGTGCATTAGACCGACTAGACCTATAGATACCGAAAGATTACTTAAACTTATAAATGAGGGAGTAATTACACCTATAAAGCCTTTAACGAGAAATCACATAAAACTATATGACTTAATATTTAGAAGGTTCATAGCTAGCCAGATGGTTGAAGCTAAAGTTCTCAAGCAAAAAGCTAATGTGAAAATTTTAGGTACTTCAAGAGAGTTAGAGAGAGTAGTTGACATAGTTAAACCAGGATTTCTCAAAATATACCCTATGGTGAAAACAGAGTCCTATGTAAAACCAGGTAAGTATGTAGGGAGAATGGAGATTATCGAGAAACCGAAGGTTTCGCTTTTCACACAAGGGGATGTAGTTAAATTAATGAGAGAAAGAGGTATAGGTAGACCATCAACATACGCTAAAATAATTCAAACACTCCTTCAAAGAAACTATGTTATTGAATCTAAGAGAATGAAAAAACTTATACCGACTGATTTGGGTATTAAAGTTTATACCTATCTTTCTCAAAATTACTTCCAGCTGATTTCAGAGGAACGTACCGCAATGCTTGAGAAAATAATGGATGAAATAGAAGAGGGAAAAAGAGACTACATAGAAGTACTAAATGAGCTTTACAAAGAAATAAAATCTATTCCTTAGAGGTGCTTCAATGTGAAAATAGCTGTTTACCATTATAGAAATAAGGTTTTAGCTAGAAGATATAATACGGAGAAAGTAAATAACGCTGCAGATGAGGCTAGAAGAAACGATGCCACATTACTCTGTATTTCCCCCCTCATGAATATTTCAGATCTTATAGGCATTTACCAGCTAAACAGAATTAAAGCTATCGTTAGAAGCTATGCTGGAAGAATACCATCAAATGCTATTGAGTCCCTGATCAAGATAGCTGAAGAACATGCAATATATTTAATGGTTGGAGGAATTCTTGAAAGAGCAGGTCCAAAACTGTTTATGACATCGTTACTTATAACTCCAGATGGGAGAATCAAAGGTAAAGTTAGGAAGGTAACTATTTCGAAGGAGGAAGCTGCCTTAGGGCTATCTCCTGGACGCGTTCAAAACAATGATCTCTCTATTCAAAAACGTGGAGTAGGTGTTTTAATAGACACAGACCTTTTAGCTCCAGAATATGCTAAGCTGCAAAAAGCTTGGGGAGCAGAATTCTTTGTTGTTTTCTTTAAGAGAAGACTTAGAAAAGGGGATTCACACTTACTTGTTAAGTCTTTAGCGCTTGCTAGAGCTCTTGAAACATCTTCACCTGTAATTTTATGTGGAGGAATAGTAGAACATCATGGGGAGGTATTTTACACTATACCTTCACTTATAGTTTCACCAACAGGAATTAAGAGGGAAGCTGTTAATGAGGAAAAGTTAATGATTTGGGATCTCAATGAATCGTTTAGCGAAATAGATGTCGTTAGCATTAGTAATGTTAGTAACACAGTGTTAGCTGAAGCCTATAGAGAATTGGCTAAAATCTTAAAATATGGCAGATAAGCAGTTATTAACTCTTAAGCAACATTAATAACATAGTAGCTTAAAATCATGTGTTAAAATTAGTTTAGGGTTATTGTATATGGAGGAAAAACCTAAAATAGATAAAGTCGTTGGCGTAAAGGTTTCCTCAATTAATGATATAGCTAGGTTTGCTATGTCTCTAGTAAGTTTAGGGCAAGCACCCTACATTATTAGGTTTAGGAAAGGTGACAAAATAGTGTATGGTCTTTTAGCTGTTTTTAGAGATTATTATAAATACTATGGATTACCTCTACTTTACTATCATGTAGAGGAGCATTGTGAAGAACATGATAGTAAATACTACATACTTATTAGAAGTGATGAAGCAGGAGAAAGAGTTGAGCTTTCCGAAGGAACAAGACCTGGCTGGGTTGCTATCCCTATTTTAGATATTAAGGTAGTTCCAGATTTCTTAGATATAGAGTTAAAATAAGGGTTTATTACTTAGCTATAGGCAAGTACACTATTACTCTCCTATTTCTAGAGAGTTCTCTAATGATTCCCTTCTTAGCTAATTGTTTTAGCACTCTTTTAGCGTTACCATATGTTATGTCGAACCTACTCATTATAAGGTATGGTGTTATTACTTTACTATTTCGTACTTCCTTTTCTACAGCTTTCACGAGTTCTTGAGTAACTATTACTGATCTCTCTCTTTTCTCAGTTTCAGTAAGTGTTTTTGTAGGTTTCTTTTTCTCCTTTTCCATCATTCTTCGGGTTCTTTTCTCAATAGCTGATATAGGTTTCTTATGTACACCGCCCATACTGCCTCTCCACCTCTTCTCCACTATCCCTCTATGATATTCACTGTACTATATAAGGGTATATTATTGCTAGTATTACGTTTCAGTATTACTGATAGTTAGGCTTTAAAAGCAAATAAGCACCAAGGATAGCTAACGGTGAGTTGGCGTGAAGCTTGTTACAGTTAAAATGCCTGAAACATACATTGAGGGACTTGATGAACTGGTTAAAATAGGGAGATATTCGTCAAGAAGTGAAGTTATAAGGATTGCTGTAAGAGATTTGCTAAGGAAAGAGCTGTGGCTTAGAGGGGAAGAGTATATTTTCTCTGGCTTTAGGGCGAAAAGATCAAAGATTCCTATATGAAGTTAATTGAGTTTTTTAAATAACTTAAAGTGTTCTAAGTTTTTCTACAATCATATGTAATGGTTCGTTCTCGTATAATATTCTGTAGCTAAGTGGAGGCATAAAGTTAGGTATTATTCTTCTTATCTCGTTAAGGGAAATAGGTCTCTTATATATTCTAGGATTTCTCACTTCAATAGCTAATGCTGTTTTTGAGCCTTTAATATATGGCCAATCATCTTCATCTAATCCCACATCTCCTTGTTCCATGGCCTTATTCCACACATATAGTGCTGAACCTTTAATTATCTTGCCTGCGGTAAATTCACCCATAATTGCCCGTACATTTCCTGAAACGTAAAGTACTATTTTCGCTCCCTCCTCTATATCTATACCTACATGCCTTCTAAGTTCGTACTTCTTTTTCCCAGTAAATATTTGGTATGCAAACTTAGGCTTAATAGACATTAGATATTCCACACGTTTACGCATCATACCCTTCACCACCGTTTTAATTAAACTTCCTCACTAACTTACTAGGATTATTAAGGTTAGTTGAAATATTTTTAAAGTCAACTTATATAGGGGCGAAACTTAAAGATACTATCGGCTATGAGGAAGGTTGGTAATGCTGATAAGGTGATGTGTGACACCAGAACTGAGCCCTAAAGGATGATAAGGCATGTCAGAGCTTGTTAAAGAAGGCGAAGTTGTTCTCATATATTTTGATGAAAGTCGCAAATTTCTTATTAAAGCTAAGACTGAAGGTAGGCTTGACACTGATCGAGGATATATTTTCCTCAAAGACATTATAGATAAACCATTAGGGTCTTTCGTTAAAACGAACCTAGGGTTTAAAGCGTATATTCTTAAGCCTACATTAAGCGATTTTATTGAGAAATTTAGGAGAGTAACTCAAATAATTTATCCGAAGGATCTTTCATTCATAGTTTTTATTTCAGGAATAACCTCGGGTTCCATAGTGGTGGAAGCAGGTACTGGTAGTGGGGTATTAACTGCAACCCTAGCTAATTTTGTTAAGCCTGAAGGCAAAGTTTACACTTATGAAATTAGGAAGGAATTTCTTGAAGTAGCTAAAAGAAACATTGAATTAGCAGGGCTAGATTCCTACGTTGTTTTTAAAAATAAAAGTGTTGAGGAAGGAATAGATGAAAGAAACGTGGATGCAGTTTTCTTCGATCTACCGACACCATGGAATTACGTTGAGAAAGCGTATGATGCGCTTAAACCTTCAGGCACATTAATTATATTCATACCTACAATAGAGCAGCTCTCTAAGGTTATTTTGAAGCTAAGGGAGCATAGGGGTTTCGTGAACATTAAAGCTTTCGATACCTTACTTCGCTCATATAAAACACTACCTGGTGAAATTAGGCCTAATACATGGACTGTTGCCCATACAGGATACATTGTTTTTGCAAGAAAAATATTAAAGCAGTAATAGCATCTTTATTTCCTATGAAGCTAACTAATGCTAATGAGTGAACACGAAGTGACTATTTATGTTAAAGAGAAGAGAGAAAAAGGAAGGACCTACATTCCCTAGGTGGTTCGAAAACATTGTTGAGCAAGCAGAAATATACGATTATGGACGATATCCTGTAAAAGGATGTGGCGTATGGTTACCTTATGGTTTTAAAATAAGGAAGTATGTTATTGATCTTATTAGAAAGCTACTGGACAGAACAGGTCATGAAGAAATTTTGATGCCCCTACTAATACCTGAAGATCTTCTATCAAAAGAGAAAGAACATATTGAAGGATTTAGAGGTGAAGTTTACTGGGTAACTAAAGGAGGGCAAGAGGAGTTAGATGTTAAACTAGCGTTAAGGCCTACAAGTGAAACAGTGATTTCACTTTACGAGAGCTACTGGTATAAGTCGTATAAGCAGCTTCCTAGAAAACTATATCAAGTAGTAAGCATTTTTAGGTACGAAACTAAAGCAACTAGACCGATGATTAGAGTTAGAGAAGTAACGACGTTTAAAGAAGCACATACACTACATGAATCTTTTGAAGCAGCTGAAAAGCAAGTGCTTGAGGCTATAAGTGTTTATAGGAAGTTCTTTGATGAACTAAAAATACCTTACATAGTATCTAAAAGGCCTGATTGGGATAAATTTGCTGGCGCTCTCTACACTATAGCCTTTGACACTATAATGCCCGATGGAAAAGTCTTACAGATAGGAACAGTTCATAATCTTGGACAAAACTTTACAAAAGTGTTTGAAGTTAGAATACAATTAGCAGATGAAACAGTTGATTATGGTTGGCAAACATCTTATGGTATATCGGAAAGAGTTATTGCAGCATTAATATCTATTCACGGCGATGATTTAGGGTTAATTTTGCCTCCCAAGTTTGCGCCAATACAAGTCATTGTTATACCCATATTCACTAGTGAAGTTAAAGAGAAGGTTTTAGAATATACTGAAAAAGTATCTAAAAAGCTTAGTGAAAATGGAATAAGGGTTAAAGTAGATTATAGAGAAGACGTTACTCCAGGCTATAAATTCTATGATTGGGAAATGCGCGGTGTCCCTATAAGAATAGAAATCGGTAAAAGAGAAGTTAGCTCAAACACCGTGACCTTAGCTAATAGAGTGACTAAGAAGAGAATAAGTGTAAAGTTAAACGAGCTCTACGATAAAGTAGTTGAAGAAATGAATAATGTAGAAAAAAGCCTCAGTGAAAGAGCTTGGAAATGGTTTAGAGAGAAGATCAAAGAGGTTGACCACTTAAATGAAGCAAAAGAAGTTCTTAAAAGTGAAAGAGGCATCGTTGAACTGCCATGGTGTGGCCGTGAAGAATGCGGATTACGTATGGAAGAAATTTTAGAAGCAAAAACCTTAGGAACACCAGTATTTGCTCTAGAGAAAATAGACGTAGCCCACAAGAAATGCCCTATATGTGGTAAGCAAGCTAAAACTAAGGTGAGATTAGCAAAAACTTACTAGCACCATTATTGAAAGATAAAGTATAAAAACATGCGAAAGAATTAGAAACCCTAGCAAGCATTCCTGGGGAGCATTAATGCCTAAAAAGAGGAAAAGCAGAGGTCGAGCAAAAGGAGCTAAGGGAAGGGTAGAGCTTGTTCAGTGCGACTCGTGCGGCAGATGGGTTCCAGAAGACAAAGCAATTGTTGTTACAAGATGGTATAGTCCAGTTGATCCCCAATTAGCTAGAGAGCTTGAAAAGAAGGGAGCAATAATAATGCGCTATCCGATAAAGAAGTATTACTGTGTTTCATGCGCTATTTATTTAGGCATAGTTAAGGTAAGAGCCGAAGAAGAAAGAAAGAGAAAGCCTTCAGTACAGATATAAACATGTTAACAGT
>Ga0190363_1002205_pt1 | contig 11215 bp, 10 predicted proteins | sample 48721867_MG_FD_161272 | JGI IMG/M metagenome (GOLD analysis project Ga0190363, IMG submission 161272) | Hydrothermal vent microbial mat bacterial communities from Southern Trench, Guaymas Basin, Mexico - 4872-18-6-7_MG | ecosystem: Environmental > Aquatic > Marine > Hydrothermal vents >...
GAAGGTTTAGCTCTCTGTAACCGTATTCTTGGCTTTGTTAATGCTCCAGCTTTAGCTCAAAGGATTGTTGCAAATTGTGCTTTTTCTAAAGTTGATGTTAATATTTATCAAAAAAGAAGAGATATAATTTGTAATATTTTAAAAGAAGCTGGATTATCTTTTATAAAACCTAAGGGCGGATTTTTTGTTTTTCCACGAGTCCCAATAGAAGATATAAAATTTTGTGAGATTTTAAAAAAGGAACTTATTCTTGCAGTTCCTGGAAGAGGTTTTGGGAGTCCTAATCATATAAGACTTTCTTTTTGTGTTTCTGAAGAAACTTTAAATAATATGAGACCTAACTTCCTAAAAGCATGTGAAAAAATTCAAAAATATGTTTAATTTTCAAATTATTTATCAAAGTAAAAAAACTTTAGCTCGTATAGGAAAAATTATTACTCATAGAGGTGTTATAGAAACACCAGTTTTTATGCCTGTTGGAACTCAAGGTACAGTGAAAACCATGCCTCCTGAAGTTATTGCAAGTTTGGGTTATACTATTATTCTTTCCAATACTTACCATCTCTATTTAAGACCAGGACCAGATATAATTTATGAGCTTGGAGGACTTCATAAATTTATAAATTGGAAAAAGCTTATATTAACGGATAGTGGAGGATTCCAAGTTTATAGTCTTTCTCAATTTAGAAAAATTACAGAAGAAGGGATCCTATTCAAATCTCATATAGATGGCTCTGAACACTTTTTAACTCCTATTACAACTATGGAGATTCAAAAAAAATTGGGTTCAGATATTATGATGGTTCTTGATACTTGTGTTCCTTATCCTTTATCTTATGAAGAAACTAAAATACTAACAGACCTCACTCACAAATGGGCTGTTGAATCCTTAGAATACTGGCAAAGGCATAAAAATGAAAAACAGGCAGTTTTTGGAATAATTCAAGGTGGAATGTATGAAAATTTAAGAAAATATAGTGCTAAATTTATTACTTCTTTAGAATTTGATGGATATGCAATAGGTGGGCTTTCTGTAGGAGAACCTTTGGAAATAAGAAATCAAATGATGGAAATAAGTGTGAATTATATTCCTCATAATAAACCAAGATATGTTATGGGAATTGGAACACCTTTAGATATAATAGAGGCAGTTATAAGAGGAATAGATATGTTTGATTGTGTTTTACCTACCAGAAATGCAAGAAGAGGAACTGTATTTACCTCTACTGGTCTACTTTCTATTAAAAATGCATCTTTCAAGTCTGATTCTTTACCTCTTGATCCTGAATGTGAATGTTATACCTGTAGAAACTATTCTCGTGGATATCTAAGACATCTTTTTCATGCTAAGGAACTCTTAGTCTATTATCTTTTAACTCTTCACAATTTATTTTATTATGCTAAACTAATGGAACATATTAAAATAGCTATTAAAACAGAAACTTTAGAAGAATTAAAAGAAAATTTAGCTGAACATTACTCTAAGCATTTGAATAATTCTAAATAGGAGGGATTTATGGATTTATTAAATTTTTTTTTAAATTATGCTTTTGCTATGGGACCACCTCCTCAACAAGGACAAACTTCTCAAGGAGGAGGATTAATAGGATTTCTTTTTACTTTACTTCCTTTAATATTGATTTTTGTTATTTTTTATCTTCTTTTAATTAGACCTCAACAGAAAAAAATGAAAGAACATCAAAAATTTATTTCTCAATTAAGAGTTGGACAGAAGGTTTTTACTGCAGGTGGGGTAGTCGGAAGAATTATAAAAATTGAAGATAATATAGTCTGGTTAGAAGTTGATAAAGATATTAATATCCCTATTATAAAAGGATATATAAGTGGACCATTCACTCAATAATTAAATTTTCTTTAATCCAGTTTTGTAAAATTTTTAAAGCTCTTTCTGCTAATTTAATATATTTTATTTTTTTAGAAACCTTTTCTTTCAATGGTGGAAATAGTCCCCAATTTATATTCATAGGTTGAAAATATTTTGGGTTTGCAGTTTGAAGATAATTTATTAAGGCACCTATAGCAGTTTCCTTAGGGGGAACAATAAGAGGCTTTTCTTTTATTAATCTTTCTGCATTAAGTCCTGCAATAAGTCCCATAGCTGTAGATTCTACATATCCTTCAACTCCTGTAATTTGTCCTGCAAGGAAAATATAAGGATTTCTTTTAAGCTGAAGTGTAGGTTTTAAAACTAAAGGAGCATTAACAAAAGTATTTCTGTGAATTGAACCTAAACGTGCAAATTCAGCTTTTTCAAGTCCTGGTATCATTCTAAAGATTCTTATTTGTTCCTGATATTTAAGCTTGGTTTGAAATCCAACTATATTGTAAAGAGTTTTCTCTTTATTTTCTGGACGAAGTTGAACTACAGCATAAGGTTCTTTACCTGTTTTTGGATCTATAAGCCCTGTTGGTTTCATAGGACCATAGCGTAAAGTATCTTTGCCTCTTTCAGCCATAACTTCAATAGGTAAACACCCCTCAAAATATTTGGGATCTTCAAAAGGATGAAGAGGCACTTTTTCAGCTTTAAGCAATTCTTCTACAAATCTTTCATATTCTTCCTTTGTTAGAGGACAATTTACATAACTTCCTTCTTCTTTTCCGTATCTATCTGCAATAAAAACTTTTTTCCAATCTATAGACTCAGCATATACAATTGGAGAAATAGCATCATAAAAATGTAAATAAGGAATTTCAATTAGCTCTGCTAATGCTTTTGCTAAAATTTCTGAAGTAAGAGGTCCTGTTGCTATAATTACAATTTTATCCTTAGGAATTTCTTTAACTTCTTCTCTTATTATCTCGATTAAAGAATGATTTAAAATTCGTTCTGTAACATATTTTGCAAAACATTCTCTATCTACTACTAAAGCTTTACCTCCTTCTATTTCACAATTTATAGCAGCTTCCATTATTATAGATTTAAGAATTCTTAATTCTTCTTTCAGTAGACCAACTGCTTTATGCAGTTCTTTTGAACGAAGAGAATTTGAACACACTAATTCAGCAAGTTTATCTGTTTTATGAGCAGGTGTCATTTTTAAGGGACGCATTTCATAAAGTGTAACCTTAATCTCTCTTTGAGCAAGTTGCCAAGAAGCTTCAGATCCAGCTAAACCGCCTCCGATTACAATAACCTCAGATCGCTTCATATTATTTTGAAAAAGGATTTAAAGATTAATAATCAATACCGGCAATAGGAATGTATGCTATTTTAGGAGTGATAAAAATCATAAGTTCTGAATTTGTAAGATTTTTACCTTTTCTTTTAAAAGCTTCTCCAATCCCTGGAATATTTCCTAAACCTGGAACTCTATTCAATGTTTCACTAATATCGGTAATTTTTATTCCTCCTATAACAAGAGTTTCTCCATTATCAACAAGGGCTGAGGTTTGCATACTATTAGTTACTATGGTGGGTTGTCCTGCTACAGTATGAGACCAATCTGGATAAGATCTTTCTATCATTATATCTAAAAGAATTTTTCCTTCTGGAGTTAAAGAAGGTGTAACCGAAAATTTTAATCCTGCATCTACAAATTTTACTGTTGCTTGTGTAATTTCAGCAGCATAAGTTAGATAAGGAATTCTATAACCTTGTTGAATAATAGCTGTTTCTCTATCTAAAGTTAATATTTTTGGTTTAGATAAAATTCTTCCTACTCCCTTTTCTTCAAGAGCAGAAAGTTGAAAATCTAATAAAGCAACATTTTTCCCAAAATAACCTAAAACTACTCCTAAAGTGCTTGGATTAGCATTCTGAGTAGGAGTAGCACCTAAGTCAACAATAGCAGGTGTAGGAAGTGAGATGGTTGTATTAGAAGAAATAAAGCCACCTCCTGGATAAGTAAAACTGATATCTCCTGTAGTTGAAGAAGGATTAGGAGATATACCCCATATACTATGCTCAGTTGCTCTCCAAGTAGCTCCTCCCCATCTTACTCCAAGCTTATGTATATAAGTATCACTTATTTCTACAATCCTTGCCTCAATTAAAAACTGAGGTCTTGGTTTATCTATCTTTTTTATAATTCTTTCTATTTCTTCAAGCACTTTTGGTGTAGCTTTTACAATAAGTATATTTGTCAAGGGATCAAAAGTAATTTTATTAGGATCTTTTAAAATCTCAGCAAGCTTTTCTGAAATTCTCTGGTTTTTCATTAAATCTATTACCTTACTTGCTCTAATATGTTTAAGTTCAAAAGTTTTAGTTATAAGACGATTGCTCATTTCTTCAGTTTCTTGTATAGCCTTTAATATATCTTTTTGATTTTCTATTTCTCTTCTTATTCCTTCTGTGCTTTCACCAAGAGCCACCATATAATCTTTATAAAGTTTTGCTTCTTTTTTAATTTCTTCTAAAGTCCCAACTCTTATTACATTGCCTATAGTAATCTTAGCAAGTCCTTTATTTGCAAGAACTACATCAAACAATAAATCCCAAGGCACTTGTTTTGCTTTTAATGTAACAAGCCCTTTTACCTGCTCACTTGCAATTACATTAATTCCGCCTACTTCTGCCAAAAATCTTAATACTGCATGAATATCTGCCTCTTGAAAATCTACTGAAACAGGTGTGCCTTTATATTCCATACAGGTTAAAGGCATTTTCATTCTATGTGTTCCCAAGTAAATCTCATACTCAGGAAATTTTGTTTCCTTAAGTAATGAAGATTCAATATCTACTAAAGGTCTTTTTTCTCTATATTTAACTTTTTCACCTTTAATAACTACACTAACTGGCTTTTCAATTTTTTCCCAAATAAGATCTACTATCAACTTGTTTCCAAAAGGAAAAACTTGGAAATTAAATGATTTTATTAGAATAAATTCTAAATAAAACTTTTCTTTTTCATAAGATGCATTTATTTCTTTAAATATCTCCTTAGGAAGATTTCTCATCCAGGTAGAACTTTTTGGAACTACATTATAAAAGGTTAATTTTATTTTATTACCTTCTTTAGATATTTCATATTTTGGTTTATTACTAAATTCAAAAACTAATTTATCTGTAGGTTTCTTTAAAAATAATACATTTTCTAAATAATTTTTTTCTATACCAAAACAATTTAAACTCCCTAAAAATAAAAACAAAAGTAAAATAAACAGTGCTCTCATTTTCATTTACCCTAATCCTTTTTTAAAGGTAATATCCTTCTTCTTTTCTCTTTTTCTCCATAGATATTTATTTCTTCTTCTTCAATTATCACATAATCGGTTCCAATTTCTAATACTTTAATATTTCCTATTTTACTTCCTGTTTTAACAATATATCCTTTCTTAGTATTATCTTGTAATAAAGCCATTCTTTCTTTTTCTTTTTCTAAAATTCCTACTAATTCTAAAGGTATTTTTTCTCTTTTAGTTATAATTAATTTAAAAATCTCTGGATCTATAAAAGGATTTTTAAGTTTGCTTATATCAATTTTAAAAGATTTTTCTTCTAATGCTTTTATCCAATTTTTTAATTCTGTATCCTCCATTTTCTCTTTTTTAGTAAAATTTTTGGCTATTTTTGTTTTTTCTTCTTTATGAAAACAACTTGCAATTATTAAAATAGATAAAATTATTATTATAATATATCTCATTTGTTTTTTTTCTCCTTTGATTTTTTCTCTAAAGGAATTCCTGTATATTTAAAAGTATAAAAAGTAACCATAGCATTTAAATGATTATTTTTCATTTGAAACTTTACATTATTTAATACTATTAAACGCTCAAGACTTTCTATATTATTTAAAAATTTAATAACATTATTAAATCTTCCTTCTATCTCCATATTAATAGGAATCGTTTGATAATAATTTTGAGGAATCACTTTACCAGGTTTAAAGATTATTACTTCTAAATTATTCTCCTTAGCAATATCTGATATTCTTTTTAAAATATCAGGAATTTCTTTTTGGGAGGGAAGGATTTTTTTTACTCTATTTAAAAATTTTTGTCTTTGTTTCATTTGAGTTTCTAAAAGTTTTATTTTTATTGCTAATTTTTTATATCTTTTTATTTCTAAGTCTAATTTTTTAATTTCTTTTCTTAATGTATCTATCTTTTCTTTAGCATGAGTATAATAAAATTGATAGAATAAAAATATCGGAACTAAAATAGAAACAAAAATAACTAAAAATTTTTCTCTTTTAGTAGCATTTTCTTCCCAAGTTTTAAGTTTTTCCCAAACATTCATATTAAAATAAAACTCTTGCTTTAAATTCTATATAAGCTTCTTTTTTAACAATTTCGCTTAAAGTAACTTCTTTTATTATATTTCTTTGATTTTCTAAATTTTTTAAATAATTAGCTATATCTTTTAAATCTGAACTAACACCTGTAATTTTAGCTTGAGAAGGCTTGACTGAAAGTTGTGTAAAAACAATTCTATTTACACCTATATTTCCTATTAAAATTTCAATTTTTTGAAGTTCTTTTCCTTGCCTTTTTTTTAAATCAATAATGGTTGAAATACGTTTTTTTATTTCTTCATTTTCTTTTTCTAAAATTTTTACTTTTTGAGCAATCTTTTTATATTCTTTAAGTTTTGTTTCTTTTTTTATTTTTTCATTTTTTAAACCTTTCAAATTATACCCCAAATAGATTACCCCCATCACAATAGTTAAAATAACTATAACAAAAATAATCAAAAAGGTTTTTAAAAAAATATATTTTCCTTTTATTTCTTCTAATTTTATAATTTCTTTTTTAGGAAGTAAATTAAATTTTATTATCATAAAAAGTCCCTTAATCCACCAGCTATTGCTATTGCTCCTTGTGTATTTATTATTTTCATATACTTAGGATCTATATCATCAGAAATTTTTATTTTGTTTTCTATTTTAAGCACTTCGGTTTCAATTTTTAAAATATTTTTCACTATTTCACATATATTAGGAATTCTTGCTCCACCACCTACTAAAAAAATTGTTTCAATGGAAATTTTAAATTTATCCGTTACAAATTTAATAGTATAATCAATCTCATCTAAGGTTTCTTTAATATAATTAATATATATTTTCTTAAGATCAGAATATTGTCCCCCTCTATCAGGATTTACCATTAAACTTTCTGCTGTATCTGGATCTATTCTTAATTCTTTTATTATATTTTTTTCTAAATTTTTTAATCCTAAATTAGAAAGTTCTCTACTATATATAGGAAATTCGGTATCACAAAATAATACTTTAATTTTACTATACCCCCAATCTATTATAACTTTGGACTTTTTTCCATATAAAAATTCAATAAGATTATGGAGATTTATAAAATCAGCATCTATATTATTAATTTGATAATCAAGTTCTTTTAAAAGTGCTCTGTATTGTTCTATTATATCTTTTTTTGCAACTAAATAGAAAATTTGATAAAAATTTTCTTTAGGAACTATGTAATAACTATAATATATATCCTCAATCTTATAAGGAATTTCTTCATTTATTTTAGATCTTATTTCTTCTTCATCAGGGAGTTGTGAAGTTTTAAAAGAATCGAAAATTACAAGATTATAAGGTAAAGAAATATTTCCTAATTTTTGAAAAGAACCGAGATTTTCTAAAATATTTTTAACATTAGTAACTAAATAATGAAAATTGTTAATAATTCCATTTATAATTACATTTTTATAAGTTTTACCTTGAACAAACCCCGTTAAGACAGGAATATCTTTTATAATCTGAATTTCAGCAATTTTTATAGAATAACTTCCTAAATCAAATGCTAAAATCCCTTTTTTTATTCCTTTTGTTTTACTAATTAAACTTTGAATTTTAGTGAAAATCATATCCATCATGTTTTTTAATCATACTTATTAAAACAAGCTAAGTCAAGACTTCTTATTAAGCTTATTCTTTTTTAAAATATTTTTCTCCAAAATTTTTTGCTTAAAATGTTGATAAAACAAAATAAATGCTTTTAATCTTACAAACTTAATCATACAACCTTTATAAAAAAATCCTTATTAAATCAATCTAATCTCTCAGAAAATCTTTACTAATTACCTAGCAAAAACTTTTTATCCCATTTATAAGCAAATTTTAAAACCTACAGATTTAAAAAACTAACTTGACAAAAAATTCTAAAATGATTAAGCTAAGAATAAAATGAAAGATAAAATGAAACTTTTAAGGATAGTTTTATTTTTTCTATTTTTTCTTATAAGTAATTTGATAATTCTAAATAGGTATAGTAAAGATTATATTATATTAGCTCAGAATAAAAAATTAGAAAATTTTAAATGTTTAAAATGTCATAAAGGTTCTAAAAGTCTTCCTAATATAGTAAAAAAGAAAAAAATCACTTCAGCAAAGGAACTTAAATTTTTAGTGAAAAAAGGACCTAAATCTGGACTTCATTTAACTGTCCCAGATGAAGACTTAGAAAAAGCTATTCAATATTTAGATCTTAAATAATTTAAATCTTTACACTTTAGTTCATGTCCTTTAAAAAGAAAAAAAAGGCTTTTAAAAACTTAGAAGAGGAAATCCTTTTTATATTAAAAAAACAAAAAAAGCCTCTCTTTTTAAGAGAAATTTATCATTCTTTACATATTCCTTCGGAAAAAAGAAAGTTAGTAAGATCAATCATTAAAGAATTACTTAAAGATGGAAAAATAATTCAATTAAAAAGAAGAAAATATAGTCTTCCTGAATATTTTCCTGTATATCAAGGAAAATTGAGAGTTCATCCGGATGGTTTTGGATTCGTAGAAACCGAAGAGGGAAAGTCTATATTTATTCCTCCTAAAAAAATTAAAAAAGCACTTAATGGTGATATAGTACTGGTGAGAATCGAAAAAATAACATCTAAGGGACCAGAAGGAACCATAATTAAGGTTTTGGAAAGAAAAAGAAAAAATATTGTTGGTTATTTGTTAAAAAGAAAGAAAATTTTTTTTGTTGAACCAGAAGACCCAAGATTTCCTTTTGAAATTTATATTCCCAAAAAAAGACTTCACGGAGCTAAAAAAGATCATTTAGTAGTCACAAAAATTATTCAAAATACTTCAGAATTCGGACTTCCTGTAGGAGAAATAGTAAAAGATCTTGGAGATCCTCAAAAATTGGAAACTCATGCATGGGCTGTAATTTACAACTATGAACTTCCTCATCTTTGGTCTCATAAAGTTAAAAAAGAACTTGCAAGCATACCAAGTGAAATAAGACCTGAAGATAAAAAAGGAAGGTTAGATCTTACTAAAATTCCATTGGTTACTATAGATGGAGAAAATGCAAGAGATTTTGATGATGCAGTTTGTGTTAAAAAAACCAAAAATGGATATAAATTATGGGTAGCCATTGCTGATGTGGCTCATTATGTAACTAAAAATACTTTCTTAGATAAAGAGGCATATTTAAGAGGAACAAGTGTTTATTTTCCTAATATGGTTGTACCTATGTTTCCTGAAAAACTTTCTAATCATCTATGCAGTCTAAACCCTAATGTTGAACGTCTTGCTATGGTGGTAGAATTAGATTTCACTTCTGAAGGTGAAATAACAAAAAAAAATTTCTATGAAGCAGTAATAAAATCTCATGCACGTTTAACCTATACAGAAGTAAAAGAAATGATAATTAATAAAAATAAAAAACTCATTCAAAAATATAAAGATTTATATTCTATGTTAGAAACTGCAGCAGAACTTGCTTTAATTTTAAGAGAAAAAAGGCTGAGAAGAGGAAGTCTTGATTTTGATCTTCCTGAGCCAGAAGTAATTATAAATATGAAAGGTGAAATAGAAAATATTATAAAACGTGAGAGAAATTTAGCTCATATGCTTATAGAAGATTTTATGATTGTTGCTAATGAAGCTGTAGCTGAATATTTAACTAAAAAAGGTTATCCTTTTCTTTATAGAATACATGAAGAGCCTGATTTGAATAAGTTTAAACAATTGGCTGAAATATTTTCAGCTTATGGAATAGAAATAAAATATCCAGAAGAAATTAGTCCTTATTTTTTTCAAGAACTCATTGCTAAATTTAGTGGAAAATCTTATGGCTATTTATTTAATTTTCTTCTTCTTAGATCTCTTAAACAAGCAAAATATTCTCCAGAAAATGTAGGACACTTTGGTCTTGCATCTTCCTGTTATTGTCATTTTACTTCTCCTATAAGAAGATATCCTGACTTAGTTGTTCATAGAACTCTTAAAAGAGCTTTAAGAAATAAAAAATTTCCATATAAAGAAGAAGAACTAGAAGTGATGGGTAAATTTCTTTCTGAAAGAGAAAGAACTGCAGAAGAAGCTGAAAGAGATGTTCTAAAAAGGTTTCAGGCTTTCTTTATGAAAGATAAAATAGGAAAAACTTTTCATGGAATTATTACAGGAGTTACTGCTTTTGGATTTTTTGTAGATTTGGAAGAATATTTAATAAGTGGCATAGTAAGGCTTATAGATATTCCTGATGATTATTATAATCTTGATGAGAAAGGCATAGCTCTAATAGGAAAAAATACTGGAAGAGTTTTTCAATTAGGTCAAAAGGTTAAGGTCAGAGTTAAAGAAGTTGATTTAAAAAGATTTCATATCAATTTTGAATTATTAGAATAATTTTACTCTTTCCATTTAATTTTCTCGAGTATTTTTGATCCATTCTATTCTTCTTCTATCAATTTTTGTTTTAATTAAATCTCTAATTGTTATCATGCTAATTTCTCTATTTTTTTACTCCTTTATTATAAAATTTTGTAAAACTAAAATAGTTAATTATATAATTATAAAAAATTGTTTTTTTATGATATTTATGTTAAAGTTAAAAATAAATACATGAAAATTGAAAAAGAAATAAAAAGAATTAAGTAGAATTATATAAAATCTATAAAAATCCCAGAAAGTCTTAAACTTTATCTTTGGGAATATCAAGATTATGCTCCACTTGAAATTTTAATATTACGAACTCTTACTTATGGAAGTTTTGAAGATATAAAAAAAATTTACAATTTATATCCTGAAGAAACTTATAAAATAGCTTTAAAGTATTCTCAAATTAAAAGAGGAATTAAATACTGGATAGAAAGATGGAAAAAGAAAAAATAGAAACAATTTTAAGACTTGCTTCCACAATTCAAACTTACTTCAAAAATTTTTACTTGATAAGCTACCATTACCTATATGGGTTAAGAAGGAATTAAAAAATTAAAGTCTCTTGAAATCTTTTTGTTATATGATAGTGTTAAGCTAATTGATCTTAAATTTTTAGGAGGA
>Ga0190363_1002207_pt1 | contig 11213 bp, 15 predicted proteins | sample 48721867_MG_FD_161272 | JGI IMG/M metagenome (GOLD analysis project Ga0190363, IMG submission 161272) | Hydrothermal vent microbial mat bacterial communities from Southern Trench, Guaymas Basin, Mexico - 4872-18-6-7_MG | ecosystem: Environmental > Aquatic > Marine > Hydrothermal vents >...
ATGTGACAAATAAGAAGAAATAATTGCCCTCTCCCTATCTCTTGCACTTACGGAAAAGGGGAAGTTTTTCCCAAACCACAGCCATGTTGACCTATCTTTTTCCCTAGCTATTTTTATCTTATATTTTTTGATTCTTCATAGCTGATACAGCCATAATTTTCTTGACAAAGAAAATATTATATAGTATTCGAAAACTAAGATTCGGAAAATTCATTTTTTACAAAGTTCAAATAGTGTTAGGAATCATATTGGATGTAGCAATTGGACTTATTTTTACTTATGTGCTTTTGAGCCTCATTTGTTCTGGCATAGTAGAATTTTCATCGGCTATTTTTAAATTCAGAGCGAGAAATCTTCAAAAAGTAATTGAAAATATTCTGGGAAGTCATGCGAAAGAATTCTGGAAACAACCTCTCATTAAGTCATTAAGCCATCCTTCAAAAAAACCATCTTATATTCCTGTAGAAAACTTTGTAGAAACAATAGAAAATATGATTTTGTCTGGCTTCTTTGATAAAAATGATAAAACTAATTTCAAAGAAGTTTTGAAGAAGTTAATTGAGAGAAATGGGAAACATATGTGTATCTCTCCGAAAACAGAAAGCAGCGGATTTGAAAATACCATTGCTTACTTCCTCTATAAGTCCTCCAGTGTCGAAGAATTTCGCCGTGACCTGGGTAAGTGGTATGAAAATGTCAGATACAGAGCTCAAGGTTGGTACAAACGAAGGATACTAAAATGGCTTTTTGCTTTCGGATTTATTTTGGCTCTTTTAGGAAATGTAGATACTATGCAGATAACGGAAACTTTATATGTTAATTCTATCTTACGGGATTCTATCGTTAAGCAAGCTACGGAATTTTGGGAGCAACATAATCAGCAAGGTGAAAACTCCACAGGTTCAGAGAAGGAAAAGATAGCTAATGTAAAATTAAATAGCAGGCAAAATGCTAAAGGTAAACAAGACTTTATCGCTGAGCTTGACACTCATTTAAAAATTCTGCCTATTGGTTGGCATGGAAGGTCATTTTCAGCCATTACTAAAAGTCCATTATTATTTTTTGAAAAAATTCTTGGCTGGTTAATCACCGCTGTAGCTGTTTCCTTTGGAGCTCCCTTCTGGTTTGATCTTTTGGGCAAACTGGTTAATTTACGTAGTACCGGGCGGAAACCTGAAGGCATTAAAGAAAGAGATGAAAGGGAATAAGGAATAGAAGAAATAGGGGTCGTGTCTTTGCGGGCTGTTGAAAAAGTCATTTTTCCCTCAGACCAGTTTATAGGCTAACAAAAGCAAAATATTATCCGCCCTCCTTGACGGCATTGGTTTTGATCCTTATATCGGCTTCTTCCACAAACCACGCTATGGGCGTTCTTCCCTGGCAGCTGATTTGGTGGAAGAATTTCGCAGCCCCGTGGTTGACCGTCTTACCCTAAGATTAATTAACAATCGCATCTTAACCAATAATGATTTTTATCTCCACCAACCTTCTGGTTCAATGCGTTTAAAACATGAATCGCTAAAACGCTATTTTCCTGAATATGAAAAGGCAGTCAATAATGAATTCACTCATCCTCAAACTGGAGAAAAAATAGCTTTTCGCCGCCTTTTTCGCATTCAGGCCCAAAAATTAGCTCAAGCTATTATACAAAACACTCAATATATACCCTTTCATTATGATAGATGATGTTATATGTAATTTCTTATGATATTCCTGATGATGAAAGAAGACTTAAGGTAGCAAAAATTCTCCTTGATTTTGGGCGCAGAGTGCAGTATTCTGTGTTTGAAGCACATTTGGACTGGAGCTCTTTGGAAAATTTAAAAGAGAGACTGCAAAAGGTTATTTCACAGGCTGAGGACAGTATTCGTATTTATCGGATATGTGGTGAGTGTAAAAAGTTCATTGTCATCGTGGGAGAGGGAATGGTTACACAAGAGCCAGATGTTTATGTGATCTAAAAATGGAGTAGAATTTTTAAGCAGGCCTCAGAATGGGGAAGGTTAGTATTGGTTGTAAGTACCGATAAAGAGGTTGAAAAATAGAGACAAGCAGGTTTCACTGGTCTAGTCAGAAGGGGTTAGAAAGAGAGGTTAGTATTTTGGAGTTTAAAAAGGCACAAGTTTTCTACATTAAAAACAGGAACTGTGTGAAAACAGGTAAGAGCTTGAGGGCGATTGCGGAAATTGGGGAATGAGGGCTGGAGAATGCAGAATAAAAAATTCTGCACTTCGATTACTTTGCATGGCCAAAAGGAAGGTCTATAGTAAAGTTTTCATTGAAAAATCTATAAAGAAATCAAACCACCAGGGTTGACTCTATTGCTTTGATACCATGACGGCTGATTCAATTGGATTTCCGAAATGCCTCTTCTATTTCTTGCCCTGTCCCACTAGAAGGAAAGAACAGGTTTTTGTATCTAGTGAGCCTTTTGATATGTTGAAACTCCTTTGTAGAATTCCTACCATTTCACTACGCAGAAAGCCTCGCCCTTTAGGGCGGAGAGGATGTCAGGAGAGAAGAAAAATTGCGCAGGCAGAGAGAAAAAGTCCTGAGAGTGAAAAAATACCGGATTTTTATTTAGGCTGTTTTATAAAGAGATTGCAAAATAATTTATGTCTGAGAAGATTAAGCTACAGTTCTATCTAAACTGGCGTCTGTTTTTCCTATGCGGATTTCAATTTTAAGCCTGGTATATGGAACGGTACGAACCACCTTTCTGCCCTCTTTTTTTAAATTCACAAAGTCATAAGCATAGAGTAATTTTAAATCCTGGTGGACATTTTTTACATTCCTGTTCAAACGCCTTGCAAGCTGGTTTATGGAAGTAATTTTTTCCGACCTGACAATATCCAGTATTCTTTTTCTGTCAAACTGCACCGAATCAAAATTGTTATCAATCATCTGCGGGGAGCAGGACAATTTCTCAATCAGAAGGGTGGTCTTTTGGATACCAAAGTCGTAATTTTAATTTAATGATTATGCCAAATAGCTTGAAAGAATATAGAGATACTTTAATTTTAATTTGGTTGACTCTAAGAGACGAATAAAGTTGACATCCAGTCTGAATTTGATATCATAAAAAGACAGGAGGTGATAAAATGAATATATCTACCGATATTAAGCCAATCAGCTATTTGAAGTCGAAAACGGCGGATTTGTTAAAACAGATTAACGAGACGCATCGTCCTGTAATAATTACACAAAATGGAAAGCCTCGAGCTGTGTTGCAAGATCCAGAAAGCTTTGAAAAAATGAAGAACGCAATAGGCATCTTAAAAATTTTATCCCTAGCTGAGGAAGAAATAAAAAATAATAACGTTATGCTTAATGATTTGGTTATAGAGAAGATTCAAGAAAAGTTGAAATGAGTGATGGAACAGAAGTTTCAAGTAATATGGGCTAAATCTGCCGTTAATGATCTTGAAGAAATCATTGATTATATAGCTCAAAATAGTCCATTAACAGCAAGAAACCTTTTTGCTCAAATCAAAGAAAAGGTAGAGACTCTTACTTCCTCTCCCTATCGTGGTCGTCATATCCCTGAATTACAGAAACAAGGCATTTTAATTTATCGAGAGCTAATTGTTCCTCCTTGGAGGGTGATGTATAGAGTGACTGAAAACAAAGTATACATATTGACAATAATTGATTCTAGAAGAAATGTTGAAGATATTTTGTTGGAAAAATTAATAAAAATGAAATAAGGGCCAATAATACACTCCAGCGGACCGCCAACCTGCTGGCGTTTGGGGTCGGGGCTTCCTGCCGCAGGCAGGGGCGAAAAATGCCCAAATATAGGTAAATTTTGATTTTTAGGTGTCAAAGTTAAGCATTACCCTGCAAGCCAAAAACCTAGTGAGACACCTTGAAGGCAAACAAAAATATAGACCATTTTTGATCCGATAATAATTTGATATTCTTTAGACATTGTGATAATTTATATTATTACTTTCATTTACAATTAACAATAAATTATAAGCCTTCTTAAAGTCGAAAGTTATAGGTTTCTTCACATTATCTTGACAGGTTTTTATAAGTCTATTCAGGTTATTTTTTATATAATCTTCCCTTATTGAAAGTTCCTTTTGTCTGTTTAGGTAACACCTTTTTCTGAACCCGGTATGGCCACAACCGTGCCACTTCCCCCCGTTACATGGTACAAAAATACTCCCAAAATCGGCGATTGATTTTTGGAGACCTGTCTGCCGAACAGGCAGGAGGGTATTTTTAATAAGGAAATGAGGTTTTAAGCCAAACTCCCTATTTTGAAAAATATTGCATTTGCTTTAAAGTAAGACGAAAACCTGTCCGTCCCTGCCCGACGGCAGGCGGGTATGGATTGTCCCCCTAATCATTGGTCAAAAATAAGGACCACAAATGGGATAGAGAGGATCTTTAGGGAAGTAAAAAAAGATTAAGACCTATTGGGGTATTTAGTAATCAAGCCAATTGTGAAAGGATAGCTTATAGTGTTGTTTATCGTTTAAATAAATATTGGGAGAATAACCCTATAAAAGAATTTACACAAAAGAATTGACACTACCTGCTGTCTGTCGGTTGACACATAGTTGACACAACATTATTTGACCCGATGTAATGAAACTTTTGGTTCAGAAGACTCCGATATTTAAGGCACTTCTGGTGCCCCCGAGACGATTTGAACGTCCGACCTAGGGATTAGGAATCCCTCGCTCTATCCTCCTGAGCTACGGGGGCATCTTACTCATTTAACATTTGAAAAGTGCATTTGTCAAGAATCCTGTTCCTGCCAAAAATCTGCGACCTCTTTTTGGATAAAATTCCAACCTGCCCGACGGCAGGCGGGCCTGCCCGCAGGCAGGCGGGTTTTAGGACTTTTGCAGGAGCTTCTTTTGGTGTTTGTGGTTTTTCTTTTAAAGCTACTCCGGTTTTTTGGGATTTACTAGGACTTGCTATTTGTTTATAAAATGTTTATATTAAATAGCTAAGTTAAGAATATGAACAAGAATAAAATATAAGGAGAAAGGAGGTGAGAAATATGCCAGCAGGTAATGGAACAGGACCTTTAGGCTTAGGACCTATGACAGGAAGAGGTATGGGTTATTGTGCTGGATTTGGTGTTCCTGGCTACGCAAACCCTAGACCTAGATTGGGTTTAGGATTTGGCTGGGGCAGAGGTAGAGGCTGGCGTTGGTGGTATCGGGCATCTGGTTTGCCAGGATGGGCACGTTTTGGGTATCCTGGAATTGGTCCTGGAGTTATGCCCCAAGACGAACTCAGTATGTTGAAAGAGCAAGCTAAGTTTTTAGAACAGCAACTAAACGCCATTTCTCAGCGGATGAAAGAACTGGAAAAAACCACCCAGGGCCAATAATTAAGTGAGAGGGGTAGCCATTTCTACCCCTCTCTTTTTGAAAAAAATTTTAGGAGGATTAAAATGAAAGTAGCGGTGAGTGCTAATGCACCTTCTTTGGATGCTCAGATTGAACCCAGATTTGGAAGAGCTCCATATTTTGTGTTTGTGGATACAGATACTATGGATGCTGAAATTATAGAGAATCCATTTATAAGTCAAATGAGTGGAGTGGGCATTCAGGTAGCGCAGTTAGTGGCAGAAAAGGGTGTTCAGGCAATAATTACAGGCAATGTAGGCCCAAAGGCCTTTCAAGGCTTAAGTGCAGCAGGTATACAAATTATCACCATAAGTAATGGAACGGTGAGAGAAGCAGTTGAGAAATTTAAACAAGGTAAGTTAACTCCTACTCCGTCTGCTACTAGCCCTGCTCATACCGGTGGTGGTTGGGGACGTGGTATGGGAAAAGGCATGGGCATGGGTCTAGGAATGGGCCGTGGTATGGGAGGTCGTGGATACGGTGGGGTATATAGCCCTCCTGCAGAAACAGAGACTCTAAAGCAACAGCTAAATAATATTCAACAAACACTGGAGCAGATTATAAAAAGATTGGATGCATTAGAAAAGGAAAAGAAATGAACCAACAGTTGATGGAACATATTTTCCAAGCTTTGACCCAAGTGATAGACCCCAGTACAGGATTAGATGTAATACGCATGAGGGTTATAGAAGATTTACGCATAGAGGATGGAGGTAGGGTAAAACTGGTTTTACACCCTAGCTCTCCTGTCTGTCCCCTTGCTTATAAAGTAGCGGCTGATATTAAGCTGGCCATTAAAGGAGTGCCAGGAGTAAAAGATGTGGAAGTAAAGGTAAAAGAATTTAAAGATGCAGATAGACTTGAAGCTATGCTCAAAGAGATATAAAATAAATATTTCTTAATAGGGGCTTTAGAAATTTTTGTAAAAGGATTAAAATAAATCGTTTTAAGGAGGAATAATTGGCCATATTACCTATTGTTAAATATCCTGAACCCATACTTAAAAAAACAGCCAGAACAGTAGCGGAGGTGAATAAACAGATCCGGAAGTTTATTGATAATATGGCTGAAACTATGTATGAGGCTCCAGGGGTAGGTCTGGCTGCCCCTCAGGTCAACCAGCCTTTACGCATCATTGTAGTTGACCCTACAGGTGAAAAGGCCCAACAGCTTACTGCATTAATTAATCCAGAGATTATTGCTGCAGAAGGCGAAATCTCAAGTGAAGAGGGATGTTTGAGTATACCTGGAATTACGTGTCAATTAAAGAGATTTGCAAAGGTAAGGATAAGGGGTTATGAACCTATTAAGGGAAAATGGGTAGAAATAGAGGCTGAGGAAATATTAGCCCGTATATTTCAACACGAGATTGACCATTTGAATGGTACCCTCATTTTAGATAGACTGGGGCCGGTTAAACGAGCGCTTTATAAACGGCGATATTTAAAAAATTTAAAAGAATTAAGAAAGTGAAGCCTTATAAAATTCTCTTTTTTGGCACTCCTGAATTTGCCCTTCCTTCTCTTAAAGCTTTGATAGAAACTCCAAATGAGATTTTAGGTGTGGTTACACAGCCAGATAGGCCTAAAGGAAGAGGAAGAAAACTTACTCCTCCACCCATAAAAGTGCTGGCTCAAAAGCACAACCTTCCCATTTACCAGCCAGAGGCGGTTAGAGACAAATTATTCCTTAAAGAAGTTCAACAGCTAAAGCCTGATCTACTAGTGGTAGTCGCCTTTGGTCAGTTTTTACCTAAGGCTTTATTGGAAATTCCACCCTTAGGTGGCATCAATGTTCATCCTTCATTGTTACCTAAATACCGGGGAGCAGCTCCTATTAATTGGGCAATTATCAATGGGGAAACCATAACCGGTATAAGCATTATTAAGGTATCTCTCCAAATGGACAGTGGTGATATCTTATTCCAAAAAGCCATTTCCATTGAACCAGATGAGACGGCTGGGGAATTACATGATAAGCTAGCCACTCTTGGAGCGGAAGCACTTTTGGAAACTATTCGCCAAATGCAATCAGGCACTATTATATCCATTCCTCAAGACGATAGACTAGCCACCTATGCCCCAAAATTAAAGAGAGAAGATGGATATATCCATTGGGATAAACCTGCCATAAATATAGCTAATCTCATCCGAGGGCTTGCTCCATTTCCTGGTGCATATACATATTTGGATGGAAAGCTTCTCAAACTTTTTCGTCCTAAAGCCATATCTACCTCAGTAGAGGCTCCTCCCGGAACTATTGTAGAAGCCACTCACGATGGACTCAAAATTAGCACAGGTCAGGGTGTTTTGTTGATAAAGGAGGTGCAATTACAAGGGAAAAGGCGTTTACCAGTAAAGGAGTTTATAAAGGGCCATCCTGATCTAAAAGGAAAAAAGCTGGGCTAACTTTTCAAAAAAGGAAATTTAAACTCTTGAAGACCGGAGAACCTTGGCAGGTAATTTGCTGACAATAGTTTTTTCACATTCTTTTACTCCAGCTACTTCTATAAGAAGCTGTTCAGTAGCCAATTTTTTGGCATCCTCAAGTCTTAATACACTACCTCCTTTCACAATATCATACCTTCTGCCTATTCCTTCTGGTAAAGGAGTTGTTTTAAAAACTGTCCAGGTTCTAGTATAAATGTCTTCTCTGAGTGAATATGCTGTTTGTGTATCAGGATGGGTAATTTTTATTTCTCCATACTTAGTTTTTGTTATTTTTATTTCTTTGATTTCTGAAACAAGTCTAACTTTCTCTATAGGAGTAGCTTCTTTTCTAAATAATTTATATATATAAGCCGTTTGTTTTTTGTTCCTCATTTCTTTTTTCATAATATTTCTCTTACGTTGATATGTGCAAAAACTGTTCCAAAAATAATTTTTTAAAGATGGCAAGTGGTTTACTTTCCAAAATGGCCATTTTTATTAGAAAGTTTTTTAATTGATTCACACAATTTTGCACTCTGGATGAAACTCATGCTAGCATAACAAACCCGCTTATTGCCCAAAATTTGTTAATTAAGTGCCCAAATTTGTCACTAAATTCCCATGAGAAAAATAAAACCCAGAAAGATAGACTATTTTATCTTGGAACAAAACTTGCTTATAAAAAAATAGGGTGATGAAAACTTTGGCTAACAAAGGGGCTTATTGCAATATGGAATTCAGGAAAGATAAAATTAAAGGCGTTTTTCAACATCGTTTAAACGAACTGCATCTTTATTGTCGTCTGAGAAAGATTGGTATGCCCCACTTCATGGCCAAAGGCATTGCCAAAATAATAAGTCCTAAAAAATTGCTCTATGAAAATGGGAAGCCTATCTGCCTATCTCTACCGGGCCAGCAAGGTAGGAAAGACTACAACGGCTCTAAGCCAAATTCAAAACAGACATCTCAAAACTCTAAGAATCTACTATCTTAATTTTAACTCAACTTTTTTCATTTTGTTAATACAGGCTGTTGAAAAAGCCATTTTTTCTTAGACCAGTTCATAGGCTAACAAGAGCAAAATATTATCCGCAAGAGTTTTTTGGAAGATCTATAATAAACCTAAACCATTTGATGGCATAATTAGAGAGATTTACTACCCCCTGGATAGCCTCTCTGAAGTGATGCCATAAAGATACCCAATAAGGAGCATGCGGATAAGTACTTCAGGATCAATACACTATAAAGATGTTTCACTTTGCTACGAATAAAAGAAAAGTCAACATATTTATTAATCAATCTTAGAATATGGTTTTTGGGAATCATATCTGCCATATTAAAGTAGTAAAATAACGGTTCTTGTGGATTTCTTTTCCCTAACATAGGGGTCCTCTCCTTGAGAGGAGATTGCATAATTATACCATTTTGTTAAGTAGAAGTCAACTAAATTCTTAATCCGCAATTGATTTTAAGAGAAAATTCCAACTGCGATGATACCTCAAGGTTAACTTTCACCAACCTATTTATAGCTTAGCAGATTGCTCCGCTAAGCCATCAAGACCAAGCCCTTTCAGGGTGGCTTTCGCCAGTCTTGATGGCACTCCGCAATCTGCTTTTTAAAAAGTAGAGTTGGTTGAAGGAAATAAAATATTTTTCTTTCTCACCAACCTTAATTTTTCAGGAGCACGCTGCGAATCGCTGTCAAAGCCGTAAGCCCAAAGGGTGCGAAGTGAAACGGAGCAGCTTTGACAGCAAGCGAAGCAGCGTGCTAAACTAGAAAACAGGTTGGATAAAGATAACATACATCTGAGTTTTTCAACAAGCTGAATAATTTTAATTAGCAGATATGAGTAGTATATGTTATAAAAAACACCATGAAGTATATAAAGATATTATTATGCCTATTACTGCTTACAACTGCTTGCCAAAAAACACCCAAGTTTACCTTTATGGTAGGAGGAAGTGCCAATGCTCTTCTTTATTGGGAAAGGGTTACAAAAGAATTTGAGACCAAAAAAGGCATTAAAATTGAGCTTATTCGTCTGCCAGCAGATACTGAACAAAGACGTCAAAGGATAGTTATTCCTTTACAAGCAAAGGCCTCTGACCCAGATGTGTTTCTTATGGATGTAATCTGGGTAGGGATGATAGCTGGTGCCAGGTGGCTTGAACCACTTAATCATTATATAAACCGAGATAATTTTGATATTAATAAATTTTTTAAAAGGGTCATAGAGGATGTGGATACCTTTAAACATAAAATTATTGCCTTACCTGTTTATGTGGATGGCGGTCTTCTTTATTATAGAAAGGATTTACTTACTAAATATGGTTACCATGAACCACCTTCCACTTGGGAGACATTGGTAAATATGGCTAAACAAATCCAGAAAAAAGAAAGGATTCAAAATAAAGCGTTTTGGGGATTTGTATGGCAAGGTGCTATGTATGAAGGACTGATTTGTACATTTTTAGAGTTTTGTGCTTCAAGAAATGGGGGAATTTCTTTTGATCCCTTAGGTAAAATCAAGGTAAATACTATGGAAAATCAAAAGGCATTAAAGTTTATGGTAAAACTCATTCACCAAGAAGGTATTTCTCCTCCAAACACCTTTACTGAACTAAAAGAAGAAGAGGTAAGATTGATTTTTCAACAGGGGAATGCCCTCTTTGAAAGGAATTGGCCCTATGCCTGGAAATTACACCAGGAAGACCCGTTTTTAAAAGGAAAAGTAGGCATTACTCAATTACCCCACTTTGAGGGAGGTAAAACTGCTTCTACATTAGGGGGGTGGCATATAGGAATTTCCAAGTTTTCAGATGTAAAAGAGATGGCTTGGGAATTTGTGAAGTTTGTTACTTCTTTTGAGCAACAAAAGAGATTTGTCCTTAAATTGAGTTGGAATCCTGGACGTTTGGACGTATATCAAGATTCTGAGATTAGAGAAAAGATGTCTCATCTTATTATCTTAAAAAATGTATTTGAAAATGCAGTGGCTAGACCCCTTAGTCCATATTATTCTCAAATCTCTCAGATTCTACAAAGACATATAAACGCTGCTTTAGCCCTAAAGGAAATCCCTGATGAGGCACTAAAAAAGGCACAGGCTGAAATAGACCAACTTTTTGCTTATTATGGAGATTAGATTCCATAAAAGAATAACTACTGCTTATATATTTGTCTCTCCCTTGGTTTTGATAATTTTTTTATTTATTTTGGTGCCTATTTTAGGCACTTGTATAAATAGTTTTTTCCAAGATATTCCTTATCTTCCTAAAAAATTTGTGGGAATGAAAAACTATCTTATTTTAATAAAAAATCCTGACTTTTGGGATGCCTTAAAATTTACTATTTTTTTCACCTTGGCATCTGTATCTTTAGAGACCATTTTGGGAATTTCTTTTGCCT
>Ga0190363_1002209_pt1 | contig 11208 bp, 10 predicted proteins | sample 48721867_MG_FD_161272 | JGI IMG/M metagenome (GOLD analysis project Ga0190363, IMG submission 161272) | Hydrothermal vent microbial mat bacterial communities from Southern Trench, Guaymas Basin, Mexico - 4872-18-6-7_MG | ecosystem: Environmental > Aquatic > Marine > Hydrothermal vents >...
CCCCTTGGCAGGGTTGCTGTCAACCAGCCTAATGTAGGGGTTCCGCATTGGAATCACCTACAAACCCCTTCCTGACGGAAGGGGTAGTTGACTGGCCATGTACAGTCCTTAAACTTCATAAACCTTGTATTCCTCTCTTCTTTCTTTGAGAAGCTTCTTTGTGGCCTATAATATTCACAATCGAAATACTAAGAAATGTGTGCAAAGAAATATTGTTTGCACTACCTTTTGTAAACCCACTTCAGTAGTGGGGGTGTTAGGATTGTGGTTGCAAATACCATAGAAATGGCTATTGTAAGGGCTTCTGGCCCAATTACACCACTTGAGAGAGCTATTGTAAGCATTGCAAGCTCAACACCGAGTCTTGGGATCATTCCAATACCAATCCTTAAAGATGATTTAAGATCAAAACCGGCTAAATATGCTCCTGTTCCACATCCAAGGATTTTGCTTATTATTGCTGCAAGAGTGTATAAAATTGCAAAGAAACTTGCATGTAAGATATAGCTGGCTTCGATTCTCATACCAACCTCTACAAAGAAGAGGGGAATAAAGATGGAGTAACCAAGGATGCTCACATGGTTTTCAACCTGTTTTCTGTAGCTAGTTTGTCCTATTGTTAGTCCTACCAAATATGCTCCTAGAATAGATGCGAGGTTCAGATGCTCTGCCATATAAGCAAAAATTATCAGGAAGATTATTGCAAATGTTGTTGTGGACTCGGGCAAGTCTATGCGTGAAATTCTTTTGAAGGCTTTCTCTGCAAGGACTGGCCCAAAATACAAGAAAACTGCAAGAAATCCACTAACCTCTACAAGGATCTCGAAGATTGTCATGTAATCTATGCTTCCTTCCCGAAGAAGAGAAATGATAACAGTTAAAACAAGAATCCCCAAAACATCATCTACAACTGCGGCAGCTAAGATCGTTGTGCCCTCCGTACTCCTAAGTTTTCTGAGTTCCATTAGAACCCTTACAGTTATACTAACACTTGTTGGTGTCATTATAGCACCATAAAGGAGGGCCTCATGAAACTCTACGAACGGATAAGCTACTAAAAACCCGAATACAAATGCAAATATTACACCAATACCAGCTACAGAGATACTTGGTTTTCCCACCCGTTTAAATTCTGTAAGATCACTTTCAATACCTGCTAGGAATAGAAGCAAAAGAACGCCGAGGTTTGAGAATTCTCTGATTATTTCGTTACTCTCCACAAAAAGCCCTATCATCAAACCTCCCAAAATTTGTCCAAGAACCACTGGCTGGCCGAGTTTTTCAAATACCCATCCCAGAAGCTTTGCCATTGCCAACATTATGGCTATCATGATAAGTGTTTCCATATTAATCCCTCGAGAATATCCATTTCAGCAGGGGAGGTGTTACAATAGTTGTGATTACTACCATAGTAACGGGGATCGAGAAAATTCCCTTATCAAACACATTCTCTGTAAGTGCGACGTTTGCCATAATTAAAGCCACTTCCATCCTGGGAATCATCCCAATACCAACTCTAAGTGCTTCTTTTGGTTTAAATCTGGCTAATATCGCACCAACACCGCAACCTGCTATTTTTCCTATTATCGCTATCACTGAATAGAGAATTGCAAAAGTTCCTGCATGGAGAACGATGCTTATGTCTGTTTTTATACCAATTCCAACAAGAAAAACAGGAACAAAGAGAGAATATGAGACGGTTATCATTCTGTTACTTATTCTTTTTGCTTCATCTGTTTGTGCTATCAAAACTCCTGCTAGATATGCTCCGGTTATTCCTGCTATTCTAAACTGCTCGGCTATATATGCGAAAATGAGAGCTAAAGCAAGTGCAAATGCCGTTAGAGTTTCCGGTAAATCAATTCTCTTGGAGAGCTGTAGAATCTCCTTAACTACTGGCCTCCCAACAAGCCAGCTCACTACAAAGAACACGGCTACTTCTCCAACAAGAATTCCCAGATCTTCTATATAAACATGCCCTTTCCTGTGGATAGCGATCAATGTTGTAAGCACAATAATTCCAAGAACATCATCTACCACTGCAGCCGCCAAGATTGCAGTACCTTCCTTTGTACGGAGTTGTTTCATCTCCATTAATATACTCGCGGTCAATCCAACACTTGTGGCTGTTAATACGCCTCCTAAAAACAAAGCTTCAGTTCTTTCGTAACCAAACCAGCTGGAGAGATAATAACCTGTTACAAAGGGAACTATAACACCTCCTAGCGCAACAAGAAAAGCAGGTATCCCAACACTTTTAAACTCTTCGATGTCTGTTTCAAGACCAGCGAGGAATAAGAGCAAAACCACACCAATCTCACTTATTAGGTGGACTCCTTCGGAGTAACTTACTATGTTGAGAATGGAGGGTCCGATAAGCATTCCTCCAATAAGTTGACCAAGAACCCCAGGCATCTTCGCTTTTGTAGCAATATAACCAAATAGCTTAGCCGCTATCAGGATCACTGCAAGTTCAAGGAATACATCCATGCTTTCATCCCCTGCTGATTATAATGTTACGATTCTAATAAGCCGAATAATGTCATTGACCTCTAACAAGCCATGAACTTTCTTTTCGTCATCGATAACGGGAAGGTGGTGTTTTCCAGTTTCTATCATGAGTTTAATGGCATGACCGAGATTATCCTCTATGTGGATGGTTATTGGCTTTGTTACCATTATATCCTCTACCCTTGAAGCACGAGTTATTGTGTATTTTTTTAATAAACCTAATCCCACAACAGAGCATCTTCTGGGAGTTGTGAAAAATTGAAGGAGGTCTTTCATTGTAATAAACCCTAAAAGTTTTCCTTCTTTGTCTATCACAATTGCAGAGGTTTCTTCACTTGTAAATTTGCTTACAAGAACTGTTAAAGGGTCATCCGGGTGAACTGTAAGAAACTCTCTATCCATTACTATTTTGACAGGGACTTTTGAGATGTACCTAATGTTGTGACTTAGGTCTTCCTTTCTTTGAAGCATTAAATGGCGTTTTTTTCCAATAATTATTGACATTTTTTTATGTTTTGTATTTTTGGGTTTATTTGGAGGTGGTAAATATTTCATGTTTTATCCCCTATACTCTTTATCTAGTTTCCACTTAAATTTTTCTCTTACATGTAGCATTTTCCATTTGAGAGAAAGAAAATCTACATCTACATGGCAAAAATTGAAATGGAAATGTGATATATTAAGCTTATATCAAGCAAAAACTTTATAAGAGAATTATGCCCAAACATCGGTAAGGGAAATATGGTTTTTGAAGAAAAATTTGATGTTGTCATAATTGGAGCAGGCCCTGCAGGTCTTTTTTCAGCTTATGAGCTCGCTGAAAAGAGCAATTTAAAAGTTGCAGTGATTGACGAGGGAGGAGACATTGAAAACCGTGTATGCCCCATGAACGAACTTGGCTACTGCATTGGGTGTAAGCCCTGTCACATAATGAGTGGTGTTGGTGGGGCCGGTGGACTTAGTGATGGGACCATAAACCTAAGGCCGGATATTGGAGGAGACCTAACAGAACTTACAAGGGATGAGAATTATTCTTGGCAGCTTGTTTGGGAAGTTGACCAGATTTTCCTAACACATGGAGCTCCTAAAGGGGTTTACAAGGGGCATGAGGATGAGATACGGAAATGGGAAAGAAGAGCGGCCCAAGCAGGAGTGAAATTCATACCGATAATTCAGCGTCATATTGGCTCAGATCACACTAAAGGAGTTATAAAGAGTATTAAAGACTACTTAGAAAGCAAGGGTGTCAAGTTTATCCTCTGGACAAAGGTGGAAGAGTTTAGAAAAGGAGAAGTTGTTGCTAGGAAGGGAGATGACGTTTTCACGATAAAAGCACGCTATATAATAGTAGCACCAGGCAGAGGAGGAGCAGAATGGTTCCATGACGTTGCTCAAAAAATAGGTTTGAAGTCAAGGCATGGTCCTATTGACGTTGGAGTTAGAGTTGAGGTCCCTGCAATAATAATGGAGCAAATAACAAAAATAAACCATGATCCCAAGTTCCACATCTATACTGAAACTTACGATGATTTTGTGAGAACTTTCTGTGCCAATCCAAATGGATTTGTTGTTGAAGAGAAATATGATGGTTATGTGGGTGTAAACGGCCATTCAATGAGGGATAAAAAAAGCAACAACACCAATTTTGCATTCCTTACAAGGATTGAACTCACTAAGCCGGTGGAAGATACCACAGCCTATGGTAGAAGCATTGCTCAGCTTGCAACTACAATTGGTGGAGGAAAGCCAATACTTCAAAGACTTGGGGACTTAAGAAGGGGGAGAAGAAGCACGTGGAGCAGGATAAAGAAGAGTGATGTTGAGCCAACTTTAAAGCACGTTACTCCAGGAGACATAGCAATGGCACTGCCTCACAGAGTTGTTACAAACATTATTGAGGGCCTTGAAAAGCTTGACAGAGTAATTCCTGGAGTTGCAAGTGATCATACTCTCCTCTATGCTCCGGAGATAAAATATTATGCAATGCAAGTTGAGGTTGATGATCTCCTTGAAACCACCATCGAAAATATTTTTGCAGCTGGAGATGGAGCCGGGTTGAGCAGGGATATTGTTAATGCCGCAGCAACAGGACTTTTGGCTGCGAGAGGCATATTGGTCAAGGAGGGCCTTTATCGGGAGAGGGATTTCAAAAAATCTGGCAATTGGAAAAAAGTCGTCGAGAGTTTGGAAGCATAAGGATAAGATTTAAATTCTTTAGCCTTTTCTCATTTTTGGTGAGAGCATGAAGTGCAGGTTCTGCGAGAACAGGGCATATATAAAGCTCCACTACCCAAAAATGTATTTATGTTCTAATCACTTTATCGAATATTTCGAAAAAAAGGTCAAGAAAACGATTGATAAGTATAAACTTCTTAAAGCTAGTGAAAAAGTACTTGTAGTCATTAGTGGAGGGAAAGATTCTGCTGTAACAGCTTATGTCCTCAAAAAGCTTGGCTATGCTGTGGAGTGTCTGCATATAAATTTGGGTATTGGTGAATACTCGGAAAAGAGTGAAGAGTTTGCAAAAAAGCAGTGTGAGTTAATAGGGGTTCCGCTTCATGTAGTTAGAGTTAGGGAACTTTTAGGGGCCGGCATTGGAGAAGTAAGAACTAGAAGGCCTGTTTGCTCTTATTGTGGCCTTACAAAGCGTTATATCTTCAATAAATTTGCTTATGATAATGGGTTTGATGTTATTGCAACAGGACATAACTTAGATGATGAGGCCAGCTTTATTCTTTCTAACCTCATGAATTGGAATACAGAGTATTTGGCTAAGCAAGGCCCGGTTTTACCAGGAGAAGGTACCTTTGTAAAGAAAATTAAGCCTCTTTATGGACTCACAGAGAGAGAAGCAGTGGCCTATGCTCTTGCAGTTGGTTTGGAGTACATCATCAATGAATGCCCACATGCGAGAGGAGCAACCACAATAGAATACAAAGAAATTTTAAATGAAATGGAAGAAAAGAGACCTGGAACGAAAATAAATTTTGTCAAAGGTTACTTGAGGAAAAGACACTTATTTGAAGCCGAACTAGAAAAAATAGAACTTAAAAAGTGCAAAGTTTGTGGAATGCCAGCTCAAGGCGAAAAATGTTCATTCTGCAGATTCTGGGGTTTGAAAGAACCATTGGTCTTCAAGGTGAAAAGTTAAAAGACAGAAAATCAGAGCTCCTTGAATTTTATCTTAAATTTTATCTCCTTTTCAATGGGAAAGAGCAAGGTATAACTTACCCCTTGCTGTATAAAGTCCCATCCTGCTTCGCTTTGGCTTAGGGTTTTTATTGGAAACTTCCAGATCTTTGCCTGCTTGTCAGTTTCAATTTTTACCCTGCCAACTCCGTATGGATCATTTACCTCAAATTCCTTTTCCTCAAAGTTCCCTGGAGTTTCCATAACACCGTGCACCGCTAGGTTCAGCTCAACTCCAAAGAGAATCTTAAAAGGCTTTTCAAGTGAGACCCTGTAATGGGCTACAAAGCCCTCTTCACTTAGTTCTATTTCCTTTTCAACTGTAGCAGGTATTTTTTCTTTCCCATAAATTCCTCCATTGCGCCATAGTTTGACTTTGTTGCCCTTTAATATGTATTCGTAAGGCTGATTAACAAAATCCCCGAATTCGTGATATTTTACGAGTCTGTAGTTATCGAGTGTTTCTTCCGGTTTAATGAAGTGATCTTGGAGGATTGCTCTTAACTGCCAATCATAAGCCAGTTCCTTCTTAATTTCCTCAGGGATTGCTTTTCCAAGCTCGTGTATGCTTGCAACCCCTTCCTTGTTTTTTTCTTCTGGAGTGGTTGCCTCAGGAGCCTCATGGTAGTGTTCCCATCTCCTTGGAAGCACGTCGTTGTAGTTGACAGCCTTTTTCTTTGAGCTAAGCTCGAAGATGCTTCCACCGTAGTGGGGTTTTAAGGTAGCTATAAAGTTGTCATTTTCTAACATTATTTCTTTTCTTCCATCAAAGTCTATATCGAGGACTTTATTTTCTGGATTCAAGTAGCTCTGTGCTTTTATGATATTTTCCCATACTGTTCTCCTTAGGTGAGGAAGGTAAACTCCTCCAAAGACACCATGCCAGTAAGCGTCATTACACTGGGCCTTGAGAATGTAGTGTCTTGCCTCCGGGTTTTCTCTCACGACTTTGCTGATCATGAGCATTCTTTTGTGCATGAAGTTGCTCTCGGGATACTTAAAAAAGAAGTTTTTCCAAATGCCACCCCTTACAAAGACACGGTATTTCTCAAACTTGCCTTCCTCTTTTAGCTGTTCCACAAATTCTACAAAGAGTTTTGCCTGTTTAGCTGGTAAGCTCCACTCGCTCATCTCAAAGTAAGAAGCAATTGGAAGATATACTAAGCCTCTTGGCGTGAATTTCCCTAGGTATTCTGTGTAGGTCATCAGGTTAATTTTCTCATTGCTTGTAATTTCATCAAAGAACTTTCTAAGCCATCCTTTCTCGTATACCCATTCGTGAGTTCCAGGCCATACTCCAAATTTCTCACCATCGTCGTGGAAAACAGCAACTTTAGAAGGGTCGTTATCTGCGAGGCCTTCTAAATACTCGATAACCTTTTCCACCGGCCGGAAGGGGATTAGGTACCTTAGCTTTTCATCAATGGGAAATACTGTTACAACCTCTCCACCATCTTCGGTGTAATATGGCCAGAAAAGCTCCTCTTTGCTCAATCCGGCACTCATGAAGTGATAATCATCAACAACCACATATTCAATTCCTACTTCTTTAAGGGATTTTACAAGTTCTGGTTGCCACACTCTTTCGGTGAGCCATACGCCCTTGGCTTCGAATCCTAACTTTCTTGCATATTCTTTGAGCATTTCTATTTGTGCTATTCTATCTTCTTTAGGGATGGCCGCTAGAACAGGTTCATAGAATCCCGCAACGACAATTTCGAGTTGCCCCCTCCTTACAAGAGATCGGAGGAGATCGATATACTCTGGCCTATTTTCTTCGATCCATTCTAGAAGTGGGCCGCTAAAATGGAGATTTACTTTCATCTGAGGGAATTCCTCGAGGATTTCCATAAATGGCCTGTAAGACCGATTATAAGCCTCTTCGAAAACCCACCCAAAATTACCTAGAGGCTGGTGATTATGAATACCAAATATGAAATTTATTTTTTCCATCTTTCCACCTCCCGAATTATTATCACTAAGAGTGATAGTAGTGAGGAGTATATAAATATTTTATGCATGGTACGCATATCAACTAGTAGTGAAAATATCCCCGAGAGTTCGCAAGAATCGAGGTTAGATGAAGTCTCTTTCTGTTTAGAAGAAGATCTTTCTGAAAATGTATACTGTAATAGCTACGGCCAATTGATTTGAGAGGTTATCATCTGGGGGTAATTCGTAAAACTCCGCTAACATCCCGGCCAAAGCACCAACAATTGCATGTGGGATATCTATTATTGTGTAGAGTATCACAAAAGCTGTTAGAAAATATGCCAAGCTGCCCTCAATACTTTTACCGTTTTTAAATCGATGTTTTCCAAAGGGCTTTCCTATTATCGCAGCTATAGCATCACCTAAAGTTGCAACAGTTATGGCACCAATTGCAATGTCTTTTGGGAAGAAGCATACTATTATTAAAGCTCCGATTGTGAAGTATATGTGAGCCCCGATAGAATACTTTTCATGTTCCCTAGATATTGTTTCAAGTTCTCGTTCGACAAGGGCAATTACATCTTCTCTTACATAAAGATCCAGTTTTTGTTTCAATTTATCTCTTAGTTCTTCAACTATTCTAAAAGGTTCTAGTATTATAAAAACAATTAGCGCTGTTGCAACGAATCCTATTGTTACTCTTTGACCAAAGAGAAGGTAAAGTAGTGGGACAGTCAATCCTGTTAAGTGCAGTGCTTTTCTCTTAACCTCGCTTTTTATGCTCATGTTTTATCACCTCTAAGGCCTCTTTAAGGTCTTTTACTATATAATCGGCGTGTTTCGGCATGAGAGATTTGAAATAGCCCCTCCTGACTAGGATTGTTGTTGCACCTATTTCCTTTCCGCCTCTCATATCGGTGTCATCTCTATCTCCGACTACGTAGATTTCTCTCTCTTTTGGGAACATTCTTTTCGCCAGTATGAAATTATAGGGCTCAAGTTTACTGTAACCCGTTTCTCCACTTATTATAAGGGAATCAAAGTAATCTTTCAGGTTTAGGTATTTGAGTTTTTTCCTTTGCCACTCAGAGGAGGAATCGGTTATTAGCACTATTTTTGCTCCAATCTCTTTTAATCCCTTTAAGAAGTCAATTGCATCTGGATATACTCTTAAGTTTGAAAAGAAGGTCTTGTCCACTAATTCAAACATCTCTTTCAGATCTTTTTCTGATGTGCTTTTATACACCCTTTCCATAAAGTTTCCCACAAGTTCATCCAAATCGAGTAAGTGAAGCTCTCTTGATTGTTCTAACTCTTCATACCGCTGTGTAAGTATATAAAGCAAAGCCTTGAATTTTCCTTTTCTGATTAAATGGGGTAGAAGACGAAGAACACTCCATCTAGCGGCTTCCCATGTGTTGCATAAGGTATCATCTAAATCCACAAGTACAAGCATGTACTGAGTGTCTGTTTGTGTATTAATAACTTTAACGTTAAAGCTTTAAAACCTAGGATGTAGTTTTTCATGAGGAGCCATGAAAGGCGAATTGCTAGTGCTCATGGGAATGGGCTTGATATTTATTGGTTTCATGTTGATCTTCTTGGGAACTTTAATGAGTGCATCAAGTGGGGAAGCCAATGTAGAAAGTGGAGGGGTCATAATGATAGGCCCCATTCCAATAGTTTTTGGAACAAACAGAGGTGTCACTTTAGCAATGATATTAGCAGTTCTTTTAATGGTTCTTTGGATAGTTGGTGTGTTGCTCAGCAGGAGGGTGTGAGGTGGATTACATTCTCGATCTTTCTATACTTCTTGTATTTGCAAAGACTCTAGAATGGCTTTTTGAGAAGAAGGAGATCCATCCGATAATTGCACATATACTTACTGGCATGGTACTTGGGCCGTTTTTTCTTAATGTAGTGGTTCCTTCAGAGCCTTTAAAGGTTCTCTCCGAATTTGGTCTTTTGATGATGATGCTCTATATGGGACTTACGAGTAACTTTTCGTCCATAGCTTCCAATAAGAGCAAGGCAATTTTGGTAGCTGCTTTGGGCGTAGTATTTTCCTTCATTCTTGGTTTTTTGACAGTTTATATCTTCGGCAAAGGATTAGCAGCAGCAATTTTTGTTGGCGCGACTCTGGGGAATACTGCAATTGAAGTCACTAGTGGCGTGCTTCTAAAGGCTAGGGTCCGGAAAGAACTCTCTTCAATATTAATGGGTGCTGCATTTGCAGATGATATCATGGCAGTTTATTTAATTGGTATAATAACTGCTATGACAAAGGGAGAGCTAGCATTCTCTCCCCTTGTTATACTAACAATTAAGATCGTCCTTTTCGTAACAGTGGTGCTTCTTATCTCTGAGTACATCTTTAAACGCTCCTCACGCTTTTATAGTATTTTGAAGAACCTAAACATCTTCTTCACATTCACAATAGTCTTGACATTCTTTTTGGCTATAATTGCAGAAAGAGTAGGCCTTCATCAGATAATTGGCGCCTACCTTGCAGGTTTGACAATTAGTAGATTGAGAGAGAGAAGGGATCCCCTTGTACTTAGTAAAATAAAACTCAACGAGCTTATAGGGGATTTGCAAGTAGTTTTAACAGAATTTTTCATTCCTCTGTTCTTTATATATGTAGGTTTGATGTTTAACCCCTCTTTAAATGAACTTAGTATTGCGTTGATAGTCCTTCTCTATTTGGCAGCAGTTATAGGGAAGTTTTTGGGCTGTGGGTTGGGGATGAAACTCTTTAAATTCGACTGGAAGTCAGCAGCACTAGTGGGCATTGGGATGGGGGGAAGAGGTAGCTTAGAGCTTGCCATCCTGAAATTTGGGATTGAGGAAGGGTTAATAGATCAAAGTCTCTTTGCAGCAGTGGTAATAGTCTCAATGTTAACAGCCGTGACAACACCACAATTCTTTAGACTTTATTTGAGACACCTTCGAGAGGAATAACAAAAGCTTAAATGAGATGTGAACAACTTTGGCTGGTGAGAGCATGATACCAAATAAAGGGATAAGTGAAGAGGAGCTTTTTACTGAACTTGAGAAAAGGCTTAAAATCGATCTAACGTTTGATTCTGGTAAAATCTTAGGTTCTATGTGCACTTATCCGCACCCTCTAGCTCAGAAAATAATCCGAAAGTACATAGATAGGAACTTGGGAGATCCAGGCTTGCATAGAGGGAGCAAAGAAATTGAGGAAGAAGCAGTCCAAATGTTGGGAGAGCTTTTGCACCTAAGAAGAGTCTATGGTAATATAGTAAGTGGGGGTACAGAAGCAAATATTTTGGCCGTGAGGGCTTTTCGTAACGTCTCTAATGTTGAAAAACCAGAATTAATCCTACCAGAGAGTGCACATTTCTCCTTTTTAAAAGCGAGTGATTTGTTAAAAGTGAAATTGGTATGGGCAGGTCTTAATAGAGATTATTCTGTCAACGTAAAGGATGTAGAGACTAAAATAACGGATAATACCATTGGAATCGTTGGAATTGCTGGAACAACTGGTTTGGGAGTTGTGGATGATATTCCTGCTCTTTCGGATATTGCTGTTGATTATGGAATCCCCCT
>Ga0190363_1002212_pt1 | contig 11201 bp, 9 predicted proteins | sample 48721867_MG_FD_161272 | JGI IMG/M metagenome (GOLD analysis project Ga0190363, IMG submission 161272) | Hydrothermal vent microbial mat bacterial communities from Southern Trench, Guaymas Basin, Mexico - 4872-18-6-7_MG | ecosystem: Environmental > Aquatic > Marine > Hydrothermal vents > Microbial...
TAGCGGATGCGAGAGCACTCGAATCTGCGGGCGCGTTCTGCATAATTGTGGAGGCGGTAAAGAAGGAAGTTACACCATTGATAAAAGAGGCGGTCGATATCCCTGTGTATGGAATAGGGGCAGGCCCACATTGTGATGGCCAGATACTGGTTGTGTACGATATATTAGGGCTTACACTGTTGCCTAAAGTGCCCAAATTTGTTAAGAAATATGCCGATATTAAGTCAATGATCGAAGCTGCCATCAAGCAATACATCGAGGAGGTGAAATCGGGTCGCTATCCAGATGACAAACATTCATATTGATGGCAACTGAATTTGAAATAGTTGAGTTTCTCAGGACTATGTTCCCACATATTGGGGATGATGCTGCTATATTCGAGCTCAAAGATAAAGGAGTTGTATCGGTTGATACGTTCATCGAACGTATACATTTCCCTGCAATAGATACGAGCATATTTTCGTTATACGATATCGGCTACAGGGCGACAGTAGCTACACTTAGTGATATAGCTGCTATGGGAGGTAAGGCCTTGTACCTGCTTGTAAGCATAGGGGTTAAGAAAGGTGATAGGGCATGGTTTAAAGAACTTTACGATGGAGTGCAGCAAGTCCTTAATATGGCAAGCGTCGCACAGGGTGTCGAGGTTAAAGTTGTAGGTGGTGATATAACGTATTCGGAGAATCTTATGATATCCATGACGGTGATCGGTGAAGCAGCTACCCCAATCATGCGTGGAGGGGCCAAACCCGGTGATAAAATAGGTGTGACGGGTGAGCTCGGTCGTGTCAAGCTGGCATGGTACACTCTAAAGCAGGGTGGTGTATTGCCTGATTGGCTTAGAATAAAGTTGTTGCAACCACCGCTCAGGTTAAAGGAAGGATTAACACTTCGTGACCATGTACGTGCGATGATCGATATATCGGATGGGTTGCTACTGGATCTATCCCATATATTGAGGATGAGCGGTAATTTAGGTGCAGTCATTAATCTGGAAAAACTTCCTGTACTCAACGATGTACGCAAATGGTGTGAAAAGCAAGGACTTAATCCTATCGAATATGCACTCAGTAGTGGTGAGGAGTTTGAACTACTTTTTACCTATCCACCAGAAGTGGAGGAACAGATTAATATAAGGTTCACACCAATAGGTGAAATAACCCACCAGCCTGGTATTTATGATAATCAAGGTTGTAAGTTAACCCCAAGGGGGTGGGATCACTTCGCACGACGTACTAACCCACCTAACACACCGCCTACTAACCCAAGTACTGCGTAGTATAAGAAACCCAACATTATACTACCACCAATTATACTGCCAACGAATCCACCTACCAGCCCACCGATGAATCCTCCCAATATTGTGAGGAACAAGAATGCAAGCACTCCACCAACTATACCGCTACAGAAGCCTGCCCATAAGCCGGTTATGGGGCCCCTATCAGCTAAAATGCCAGCAATAAAGCCCGCAATTATGGGACCGGCCACTGGGATGAAGCTTAAAACGATCATCGCTATAAACCCTATCACTACAGCTACTAAGAACATGCTACCTCCTTATTCTTAAATTTTTCAACCGATACTTATGATTACAGTAACACATTTTAAATTCCATAAATTAATACCACGGAATACCATGTGTCAACTTAGGTCATAATATAGGTTGAAAAAGTTGACATCACATGAAGTAAATTATTTTGTTAAGGGTGAGAGGATTCATAATTTCGAACTGGTGGGGCTTAATATTCTAAAAAGGAGGAGATAATGTTTCTGTTTATCTTGGTAATCTTAGGTATAACCCAATACGTGGGGGATGAGTTAGTAATCAAAGTGGATAAGCTCACAGCTGTGCAACTAAAACATGGTGATACAAAGGCGCTACTACCTGCGGGGATAGAAATTAAGTGGCTGGAACCACTCTTTCCGGGTACGCACACAAAGAGGGGAGGAGAATTACTTGATAGATGTTTTAAGTTGAAGCTTGGTGGAAAGGGGATGCTCGAATCCGCTATGGCTAAACTCATAGCCCTGCCGGGGGTTGAAGACGTGCAGCCTATTGCCATACATGAGTTCGATATCGTACCTAACGACCCTAAGCTCTCATATCAATGGTATCTCGACCAAGCAAACGACTGTGATATAGATGCACCTGAAGCCTGGGATACAACCACTGGATCGAACACAGTAGTGGTAGCTGTGGTAGAGACAGGTATCCAGTACACGCACGAAGATTTGGTTGACAATATATGGGATAACCCTGACGAGATACCGAATAATGGTGTGGATGACGATGCTAATGGTTACGTAGATGATACATTAGGATGGGATTTTGTCGATGGTCAGATGGGTAGTTATGCATGGTGGCCGGGTGAGGATTCGCTAACGGAGGATAATGAGCCGTTGGATTTCAATGGCCACGGTACACATGTGGCCGGTATAATAGGTGCGGTTACAAACAATAACATTGGGGTGGCAGGTGTTAATTGGGACGTTAAGATAATGTGTTTAAGGGTGGGAGGCTCAGTCAATGTGGGTGGTCAAGAAAGGGGTGCATTGCGAACAGATTGGGCGGCAAAAGCTATCGTCTATGCGGTAGATGAGGGTGCTCACATAGTCAACTGTTCGTTTGGTACATCGGCGACTGGTGGATTACCATATGCTGCATGGTATGCAGCACAGAATGGGGTGCTTATCGTACATGCTGCAGGTAACGACGATTCAGAGACAGCGGACTATTTTGGTAAGCGTGATGAGATATTGAATGTAGCGGCCACTAATTCAAGCGACCAGAAAGCGAGTTTCTCAAATTATGGGGATTGGGTGGATGTGTGCGCACCGGGGACAAATATCTACAGCACGTATTCGCGATGTGATACAATAAGATACTGCGATACTGGATATACCTACATGTCTGGTACCAGCATGGCGACCCCCGTAGTAACAGGTATAGCTGCGTTGGTTAAGGCCAAACAACCCTCATGGACATCCAAACAGCTATATGCAAGGGTTTACGGTATGGTTGATACTATAGATCATCTGAATCCCGGTTATGAGGGAAAACTCGGATCCGGTCGTGTCAATGCCTATTATGCGGTGAATTTTGCGCCAACATTTAACCCGAGGATAGTAGCTGATACAATAAAAGTGACATACACATATACACCGAAAACAACATTCGTAGATTCGATATATAATCATACCTACTATAGGGACTGGAGGTCGAACTCATGGAGTATGAACTACTACATAGCGACTAAGCTAACACCGAGATGTCATCCATGTACGGTGGATTCACTTGAAATCCGATTTCGTGTGTATAATGGTGAGCCGTCAGATTCTGATACGGTATTTATATGGACAGACAGTGGCGGTGAACCCGGCACTTTACTACGTAATGTGGTGTGGGATATACCAGCAAGTAGTGGATGGTATCTGAAAACGGTGAAAATCGATCCACCCGTAACAATAGACACAGGAAGTTTCTGGGCAGGCTATAGAGCATTTACAATTGGTAACAACGCATTAAGATCTGTGACCGATACATCGGTCAGATACCCAGTTGAGGGTATTAACAAATACAGTAGTGACAGACAAACATGGTATACCTTTACATATAATGGTAAGGAACGCGATTTCATAATAACCGCATTTGTAAGGTATAGTGGAAAAACAGATAGTGGGTGGGTCAAAAACGTGGGTAACTTTACGTTGAGAGTGGCAAGCTCCGAGACCTCAGATACAAACTGGATAATAGGGTGGCAGCCACGTAGGTTTGAGATCGAACCAGGTGAATCACTAGTCATACATGTGGAGGTTGATACCACTCTATCGGATGGTACATATTCAGGTAGTATCACCCTTTATACGAACGATCCGGATAGTAATCCGTTTATATTGCCGGTGAAATATACAGTTTCACCTGTAAGTATTGCCGAAAGAGTGGAGCAACTCCGTGTACCTCGGTTGATGGTGTACCCAACTATAGGTGCTGGTGTATTCCAGATAAAGTATTCAGTTGCACATAAATGTAAGTTGACTGTATACGATGTGATGGGTAGAAAACTATACAGCATACCCGTGGAACGTACCGGTACCCATATGTGGAGAGTATCGAATGATTTTAAACCCGGCATATATTTTGTACACCTGGAAGGTACGAAACTAGTGAGCAAGGTTATACTGATTCAGTGAACGCGCCTGGAGGGACTCGAACCCCCAACCAGCGGATCCGAAGTCCGCTGCTCTATCCTGTTGAGCTACAGGCGCTAAAGCAATGCCCCCAGGAGGAATCGAACCTCCAACCCTCGGATTAGAAATCCGATGCTCTATCCAATTGAGCTATGGGGGCGTTTACTATATTTATAGTAAGAGAAAACAACGAACGTCAAGCCTTACCTCTGAATGGATGTGTCAAAAGGGTGCGCAATGTTGTACGTAGTTTACCTTGTTTCCACACTATGATAATGATTAGGTTGTCGCAAAATTCTGATATCACCTGTAAGCATGCACCACATGGGTAGACAGGCATATCCGTGGGCGTATAGACAGCGAGCATTTTGAACTCCCTGTAACCGTGACTCAATGCGTTAAATACTGCCACACGTTCAGCACATATTGTTAACCCCAATGATGCATTCTCCACATTCGCACCGGTGAATATTTGGTTATCCTCAGTAAGTATAGCTGCACCCACCCTGAAGTTTGAATAAGGGGAATATGAGAATTTACATGCTTTTTGGGCTGCTTCGATCAGTTTATCCTCCATACTTTAAAATTAATCTGGGTTGCCATACCGCAAGCTTGATTAACTTTACGAATGTTGACCGTTCTGAAGCTGCGTGCTATACAGTTGGGTACATTGGTACGCTACATAAGTGGAAGGTTTATAGGCTATAAAATAGCGGTAATGTTGGGGTTGTTGGCGTTCATCGTACTTCGGGGACGACGTCATCGGATACGTGATAACCTTCTGAATATTATTGGTAAAACGTCGGGTATATGGCGTAACTTTGTAAATTTTGCCCTTACCTATACAGATTTTTTGGCAATACCACGGATGAAGTGTGAGGATTTCAAAAAGCTCGCCCAACCAGAGGGGCTCCAGTACCTTGACGAGGCACTCAGCTTAGGTAAGGGGGTGCTCTTCATCAGTGCACATATGGCAAATACTGAGCTAGCTGCTTGTTATATTACAAGCTACGGTTACGATACGGTTACAGTAGCTGAGCTGCGCGGAACAGGTGAACGCTGGTATGAGATGATGAATAAATTCCGTTCACACACGGGGATGGAGGTGTTACCGCTCGAGGATGCGAGCACCCCTAAACGTATAATAGAGCGGTTACGTGCTAATAAAGTAGTGGTGTTGTTGGGTGACAGGGATATCACAGGAAGGGGGGTAGAGGTTTGTTTCTTAGGTAAGAGGATGAAATTACCCAAAGGACCTGCACGGTTGGCACTTGCCACAGGTAGCCCAATAGTTACTGCATTTTTTGTGAAAGGCGCTCGCAAATATAAAGCATGGGTCGATCCCATAATCGATTACAAACCCACTGGCAATAAAGAAAAGGATATCAAAAATATTACCCAAATAATAGCTAGAAGGCTTGAAGTTGTAATCCGAAAATATCCACACCAGTGGCATGTATTCCAAGTAAAATGGAACGAACTCGCAAACTGCGCATAGCACTTGTGTCGAGCCATTATTATCCACATGTGGGAGGAGTATCCGAGCATATTTATCATTTATGGAGACAGCTCAAACGTAAAGGGCATTCTGTAAAAATAATCACAGGTAAGATGGAAGGTACTGCACCCAACGAGTATGATGTGATAAGGGTAGGTAAAGGTATGTTGTTCCCAATACCGTTGAACTTGTCGTTTTCGAGGTTCACAATAGGTGGAAAGTTACCTGGGGAGCTCAGAAAAGTGTTGAAGGAAGGTAAATTCGACATCGTACATATTCATGAGGGGCTGGTACCATTTTTACCACTACTTACGATAAGGTATTCTGATGCACGTAAGGTATTGACATTTCATGCGGGGTTCGATAGAAGCCTATGGTACGGAATTATGCGACCTATACTTGAGCCATACTTTACAGAGCTTGATGCGGTGATAGGGGTTTCGGAGGTGGCAGTTAACTCACATAAACAGTACTTTCCTGGTAAGTATAGGATTATACCTAATGGGATTGATGTTGATAAATTTCAACCTAACGGCAAGAAGATAGAGGCATTACTTAAATATAAGTATAGGTTATTATTTGTTGGTAGGTTGGAACCACGTTCCGGCTTACCGTATCTATTAAAGGCGATGACACATGTGGTGCGTGCTGTACCTGAAGCGGTGTTGGTTGTTGTGGGTGAAGGTCCCTACCGATATAAATATCAAAGGATGGTACCTTCCCATGTATCTCAAAACATAATATGGTGTGGCCGTATACCACCTGAATCGGGCCTGTTGCCATGTTACTACAGGACAGCTGACTTGTTTGTGGCACCTTCACCCGGTGGACATTCGTTCGGCATTACGTTGTTGGAAGCCATGTCAACCGGCATCCCGGTGGTGGCATCTTCGATATCTGGCTATAGGCAGCTCGTTGACGATGGTAAAACCGGTTTACTTGTACCGCCGGGCGACGTCAGCACATTGGCTGAGAAGATCGTCATGTTGCTCCAGGATACGCGATTAAGGCATACACTTGGCAGTAATGGACGTCGCAAGGCGTTACAGTTTGCTTGGGATAAAGTAGCCGATACTGTGGAGAAGGTTTATTATGAACTGGTATGATGGTAGTACTCGCTTACCATAAGCTCACAAGATGGGAGTGGGGTGGTACTTGGGTGTTACCTAGCGAGTTCAAGAAACAGATGCAATACATAAAGTCAAGAAATATAAAGGTTGTAAAGCCTGACGAGTTTGATGTAGGTTCAGAGCTTGCTGGTATACTCATAACGTTTGATGATGGGTACGCTGATATATACAAAGTGGCGTTCCCGTTATTGGAACAGTTGAATTTCAGCGCACTGGTGTTTCTTGTGGTTGATTATATCGGTAAGGAGAATACATGGGATGCAAATATAGGGTTCAGACGTTACAAGCATCTTAATTGGTATCAGATACGGGAAATGCAACGTTATGGCATAAAGTTTGGGTCACACTCGTTGACACATCCGGATTTACGTAAAGTAGCGCGTGCCACAGCAATCCGTGAGATAATGGATTCGAAGAAATTGCTCGAAGATAAGCTAGGTGAAGCTGTCGATTACTTCTCGTATCCGTTCGGTTTGTATAATGAGGAGCTTGAAGATATTGTTGCGGCTGCTGGTTATAAATGTGCGTTTTCACTTAATCCATTCTCAAGGTCACGTTGGAGCTATGGTAGGTTAGCGGTTTATGTTGTAGATACACTGTGTTGGTTTAAAAATAAGATTTATCCGAGTTCACCACTATTTAAGGTGGAACAGTTCAAGTCACGCACAATAAACCGATTTGGAGCACTCACATTTATTTGGAAACAGATGATCACTCGCGTGTAAGTTGTGCGAATATCTCCTCAAGAGATAAACGTTTGCTTTCCAACCCCCATAGGGTCCAGCCACGTTCTTTGACGAAGTTAAAAACATGCGGCCGTATATCCGTATGACTTTTGATCTCCCATATATGACGAGTCTCGATCGACTTCACAATTTTAGCATCTATTATATCTGGTATTCCAGACCAATCAATATCTGTGGGCCCCTCTATCTCCGCATGGATGACAGTCTCACCGCCTGAAATTTCGTGTAATTTATCACGCGGTGTGTCGGCAACTATTTCACCTTTGTGAATAATGATGATACGTTTTGCGATACTTTCAGCCTCTGGCAGTATATGGGTTGATAACAGAATCGTTTTCTCCTTGCCAAGCTCTTTTATGAGCTCACGTACCTGTATGCTTTGGATAGGATCGAGTCCTTCGGTAGGCTCGTCCAATATCAGTATAGGTGGATCATGCAATATAGCTTGTGCCAACCCCACACGCCGTTTGTAACCGCGTGATATCTCACGTATGGGGCGATCGAGTACGTCGCAGATCCCTAACCGCTCCGATACCTCACCTATACGGTGTGAGAGACGCTCAACCCCATGAATCTTACCCAAAAATGATAGATATTCACGCGGTGTCATCTCCTCATAGAGGGGGTTAGTTTCTGGTAAATATCCTATGAGCTTCTTAACTTTCAGCGGATGTTCGAGAATGTTGTAGCCACCTATTTCACAGTATCCGCTCGTGGGCGGGAAATAGCCTGTGAGTACACGTAAGGTGGTAGTTTTGCCTGCACCGTTGGGGCCTAGGAATGCAACTATTTCACCTTTTTCTAACCTAAAAGATATGTTATTAACTGCTATAAAGCCGTCATATGCTTTAGTTAGATTGTGTACCTCGATCATGATCCCCCCCTATTTTCGATAGGTAGAACGAGATCTTTAGCGTTTCACCAGCTGCTACGGTTACCTTTTTGATGCCACGTACGTAATCGGGACTGCTCACCAATATGGTGTGGCTACCGGGTTCAAGCGCAAGGGTAAATTCTCCTCCTACAGATATTAACTCCATATTGTCAATTTTCACAGTAGCGGATAGTGGTTGTTGTGTTTCCATATCAAATACTTTGATTGTAAGGTATGCACTTACTTTTCTATTCAAGCTAAAGGTAAATCTGAGCTTTTCAGCTTCACCAATAGAGACAGGATATCTCAGAGGCACATAATTGGTTTTACGAACCTCAATCTCGTAATCACCAGCTTCTAAATTATCGAAAGCGAAGTATCCCTCGGTATCCGCATTCATGCTACGAATGACTAGGTTTCCCCTAAATAACGTTACGGCAGCACTGGGGAGCGGTTCATTAGTGGCTGCATCGATTATTCTGCCTGCAATGATGCTTTTCTCAATTTCAACAGGTGCAGGTTTCCTTTCACGGAAATTGGTTATGCTAAGATTTATACACCAAGGAGGTGCTACGCCCCAACCTGCGGTGAGGTTAAGATCGGCTACCCGTTCATCCGTAAGGGGAAACTTTACACTGTATACATCTATAGAGGGATGTAATGAAAGTCTGAGGTCCACAGAAAGCGAAATTTCATAGTTATTTATGGGAAATACGATACCAGTGCTCAGGAAATAACCTTGGTATATACAGGGTTCCCAGTATGTAAACCCCACATTGCCACGACTACCGTATAAAGAGAGCTCCATAAATAAGCGGGCATTGGTGAAGTATTTTATAATCCCTGTAAATGCTGCCATCTGTAATGAAGGTAACACTCCTTTGTTTAGTGTCCTTGTGTAGAGTAACCCTTGTAAGTTGATGTGCCAGATGTAATTCTGGGCCACATATTGTGAAAATAACATCCTCAACCCTACATTTATACCGCCAGCGCTAAAGTAACGGAAGACACCTCCTTCGTTCCATATTTCAGCAAGTTGGTGATCCACCTGCGGTGATGTCCTACGTGCACCAGTTGGTAACTGTAGGATGGGTGCTATTGATATCCCCCTGTGCGGGGTTCCATATACGGATAGGACGCTTATGATGGAAAGATCTCCCAGCCCTACACTCATCCTGTAATGAGAATCCGGCAACCTCACAGCATCTATGTATAGGGGTAGCTGTGCCAGTACGCGCACTTTGGGAGCTTTCTGGATACTGCAGTAGAGAAGGAGATCGCTACCCATGAAGAGCAGATTATCGTCCACCAGGTACTCACCATGAACTGTAGTGATATCGGTGAGATAGTAACGTAAACGTTCGCCAAAAAATCGATAGGAAGTGCCCACCCAGAATGTTTGTGGGTAATCCGTGAAAGCTGAAAATGTGCGGTAACATCCACACGGATCCATTATCAATCCAATCGCACAATAAAGAATAAAACAACTCATGAGTATATAATAGTGTAACTAAATGATCGTCAAGGAATTAATTCAGTTGATTTGACACAAAACCGTGTAAATTAAGATAAGATGGTAGACAAAATAAAAGGTACCATAGAAAAATATCGTATGATAAATCGTGGAGATAAAGTTCTACTTGCGGTGTCAGGTGGACCAGATTCCGTCTGTATGGCACATATAATATGTAAAATCGCACCTGAATATGGGCTAAATCTACATTTTGTCTATTTCGATCACGGTACTAGAGAAGTGACACATAAAGAGATGGAATTTGTGAAAAATATGGCAAAAGAGCGAGGTTGTCCTTTCACATCCGGGAAGGCCGATGTACTAGGTTATGCGAAGCTTGAAGGTATATCGATCGAAGAAGCTGCCCGTAGATTAAGATATAGGTTTCTTGAGGAAGTAGCTGATAGCGAAGGTTGTGATAAAATAGCACTGGGTCATACAGCTTCGGATCAGGTTGAAACTTTAGTGTTCAGACTCGCAAGAGGTACTGGATTGCGTGGGCTTACACTTATACCACCAAAACGCGACAGATATATAAGGCCACTGATTGAGACAACTCGTGAGCAAGTACTGGAGTATCTCAGGCAAGAAAACATACCGTACATGTTAGACCACTCCAACTATTCGCTTGAATATACACGTAATTTCATAAGACATCGCATAGTGCCATTGTTGCGTGAAATTAACCCACGGATAGAGACTAGTGTCCTACGGTTACGTGAGATTGTAGAAAGAGAGGTAGCAGAGCGCATACGTGTGGTTAAGGAGCTGTGGACACAACTCATAGAGGAGGACAAGCATGGATTATTCCTAAAGGTGGAACCGTTTTCTGAGTTACATGACGCGATTAAATGTTGGGTTATAGAAGAGGCGATAATAAAGGTTAAGGGAGGGTTGGGTAAAATCGAGAAGATACACATAGAGCAAACATTGAAATTTATAAACAGCGGAAGGACCGGCAATAGGATTGAGCTCCCCAGCCTCTATATTATTAATTATTATAATAAGGTATTAATAGCACCGAAGTTGCCGGAGGAGACCATACCATCGCCTGTGGAATTACCAGTAGAAGGTGAAGCCACATGGGGTAATTATAAATTCGTTACACGTGTTGTATCCAAAGGAGAAGAGCTGATGTTCTCTCCATATATCGCATACTTCGATATGTCGAAAATCGACCCGCCCCTCACGATACGTGCACGACAGCCGGGCGATCGCATGCGTATATTTGGCAAGGGGTATTTAAAGAAAT
>Ga0190363_1002214_pt1 | contig 11193 bp, 9 predicted proteins | sample 48721867_MG_FD_161272 | JGI IMG/M metagenome (GOLD analysis project Ga0190363, IMG submission 161272) | Hydrothermal vent microbial mat bacterial communities from Southern Trench, Guaymas Basin, Mexico - 4872-18-6-7_MG | ecosystem: Environmental > Aquatic > Marine > Hydrothermal vents > Microbial...
GCAGATGTAGTCGCCCATACCCTGCCTGTCAAGCAGCAGCGGGATACCGTAAATGTTCTTTACGGTTGGAGAGCAGAACACGGCTTTCTCTTCAACGTTGGCGAAGAGGGCTATCTTTCTTTGGGCTTCAGCCTCAATCATAACCGGGCATCTTGCCACTACAAGGTCCGGCTGGATACCTATCCTCCTAAGCTCGTTTACGCTGTGCTGGAGAGGCTTAGTCTTCTGTTCCCCTGTGGTTTCAAGAATGGGGACGAGGGCTACATGGACGAAAAGCGTGTTGGTGAAGCCCTCTTCAAGCCTCATCTGCCTTGCAGCTTCAAGGAATGGAAGCCCCTCGATGTCTCCTGTGGTTCCCCCTATCTCCGTTATCACCACGTCGACGCCTGTTTTGCCGGCTACCCTCCTGATTCTGCCTTTAATTTCATCGGTTACATGAGGTATTATCTGGACGCACTTGCCAAGGTAGTCTCCTCTACGCTCCCTCTCAATCACCGTGCTGTAAACCTGCCCCGTAGTAATATAGTGGTTTTTGCTCATGTTCACGTCTAGGAAGCGCTCGTACCAGCCTAGGTCGAGGTCTGTTTCGCCGCCGTCATCCGTCACGAAAACTTCTCCGTGCATGTAAGGGTTCATGGTGCCGGCGTCTACGTTCACGTAGGGGTCTATTTTTATGGCTGTAACCTTGAAGCCTCGGGCTTGGAGCATTTTACCTATGGAAGCCGCGGTTACACCCTTGCCGACGCTTGAAAGCACACCGCCGGTTACAAATATGTACCTAGTCAAGTTCGAGCCCGTACGGTATTTCTAATAGTAAGACCATATATTTTACTCTGTCGTTCAGGAAAAAGGGAAGCGATTATGGAATTCCCTTTGGAGACTTACTCTTCAATGATGAAGCGTTTTAGCTACGTTTCAGTATAAGCCTTATATTTCACCTTGCCGTTTGAAATTATTCAAAGGAAGCTCTGCTAAGGAAACCTTGAAAGCGATATATGTGGGAAGCTGCCCGAACTGTGGAGGAGAGGAGGAGGATGGAAGGCTTTTAGAGGGGCTTCCATGTACGGTATGCTTCCCTTTTAAGGAGGACCCATGCAGGCTTAGAGAGAAGCTCTCTTCGAGGTTTGAAGCCTACTGCAGGTTTAAGGATAAAGTTAGAGAGTTTGAAAGGGAAAATTGCTGGCAGCCACCTTCGCCTTTACGACCTTATCTTCAGAAGGTTTATGGCTTCCCAGGCTGCAGAGGCCAAAATTAAGAAGAGAAAAGTGAAGCTTAATAGTTGAAGACTTCGTGGAAACGCGGGAGCTCACAGCAGAAATAGTTGAAAAAGGTTTTTACCAGTTTCTTAGGTTTAAACCGGAACATTTGCCGGAAGGCTCCTTCAAGATTCTAGAGAAAAACCTGAGGAAAATACCTTCGAAACTTTACTATACGCAGGGAACCCTCATCGAGGCTATGAAGGAGAAGGGGCTTGGAAGGCCGAGCACGTACGCTACGATCATCAGCAAGCTTCTTGAACATAGATACGTGATAGAAAGGGGGAGATTCCTTTTCCCCACAGGTTTAGGTGTGAAGGTTTACCGTTACCTTTCAGAACGCTTCGGGGACCTAGTCTCCGAGGATTTCACCCGTAAACTTGAAGAAGTCATGGATAAGGTTGAACGTGGAGAAACAAGCTATAATGAGAACCTCTTAAACTTATACCGTAATTTGAAAACGCTTCTGAAAGCCTAGACAGGCTAATCTTCGACTTTAAGGATGGAAGCTTATTTTTTAGCTTTTCTGATGAGGTATTCGGCTATTAGGTCTGCTATGTTTATTTTGCTGGAGGTTTGAAGCCCTCTGAACCCTGGCTGGCTGTTCACTTCGTGGACTAGGAGGGTGCCGTCCTCCGTTTCCATTAGGTCCACTCCAGCTATCTCGCAGCCTAGGGCTTCAGCAGCCTTCACGGCTGTTTGCTCTATATTGTTTGGAGGCTTGAAGGGGACTGGTGTTCCTCCCCTGCTGACGTTGGTTTTCCAGCCGCTTCCAGCCACCCGGTACATGGAGGCTACGACTTCACCGTCTATCACGAAGCATCGCATGTCACGTCCGCCATGCCAGACGAACTCCTGCTCGTACAGGACGAAATGGTTGTAGGAGAGAAGGCGGAATATGCGTCCGGCAGCCTCCTGGTCTGAAGCTCTGGTTACGCCTAGCCCCCTAGAGCCGAAAACAGGTTTAACGACTACGTCCCCTCCAAGCTGGCTGAAGGCTTTGAAAGCTTCAACAGGCTTCTCCGTAACCACGGTTTTAGGAACCTTTAAGCCTACCTGCTCGAGAACGGTTAAAGCGTAATACTTGTCCACAGCCATCTCAATGGCGGAAGGCCTGTTAACCACCGGAACCCCCAGCCTCTCAAGCCTGTGGAGAAGGTCAACCCTGAAGATGATTTCGTCAAGGCTTCCAGGCCCTATAGGCCTCACTAGGAGAGCCCCAAGCCTTGAAAGGTCTATACCCTTCGCCTCCAACGATGGGGCTTCCCCGTTGAATCCTACGCGTGCTACCACCTGGCGAAGGGAGAAAGCGTGAACCCTTACACCTCTTGCCTCTAAGGCTTCAATAATCTTGCTTGAACACCAGGAATCCCTATTCCGGGTTGCAATTCCAATTATCAAGCTTTAACACCCAGCCTCAGAGCCTCCGAAGCGTAACGGTAGGTCTCAGTATTCATGCCTGCTTCAAGCTTTAAAAACAGCTCTACGTCTTCCGGAGTGTCCAAGTCCAGCATAACCCTGCCTGAAAGGTAAACTTTAACCTTCAACCCTTTAAGCCTTCCAGCTGAAAGATGCCCTCTAAAACTGTCAGCATCATAGGAAGTTTCAATGGTGTGTGGAGGGTTAAGGAGAAGCGCGTTGGTCCCGTCAAGCCTCAGCGAAGGGCAGATAACCATGGAGGAACTGGAGAAGCCAAGGGCAGCCATAGCCTCCAAATCCCTTGGTGAAAGAAGCGGTATGTCAGCTGGAAGCACCAGAACCGCTGAGCACCCCCTCCTAACGCAGTATTCCAACCCTGCAGATACAGCGATGTTTACGCCCAGGTTTGCCTTTTCAGCAAGGACTGAAGCCCCAAGCTTCTCAGCTAACCTTAAAATTTCACGGTCCGAGCTTACCACAACGGCCTCTTCAACATTCGGCGACCTGGTGACAGCGGATAAAACGTCTTGAAGCATGAGGAGAGTCAAAGTTTTACGCTGCTCTTCCCCGAGGATTCGGGCTAGCCTCTGTTTGCCTTCGCCAAGGCTTTTAACCGGGATGACCACGTGAACCTTCAAGCTTCCCTAGGCCTCAACCTGAAAACTTTAAAGAAAACCTTCTCCAAGTAATCGTCCACCTTCAACCTTTGTTTCCCGGCTAGAGCCTTTAAAACTTTAACCGTTCCCGAGCTGAACTGAACAGCCTTCTTAGGCTTCAACGCCAGGGCTGAGGGGAGTCCAAGCCTTAAGGCAGCACGCCTTAAAACCTTCTTTCTCAAAGGGTCTTCAAAACTTGAAGTCTTAAATCTGGGAGGCAGCCTTAAGGCTTCTAGGGTAAGCGTTAAATCCGATGCTGGAAGCTCGAATCTAACGCCAAGGCTTGAAGCTGAAGCCCACTCTCTCTCAAAGCTTTCCTCAGCCAGGCAGGCAACATCCTTAAAGAGGCTGTCAGCCAGAGCCTTCCATCCTTTTTCACCGGCGATTCTAGGGTAGCGGGCGTAGCCTGCGAAAAGCTCGTCGAAGCCTTGCCCTAGAAAAAAGATGTTGAAGCCTTCCTTCTCAGCCTCCTCCGCTGCTGCATGTAAAGGTAGGGTTACGCTTACATCCAGCAGCCTAAACCTTTCACAGGCGTATATGGATTTTTCAACCAAGCCTTCAGCCTCTTCAGCCCTTAAAACCCTGACCTTGACAGGTAAACCTAAGGTTTCAGCCGCCTTAACAGCAGACTCCAAATCCTTTGAATCTTCAAACCCGGCTGTGTAAAGGACAGGATTTAAACCAGCGTTGTCAAGCATTAAAGCTGTGAGAGAACTGTCCAGACCTCCGGAAAAAAGGACGGCAACCCGGCCCTTTAACCCTTCAACCCTAACCTTAAAGGCTTCCAAAAGGCATTCAGAGACTTTTCCTACCGCATCCCTGAAGTTTACTTTTGCCTGTTTCGGCTTTTGAAGGGGTGCCAGCGGAAAGGTTGAAACTCCTCCGCTTTTAAGACTGCAGCCCCAGCCTGGTTTAAGCCTTTCAATCTTTTTGAAGCCAAGCCTCCAGAGAGGCTTTTTCGTCTGCGTGAACATGGAGAGGCCGGATGAAGCATGGAAAAACAATGGTTCAAAACCTGTGGGGTCTCGAAGCAGCCATAAGCCTTCCCTGCTGAACAAAACTAAAACATAGTTTCCAACGGACTTCCATGCTGCAAGTTTAAGCCCGTCTAGGGCAGGCTTCCAGGCTAAACCTTCAGCAAGCTGCCTCCACCCCTCCGGCTTGAAAACTCTCCCTGAGCCCGCTAGGAAGACTCCGGCGGCAATTTCCATGGGAGGGCAGCCGTCTGAAGCCTCTTCGAGGAAGCCTCCGAGAAGCCCTGTGGAAGCTTTAACGTCTTCCAGCTCTTCAGGGGAAGGATTTTCCAGGATTTCCCCGTCAAGGTATGTCCAGACATGCCAGTTTTCACCGTGGTTTTTCAGTTCTTTTAGGGTTTGGGTTAGGAGGGGTGCGGCTTCTGTTTTTTCCTGGCTGTGGAAGCCTGCGAGGTATCCCAAGGCTTATTCCATGAGAGTAGAGGCTCCGAATTACTTTTAAATTTCTGTTGCAGTGTATTTTAGGTTTGGTTTAGGGGAGAGTGGAGGCTCTATGGGTCTCGCTAAAACCAAGTATGTTTGGGTGAACGGCAGGCTTGTAGGCTGGGATGAAGCTAAAGTCCACGTTTTAACTCACGCCCTCCACTATGGAAGCAGCGTTTTCGAGGGGATAAGATGCTATGAGACTAGTAGAGGACCAGCCATCTTCAGGCTTAAGGAGCACATGGAGAGGCTTGAAAAATCCGCTAAAATCTACATGATGAAACTTCCATACACGGTTGAAGAATTATGTATGGCGGCTGTGGAAGTCGTGAAGGCTAACGGCTTAAAGGAATGCTACATCCGTCCTATAGCCTTCCGCGGGACAGGTGAAATGGGACTTCAAGCTCAAAACCCCGTGGAAATGGCCATGGCAGCCTGGCCGTGGGGGCCCTACCTTGGAGAGGAAGGCCAGAAGAAAGGCATAAGGGTTAAAGTTTCCTCCTACATCAGGCCTCCACCCCACAGTTTACCCATGAACGCTAAGGCTGGAGGACACTACCTTTCCTCCATTCTCGCCAAGATGGAGGCGGTGAAAGCCGGCTACGACGAAGCGATAATGCTGGACCATAGGGGCTTCGTCTCTGAAGGTTCGGGAGAAAACATTTTCATAGTTAAAGATGGAGTGCTCTACACTCCTCCCCTCTACGCCAGCATCCTTCTCGGCATAACCCGGGACACCGTGATGGTTTTGGCTAATGACATGGGCTACAAGGTGGCTGAGGAAGACCTAACCAGGTCCATGCTCTACACGGCTGACGAAGCCTTCTTCACCGGCACAGCGGCGGAAGTAACCCCGATAAGGGAAATAGACGATAGGCCTGTAGGCGGAGGACAGCCTGGACCCATAACCATGAAACTCCTAAAGGAATACAAGGAGGTAGTCCACGGCCGGAAGCCGAAATACGATAAATGGCTGACCTACGTAAAATAAGGGTTTAGAAGCACAAGTTTGTCAAGCCCAGCTGCTTTGCGTAGGATAAGGCTTCCTCGAATTCTTCCGGTTTAAGCCTTCTTCTCAACTCCGGGATTTCGCCTGCCCTCCATTCAGGCCTGTATTGGTCCATGAGGTTGACTCTAACCCAGGTTCCAAGGTTTTCAGCTATCCATTCGAGAATGGGTTTAGTGCAGCATTCCAGATGTCCTGGGAGAACCAGCACCCTTATGATGAGTTCGCCGTTTTTCACCGCGTACAGGTGGTTTCTTCTGGCTGTTTCAACGTATTTTGGAGCTGAGGAGATACGCTCCGCGCACTCGTTGCTTCCATATTTGAAGTCTAAAAGGTATACGTCTGCGAAGTCTGCCAGCATTCTCGCAGCCTCCTCGCTATAGTAGGAATTGCTGTTCCAGACCACCGGGATGTCTATGTCTAAAAGGTTGAAGGTTTCAAGCCATGCTGCCAGCCACGGGGTTGGCTCTCCACCTACCAGATTCGCGTTTCTGCAGCCCTGCCTTTTCAGCTCTCTAACTATCTGAGCTAAGGCTTCGGGGCTGCATTTCTCTCCCTTCTCAAACCATTGACTATTATGGACTAGAAAAGTATTTGCAATGAATCGGTGATATTTAGGTATCTTTAGATCATAAACCCACAAATTTGTGTTTTTTACATGTTCTATTTTAACAATTTTATCCCAAAGAATATCAGAATTTACGAGCATTTCTAACCTACTTAAATATTCGTTCAATACGTTATCGGTTAATATTTGCTTACACAATTTTTTAAGAATTAACTGGGTCCTCTTTAAAATTTTTTTATAATTTCTTCCTTTCTTGCGGTTCTTATAGTAATTCATTAAACTTCGTGAAACACCTAATAACCCTGCAACTTTCTGCTGAGAAATTTTTAAAATTCTCCTAACCTCAATGAATGTATCATAATCAAACTTTTCACTAATCCGCTGACCTGTTCTCTTAATTTCGTTAAGTCTGTTTTTAAAAATCAGAATTATTTGTTTCAGCCTTAATGTTGGGGGATTGCCTCCAGATTCGTAATAGTTATAGCTTTTTACAACCTTTCTAAGGTTACGTTGCGTAAGACGTAGTTTTTCCCTGATAATTTTTAGTAAAGGGCTAACATTCGGGATTACGTCTATATGGGGTCGAGGTTTTATTCCTATATTTAAAAGGTAGTCCAATCTCCTCATTTTTTCAGAGGAAAGAAACCCAATATGCTGCCTGTAACGGTATAGGTTTTCACCACTAATTGTCAGCTTATAACTTCTTTCCACACGTTCTTTTCTATTGCAAATAACCATATGGATTTGTGATGTTATACCAAATCTTAATAAGAGAAAATGTATTTGTTGCAGTAATTTTTTACTTGACGAGTAAAGAGTTACCTCCCTATTTGTTAGGTGAACCGTAGAATCACAGTCAAAAAGTGCTTTCAAAAAATGCGCCACTAAACTATTCTTACACTGCATTACAACGTTTGGGACTTCTTTCCTTCCTGATCGTTCTAACAGTTGGGGGCTGTATTGATTTAAAACATTGTAGATTTTTTTAGAATGAATTACTGCTCTTTTATAGGTAGCTCCCTCTACAATTTTAGGCTTTAAATTGAAAACATTTAAAAAACATTTGCAGTAGTCTTCAAGTAGTTTTTGATCAGCGTTCGTAAAAACGATTTCATAGATTCCCTTGTTCTTTCTCTCGTATACATGCCCATCACCAACTAGATATCCGTAAAATCTGCACAGATCAGGTAATAATGTTTTTGTGATTTTTATGCAATGACTTTTATTTTTGCTCTCTACTTTCCAAACTATTTTGGGAATATGATTTACCTCTGGAATGCGGCGAACAGTAGCTATGAAATCTCCTTCCTTTAACGTCCCTACCCTAATAGGCGTAATAATTCCATTAACGCAGGTATACAATTCATGATTTGGTGTTGCTTTTATTTCTTTTCCAGTCCTAGTTACTATTTTCAAGAGAATATTATTTTTTCTTTTGGATAATCCATTGCCTTTACATGTTAAAATTTTACCTCTGTGGTCAATGGTGAACAGGCTTAAATTGGAGGAGCTACATAAGCTTCCATTAATAAGCTTTAAGTTTTTCCCTTTTACTTCATTGTCAAAGAGTTCAGATATTTCTGTTAAAGACCCGTCACTAAGTGGAACAAGCGTGTCTCCTGCTAAACATATTGTCCAGTTCTGGCAGTGGAGGCAGCGGATGGTGCATCCCATGGTGAAAATGGTTCCGGAAGGGACAAGCTCAGGCTCTTCCCCAAGATGGGCGAAGTAGCTTGAAACCTCAGCCTGAACACCGCACTGACAGAAACCCTTCTCGCCTTTAAGCCTGTTAACCCCGCAACGCCTCTCACATAGGTGGCATTCCCTGAGGATGCGCCTTGCAATTTCAGCTTTCAAACTTAAGTATGAAAGCTTCGGAGGGGGAAGACTCTCAAAGTCGGTTTCGCCGGCATCCAGTTTTTCTTCTAGTTTACGGTGTTGGTTGGAGAGTTTTTCGTGGAGGCTCCAAAGGTCTTCTAGGGGTGTGTCAGGGCTGAAGTCTGCCTCGATTCTTCTGGCGATTCTAAACTTAGCATGTTTACGTCCTTCGAGGATGGCGAAATACCGTTTAAGACTTCTACGACATCTTTCATCTCCCAGAACATCTAAGGCGTCAGGACGCATTATCCTCCACAAAGACCTTCAGCCTCACAAGTATTTTTTCACAATGGCTGAACTTTAATTTAATCAGCCCTTTTCCAGGGGGGCTCCCAGTAAAGCTTTTCTTTTCAACCGCAGATTTCATGCTGGAGGCGGTTTGATGCTTGTCGTTGGCGGTCCTGCCTCGGCAGAGCTTGCACGGGAAGTTGCACGGCTGGCTGACTGCGGATTCGTGGAGGTTGAAACCAAAAGGTTTCCAGACGGAGAATCCTATATCAGGCTTGCAGGGGAGGTTAGAAACGAGAAAGCCGTTATAGTGCAGTCAACCTATCCCCCACAGGACACCCATCTGGTTCAGCTCCTCCTCCTAGTGGACGCTGCCGTCCGCTCTAAGGCTTCAGAGGTCACCGTTGTGATTCCATATATGGCCTATGCAAGGCAGGATAAAGTTTTCAGGTCCAACGAGCCTGTGAGCGCTGAAGTGGTCTTGAAGATTTTGAAGGCGCTTAAAGTTAGGAGAATAGTTACGGTTGATGTGCACAGCCCTGAAGTTTTCGGCAGGGTTGCGGTGGAGCATGTTAACCTTTCAGCCATAGGGATTCTAGCCCGACACTTTCTCGATTTAGGTTTTAAGGGTGCCTCATCCTTTGCTCCGGATAGGAAGGCTGCTAGGATGGCTGAGGAAGCCTCCAAGATTCTGGGTGGAGGCTACGGCTGGTTCAGCAAGCAGAGGGACAGGGTTACAGGCGAGGTTTCCATGGTGCTTGAGCAGGGGGAGGCTGGAGACCGTGAAATCGTGATTTTCGACGACATCATCAGCAGCGGTGGAACGGTTATGATGGCTGCCAGGACGCTTAAAGGGGCAGGCGCAAAACGGGTTTACGCAGCCTGCACTCACGCCCTCATGAGCGAGGAAGCCTACAGGAAAATCTTGGGTTCAGGAGTTGAAGAAGTTGTTTCCACGGATACGATTCCAACCTTCACCAGCAAGGTTTCGGTTGCAGGGCTTCTGGCTGAAACGCTTAGAAGGCTAACGTGATGGATAGAGTCTGTATTAGGTCGTGGAAGTCATCCCAGAGCAAGATGGCTCCCATGGCCATAGAAAACCTCCCATAGTTTTTCCTATGCCTCCAGGCTCCGAGGGCTATCATGGCTACGCCGTACATCCAATGGTGAAGGGGCCTATACATTTTGGGCAGAACGAAGCTGGCCAGCAGCCCATACCACAGGGTCAGGCTTAAAAGTCCTAAGGAAACCCCGAAGATTAAGGGTGTAAACGTTTTAAGCTTCAAACCTCAGCCCCTTCCAGACATAGCATAAGCTATCTAAAAGTTCCAATATAAAACATTATAGCGGGAGACCGGCTGGGAAATGAGGCTTTTCACCGTTCTATCTGGGGAGCACCCAACGCTTCCAGCAGCCGAGGTTAGAGCCATCCTTAAAGCTGAATCCGTACCTTACAGGGAGGTCGGAGAACTGCCATGCCTCCTAAGGTTTGAGGCTTCCCAGAGGGCTTTGGAAGCCATCAAGCTTAGAGCCGCCTACAGCCGCCTCTGCGGAATAGAAATCTTCAGCTGCAAGGCTGAAGACGGGGAAATCTTGGAGAAATGCAGGGAGACCCCCTTCGAAGACTTCATAAGTCCAGGTGAAAGCTTCGCTGTCAGGGTTAGAAGGGTTTGCGGTGCGGAGAAGGTTGAGAATCCTCTTGAGCTTGAAAGAAGTATTGGGGCTATAATATGGCGTAGGGTTAAAGGGTTAAAGGTGGACTTGAAAACGCCTGGGAAGCTTTTCCTAGGTCTAACACTTAAAAATGGAAGCTTCCTTTTCGGGGTTTCCCTCTGGCAGGTTCCCCTCAAAGATTTCTCAGCCAGGAAGCCTGCGAGAAAACCCTTCTCCCATCCTTCAACCCTCCAGCCTAAATTTGCAAGGTGCATGGTTAACCTTTCAAGGGTTAAACGTGGAGGCGTCCTGTATGACCCTTTCTGCGGCACCGGAACCATCCTTGTGGAAGCCGGACTTATAGGGGTTAAACCTTTAGGCGTAGACCTCCAGGCTGGAATGGTTATGGGTGCCCGAGAGAACCTGCTCCATTACAGGGTTGGAAGCTTCCTTCTAACTGTTGCAGACGCGCTTCATCCTCCGGTCAGGCTTGTGAACGCCATAGCCACGGACCCTCCCTACGGCAGGTCTGCCAGCACGGCGGGCAGAAGTCTTAAAGAGCTTCTGGAAGGCTTCCTCGCGGCTTCAGCTGAGATTCTATCGGACGACGGCTTTCTGTGTATGGCTTCCCCCCTGGAGGCTGGGGTTCCCGCTATGGCTGAGAACCTAGGATTTAAAACCGTGGAGGAACATGCAATACATATTCACAGAAGCCTTACCAGGCTTGTAGTCGTGCTGAGGCTGAAGTAGGTTGAGGCTGAGCTTAACCTTTCTCGGCACAAGTGCAGGCATCCCGTCGGTTGAGCGAAGCCTCCCAAGCATAGCCCTAAAGTATAAACGCTGGATTCTGCTGTTTGACTGTGGCGAGGGAACCCAGAGGCAGATGATGAAGGCTCGAATAGGCTTCTCGAAGCCCATGAAAATCTTCATAACCCATCTTCACGGAGACCATGTCTTCGGTCTTCTAGGGCTTCTCCAAACCATGAACCTGCTAGGCCGTGAAAGAGAGCTTGAAATCTACGGTCCCGTAGGCCTGAAAGGCTTCCTCGAGTCGGCTATGGACTACTCGCTG
>Ga0190363_1002215_pt1 | contig 11191 bp, 11 predicted proteins | sample 48721867_MG_FD_161272 | JGI IMG/M metagenome (GOLD analysis project Ga0190363, IMG submission 161272) | Hydrothermal vent microbial mat bacterial communities from Southern Trench, Guaymas Basin, Mexico - 4872-18-6-7_MG | ecosystem: Environmental > Aquatic > Marine > Hydrothermal vents >...
TTCATGTGGGGCCGTCGTCTAGCTTGGTCTAAGAAGCTTCTGGCGATGTCCCCCGCAAACTCCCTATTTTTTATTTTTGAGCCGCTAAACCATTGATGGTTTTCGGAAAAGCTTTAAACTTCGTATGAGGAACCAGAAGAGCGTTAAGCATGCGCAACCCCAAAAAGATATCCAGTGAACTAAGACATTAACCTTTGCCGCAAGAAGAGCTGTATAATTCAACAGTTCATAGGTTATGTGAGTCGATATGATTAATGCAAGAATTAGATTAAATGCCCAGCTTATCGCTAATTTCTTTTTAATTTTTTCTGCATACCAAGTTAATTGCCTAACAAAGAAGAGGTTAGCGATTGAGAATACCAAAACTGCGCCTTCCAGTCCATATACAATGCTTGATGTTCCAAGCGCGGGAGCCTGCGGATAATGAAGTAACCAGTATGTGTTGGCTATAATTGCCCCCAAGAATGTTGATAATGAAAGGTAAAGACTTCTTCTCCTTCTTTCATTAGGGGAAAGAAAAAGATTGCCTAAAACAAAAAGAATTAGATAAAATAAAAACGCGCCGAGATTAGAAAACGATGCGTTCATGTTTCTGTTTGCGAACAGGGAGGTAACAATCCCCCAAGGGGTGCTTGAGGATACCTGGAGGACCTTTAAAGCGTCTGGATAGAAAACGGCAATTGTGCTAATAATTAAACACATAGGAGCCATTAAGAAAAACATAACCAAAATATGTTTGAAATCAGACACTATTTTTTGAAATGACAAAGTAACTTGTTTTTCTTCCATCATAAGCTCTCCAATATAATTTTCCAGTCTGGCATATTTTTCTGTAAGCCCGCTCGTTACAATTTCTGGAAAAAGCATTGAATTTTTATTCAGCCCACTCTATCGTCCATTTTGAAATGCACGTGCTATTCAAGTCTCTGTTGGATGAGATGCCAAGCGTTTAAGAATTCACTATAGTTAGTTAGTCTATTGTTGAGAGCTACCGTTACGCGTTCATCCCATACATTAGTGTCTTCAAAATGAAAACAGAATGAATAGATTTGTCTTCTGCCTGGGTCTTTTATTGTCACCCTTTTTTCCAGTTCAGAGTATGGAACAATTAGGAACTTATTTTCAAAATGGCTTATTCTATACTTTCCAATCACTGGATAGTATGTCAGGAATATATAAAAATCCACTTTTCCTTTATCTCTGATGAACTTTTTCTTTTTGATTTGATGCCAACTATGCCCTATGTGTCCGCTTTTCCACTTCCTGCTGATATAATAACGGCTTTCTTTAACTTGAATGCCTATGTGTTTAGCTCCTTTGACTACTAACAAGTCAATGCCAACATCACGAATAGGAAAGTAAACATCGCATTTCAGTCTTTTTATTAATTCCTCAGCTACTATACATTCACCAGGCTCCAAGCTCCAAACATTACGAACAGGCAATTGTACACCACCTTATCAACCTTAATGAAATGAAGCTAATTTTTTCCATACATTTTTCATAATTGGTGCAAACCGTGTAGCGCAAACAACGCATAGAGGGTGTCATCTCAATTTTCATCAATTCTCTTTGATTATATAAAGTGAAGGGTTTTCAGCACATCATAAGCTATTCCCAGTGCTTCCAGAGCTATTTGCTTGGGAAAGGGATATTTTCGAATAATGTAATTTGGAATGCTTCCACGATATTTCAGAAGTTTCGCCATCTCTCCTTTCTTAACCATATCGTTTATAATTCTTTTGAGTAATGTTCGTACTGCCCTTTTCTTTTGAAATTCCAATGTTCCTGGTTCTGCTGCCCATTCAAGGGTAGGTATTTTACCGAGTCTTTGGTTAAGATATTTTTCTATTTTTTTATAGGCCTCGCTGGCTTTTTGGTGGTTCAGTCTCCTTGATAGGTGATTAATTTCGCTTTTGGTCAAAGATGCTTCCTGCAATGCCTTCTTTATAAGCTCTTGATTGTGAAATACATCGTATTCTATAGTTTTTATCAAAGTTACCCAGTTTGCAGGATGAGCATGCATATCCCTGAGGTTTTTCAAAATATTCATCTTTTCAAGGGTTTCTCGGTCGATTATGTTTAATTTTTTTGCTATACCAATGGTTTTCCCGAACGACAACCCACCGTGCTTCTTAATTTCTTTTTTCTTCGCTTCCTCCAGTTTCTCATCCAGTATAAGCAGTAAAGCCATTTCGCAAGCGAAAGCTGAATGCAGAACGCAGTCATCATTGAAACCAGATAAAAATCGTTGACATGCAGAGTAAAGACCTATTAGAGGTAATTTTTTAGGGTCACCTAATTTTTTAAGAGAGCGCTCGGAAGGGAGAGAGTTCAAAATATACTTAATCTCTTTTCTCCTTTCAACCAGTTCCGTTCTCTTGAGTTTAACTTCCCTCCCAGCTATAAGTTAAATATTATGTACATAATTAATTGTTTTCCTTTAATCTCAATTCCTTTTGTTTGCCGCAGAGTTTTTACAGGAATTTTTGAAGAGAACATGAACAGAAATTACTAAAACCGATAAGGCTTCTGGGAAAGCTATCGAAAGTACTTTTAAATTATTCTTTAACTTATAGTCTTAACGAAGCAAGTTGAGAAGCATTTCTCTTGAAACGATGGATGGCTATGAGTTCCAAAAATTTGTGGCAAATTTATTCAAGCAACTTGGATTTACGAATGTGAAATTGGGGCCTCCCGGGCCTGATGGTGGAATAGATATTACCATGGAACAGAAAACTGACATAGGTTCGGTGCGCTATATTGTGGAATGCAAACATCACCCGAAACAAACTATTGGCCGTTCAGTTGTCCAAAAGTTACATTCCGTGGTGATTAGCACGCCTGTTCTGGACAAGGGAGTCATCGTTACTTCTGGGCGGTTTAGCAATCAAGCTATTAACTATGCGGAAGAAGTTGGAATTGAACTTATAGATATAGAAAAACTAAAGGAACTATGCAGGAAAGCTGGAATATCATTAGAAACAGAACCTTCACTGTCGATTGAAAACTGTTTCCCTATTCCTGAAAAAGCTGAACTCATTAGCGAATTACTTAACTTCTTACAAGATGATTTGTTTGGTTTTAACAAAGATTTTGTTGCGGTTCAAGAGATAGGCCTGAGACTCCTTTCTTCGTACCTCATTGATTACACAATAAATGCTACCTTCTCAACCTCTGTTGGCGTCATTCATTCTATACACGAAACCTCAACTATATTTCTGGATGGTAAGAATGGACAGCTAATTAATCCGACCATTACTAACCCTTTACTACCATTAAGACATAAAATAAGAGAATTATGTGAAAAGGATATTAAAGAAGTCAATTTAATAGAAAAAGCAGAATTTCTTATAGATTTTAAGGAAATAAAAGAAAGAGCGAAAGAAACATTAAGACGAATTTACACGAAGACAGTATCGTATTACGGCGCTAACAATGTTCTCTATAGTAAGACATGCATTCCTCGTAAAAAAGACATTACCATCCTGGACGTGAATAGAGTCTATCTTCCAATCCTAAGCTTTGGTTTTATGTTGCTAAAGACTAAATATCTTATTGTAGGAACAGTTACTCCAGACGGATTAAATGTCCTCCCAAGTAATTTAATCACGGTTCCAGAAACCTCAAATGTTAACGTGTACCCTGATAACTGCATGATTTGTTCAAAAGACATGAATTATGAAAAATACCTTTGCAACGAATGCGGTAAGATTGTATGCCATAAGGATAGCTTTACGTGTAAAGTATGCGGAAAGGTGATTTGTAAGGAACACACAATTTCCAAAAGAAAGTTTTTGGTTCTATCTGACAAATATTGTCCTCAATGTGCCAAATCAGAAGGTATTTTATGAAAAACACCTAAGCTTACTTTATGCTATTTAAATAAGCCATAAAATATTTTTGAGGTTCAAGTTGAAAACAGACAGATTAAACAAGTCAAAGATTTGTTAAAAGTAATAGAGAGAAGGATAGAACTTATACGTATACAAAATTAAAATTAAGAATAACTATTATCACGAGACCTCGCTTTCCTTTTTCAGTTTTCCTATGATAAGCTTATCGTCCTCTATACTTATTATCACTTCTTCTCCTTCCTTGAATGGGAATGTTCCGTCTCTTGCGACTTCTGTAGGGACAAGTCACCAACCATTTCGAAACAAATATAACCGTCTACAAAACGAAACTCGAGAATATTACCAACCTATTTTATTGATTAGTTAAAACTTGGAACAGTAAACAATAAGTCAAGGTGAAGTTGCCGGGGCTACCCTATCTACTTTACCGTCTTGGCCCGACCAGATGACCTATTTTTCCCTCAAAGAAACAATTGTTTATAAAAACAGCGCTGAGTTATGCGTCTTTAATATAATCATTACTTGATTGGCCCATTAGGGCGTAAATTGATTCGTTTGCCAGCGTAAAGAATATTAGTTCAAATCGCGGAGTCATTATTGCTTAATAATTAAAAGGACTTAGTTAAGGGAAATAGGATGAAATCGAGGGATGTCCTGCTTTATTTCATTTATTTACCAGTTGAAAAAACAAATATACTAAGCCCCATCCAAATAATGAAAGGCATGTTCCTAATTAAACAAGAATTAAAAATTGAAGATTTTTATCAATTTCAGCCGTACCTTTATGGGCCTTGCAGTTTCGAGGTATACAGTGACCTAAGAAATTTAATTAATGAAGGTCTTGTTCTCGGGGTTCCGTCTATAAGGGGATGGTTATACTATAAAATTACCCATATGGGCGAAGAGAAGGCAAAGGAAATCTCCTTAACCTTTACTGAGGAATTGATTGCAGGAATCGAGAACATAAAGAAACTGGTTATGCAAAAAGACTTATTTGAGTTGCTTAAATATGTTTACCAAAAGTATCCTGAGTACGCAACGCATTCTATAATAAACATAGGAGAGCTTCAAAAATGACGCTTATTATTGCTATTAAATGCAAAGATGGTGCGGTATTTGCATCCGATGGCCAAGCTACTGCGTTCTCTTCAGGCGGGCCTGTTAGGCAGAAGTATCAAAAGATTTACAAAATTAAGAATTTACTTTTTGGCGCCTCCGGAACTATAGGAACTATCCAACGATGTAGGGAATGTATAGAAAAATATGCTGATAAGCTCTCTGAAGGCCTTGATGAAAGCGTGAAAGAAGAGACAGTTAATGGTAGAGTAGAGACAATAAGCGTAAGGGACAAAATACGTCAACTGGTTTATTCCGTAAATAAACGTGAACTGGAACGCTATAAAGCGTTCCATGGTGACGATAAAGGAGCACCCTTAGCCGATATACTTATTGTAGTTTGTAGTAAAAATGGAAAGTTAAAAATATGGCATGTGGCGCCTGACGGCGGAGAAGAATTTTTAGATGAATTAGGGTATGCTTGTACCGGTATTGGTGACACATTTGCTTACGCTTACCTTGCAAACTTTTATTCTCAGGAACTGGACGTAGAGAGAGGAAAACTCGTTGCCTATAGAGTCATAAAGGATGCTATACGAATTGGCGCATATGGTCTGGGCGAGCCTATAGATATATGGACTGTAAAAGTAACAAGAGAGAATAGTGATGTTAAGCTGGATATTCACCAGTTATCACAAGATGAAATTTTTGCGCTTAATGATGCTTATTTATTGTGGAAAGAAAGTGAGAGAAAAGTGTTCGATAGCTTAAAAATACTAGCTCCCCAATCCCCCGGATGACTTCTTTCATGTACTCAAACACTCTCTTGCAAGACTGTTATTAATGGTGAGCTGGAATTTCCTAGCTTCTTAAATTCTCACAAAATATTCGTACCCAAAAATACAAAAAAGCTAAACTCATCCTTATCTCCTTTTTCTCTTCCTTGATTCTATGCAGAGCCTCTGTTAGGCTTAAATTCATCCCTTCGTATTGTTCATCATCAATTGAAACTATTCGATTTTACTTGTTCTTACTATCAATGTTTTAGGTTCCGCAATGATTTTTCCGCATTTTTTACATTTGACGGTTTTTAGTGGTTCATATACCGGCATGAAAACTTTGACTTTAGGCTCTTGAGAACACTGTTCCATGAACATCTTGTTTACCGGAACTCTATTCCAGCATCCACAATTAGAGCATTTAATTCTAAGGTTAGTCCTCAATTTTATCTGGCCTTTCTGAACAGAGATTAAACCAGTTTATTTTTATGTCTTTTGTTATTCGCTTAAATGTTTAAACAGCCGCTTGAGGTAGTTTATTCTAAAAACGGTTTTTCGCTTGGTTGTGGAACGACGGCCAAGCTGAAAGTCACAGAGCTTAATCTAACGCCTTCATATGTTCCGTTCGCTGGATTTAGAAAAACTCTTGTTAATTTTCCTTTCAAACGTTTGTCTTCTGTTGCTCTTGCAAAACATGATAAAGCGGATTTTCCAACCCCTACGACAAATATGTTGGTTGGGTCTTTAATGTTAGGTAACTTATGTGAAAGTTTGAATGCTTACTGCTCAATGGTTAGGCTTGTCACCTTAACCCCCAGCCGTTAGACCTTTTAAGGGATGGACGTTTGTTGCTTTTTTGTTACAAGAAATCTCTAAAGATATAAGCAATAATCGGAACCCATATGATGGTGAATATAGGAAGTAACCAAAGATGTAGTTCAGAAGAATGAAGAATGTTTGTAATTTGAAACATAGCCAACCCAAATAAAATTAACATACTTATGGTGAGGAACCATTTTATATCGCTTTGCTCAGAAATGATAATTCTTTTTATAGCTTTTTTCACGTGGCTTTCATCAATGTACAAAGCCCCATCTTTATGAGCAAGTATCCTCGCATAAGCAACTACTGCGTTGTGAAAACGTACATCCTGCTTTTCAAGCTCTTTAGCCGCTTCCTCCGTCATATACTCAGTCAATCTTGAACACCTTTTTTCTTTTTAGCTTTTATGACATCCTCTAAAGTAACAACATATGGATGTATAGTATCTTTCGACACTTCTACAGCTTCATTCAGAATTTCTTGTCTAATATCCTCAGGAAGCTTATTAAGTTCCTTCACTGCGTCCTCTTTTATTTTTATAACAGTAACTGTTTCTGTTAGAGTTATTGAATCGCCGATTTTTATCTCCTTCTTCTTTTCTTTTTTCTTCTTTTCATTGGCGTTAGCCATCAGAATCACCTACTAACGAGTATAAATAATAAGCAAGCTTTAGATTTTTTCCTCCACAATGCTTGATGGACTAGCTGTAAAGGACTGGTGATATAGGTAAGAATAGTTTAACTGTTGTCTCGGAGGATGATAGATTATTCTTCTACTAAACTTTTATTTGGTTTTGTGTAGCCTATTCTCTTGCCTTTGTTGGTGTGTTGGCTTGCCTGTTCTGTCGCCTGAAACTGTTGCACGTTTGCCCCTCGGCCTTCCACTAGTAGATGATGTCTTTCCGGGGTTTGAGCCGGGAGATTTCGCTGTTATTCATGGAGTGTCTTCTAATCTTGTGCTTTTTGAGTTGTGTGTTCGATGTCAGCTTCCGCCGGCTAAGGGAGGCCTAAACTCGTCTGCAGTTTTTGTTGATGGCGGAAACATTTTTAATCCGTATGTTGTGGCTGAGATTGCGCGTGGCTACGGCTTAAATCCAAAGGAAATTTTGCGGCGCATTTTTATTTCAAGGGCCTTCACAGCCTACCAGTTTTCTTCGCTTATTTTGGAGAGGCTTGAAAATGCAATTAGGAAGTTTAGGTCTAAGCTTGTTACAGTATCTGATATTTCCGGTCTTTTCCTTGACAGAGATGTGCCGAAAACCGAGGCTCAAGATTTATTTATGAAGGTTTGTGGCAAGCTTGAAAATATTGCTAAGGAAAGGAAAGCTATTGTTGTGGCTTCTTATGGCAGGCGGAGAGGCTCCAGTCGAAGCTTATTTCTTGAAACTGTTCTTTACGGCCGCGCAAGCACTGTATTGAGCTTCAAACAGAGTCGCGGCGTATTGAAGTTTTCTTTGGAGAGTCATCCTAGGCTTAAGCCTTTCACGGTTGAACTTCGCGGAAATGAGACTCGCCTAACTGACTTTATGGAGGTGTAGTTGTATGGGAAGGACTGTTCCGTCCTATAGGCAGGCGCTTGAGGGCGAAATTAGAAGCTGGGAGGGATTCAGAAAGGCGCTTAGAGGCAAAGATGCTGAGGCGTTCGATGAGTTAATGAAAGCGGCAAGAATTTACGCTTCTGCCGGCGGGATGGCCACCCGGCCTGTGATTGCTGAAGCCTTGTTTATGTCTGTGCTTGTTGGCTTGCAAAGGCAGGTTATGGAGCTTCGAGAGAAAATTGAAAGATTGGAGAAAGAACTTCAGGAAACTTGATATGGTTAGGGGCTGGCTGTTCGACGTTTATCCTTCCGGCCCCAACGAGATGACAGTATGGATAATAGCTGAAAACGGTGAAAGATTAAGGTTTGTCGACAGATTTACGAGGAAAATTTATGTTTCCGGCAAGATTCGTGATTTGCAGAATTTAACAAAGCATTTAGTCGGTAGCAAGTCGGTTAAAGCCTGGAGGTTTATGGAAAAGCAGGCAGATTTGATGGATAGCATGCCCAGAAAGGTTCTGGAGATTGACATTACAGATTATAGGCGGATACCGTATTTTGCGAGGAAGCTACTTAGGCTTGGTGGATATGAAAAGTTTAGGCTTCATAATGTTGATGTTCCGTCTTCGCAGGCCTATCTTTACGAGAAGGACATTTTTCCGTTGGCTTATCTCGGCGTAGTTGACTCTGGAAATAGGCTTTCCTACACGCTTTATGATTCGGTCGAAAGTATAGACTATGTGTTGCCACCACTGCGGACAGCTTGGTTACATGTGTACCCAAGAAGAAGCGGCGCGGTTCCAAGCTTTAACGACCCAATAGAGGCCGTAACGCTCGAAGTCGACAATAAGACGATAGTTGTGAATGGAAAGTCTGAAGCTGACAAGATTTTAGGCTTAGTGGAAGCCGTAAAAAGAGAAGACCCGGATGTCATCTTTACGCATGGCGGAGACTCATATCTATTTCCTTACTTGGCGCATAGGGCATTTGTTAACGGCATATTGGATAGACTCATTTTAAGCAGGGAGGATATTCCAGTTCGGGCCAAGAGAAGCCGCGGAAGAACATTCTTTTCCTATGGGCGCGTTTATCATAAGGCACCTATACGCCGACTGTTCGGAAGGGTCCACATCGATGTGGACAACACTTTTATTTATGCCGCATGTGGCATAGAAGGCCTAATTGAGGTTGCAAGAACTTGCAGAGTACCGTTGCATAGGGTGGCCAGAGCCAGCATAGGTAGCATAATGACCTCGCTTCAGCTCTACATCGCATGGAAAGATGGGATTTTGATTCCTTGGAAGAAGCGGGAGCCGGAATCATTCAAGTCTGCATGGGAGCTTCTAGTAGCTGACCGAGGAGGCTTCATTTACGAGCCGAAAATTGGCATTCACGACGAGGTTTATGAGGTTGACTTTACGTCCATGTTTCCTATGCTTATGCTTACCAGAAATATTTCGGCAGAGACTGTTCTTTGCAAGTGCTGTCCAGACTCGAAGCTGAGGGTCCCCGAACTAGGATACAATATATGCGAAAAGAGGAAAGGAATAGTTCCCAAGACTTTGGATTTGCTGCTTAGAAAGCGCTTAAAATATAAGGAGTTGCGGCGCGAAGCCAAAGATGAAAAGCTTAGAAGAATTTACAATTCAAGGCAGGAAGCCCTAAAATGGATTCTTGTGACATGTTTTGGATATTTAGGCTATGGGAACGCACGATTCGGAAAAGTTGACGCCCACATTGCCGTCTGCGCCTTTGCAAGAGAAGCATTGTTGAAAACCGCTAGGATGGCTGAGGAAAGAGGCTTCGAAATAATTCATGGAATTGTGGACTCGCTTTGGATTAGGAAGCCTGGAGCTACTCCAAAAGAAGTGGTTAACTTCTGCCAAGAAGTTTCGAAAAAGATTGGCGTTCCGCTAAGTGTTGAGGGTAAGTATCGATGGATAGTTTTTCTGCCCTCGAAAGTTCTGGACGATGTCCCTGTTCTAAATAGGTATTATGGCGTTTTTGAGAATGGAAAGGTAAAGATGAGGGGTATTGAAGCCAGAAGAAGGGATACCCCACCATTTATAGCTGAGGCTCAAATGAGCATGATTAATGAATTAGCAAAGGCAAAGAATTCGAAGGAATTCGCTAAAAGGATTCCCTTAGCTCTGAGAAGGCTCCGAGCCTATGCAGAGGCACTAATTAACAGAAGAGTTGCGCCGCAACGACTACTAGTAACGAAGCAACTTTCCCATAAACCAGCCGACTATGCGCATGACGTTTTTCAAGCAATCGCGGCTAAACAGCTGGCAACTCTTGGAGTCGACGTTTCAGCCGGGCAAACTGTTCAATATCTGATTTGCGACGCTAAGAACAGAAAAGTCTACAATAAGGTTAGAGTCGCCCAGCTCTTAGATGCGAATACAAGATATGACGTTGAGAAATATCTTGACCTTCTTTTTGCGGCCGCCGAAAATATTCTGTCACCGTTTGGATATTCGGCGCAGAAAATCCGCGACTATGTTCTCCATAGGGAAAAGCAGATTGTACTTAATCAGAAGCTCAAATAAGGCCTAAACGCTCTAATACTGCCTTTCAGAAAATATCTTCTCAAAATTTTGACGCTTTTATCTTCGGGTAGGGTTAGAAAGCGCTTCTATCCTGCTTATTGCGCATATCTTGTGCATATTCTTTGGATATTTTTGTATCTCTCCAATTGCTCTTGACTGTTTCCTCTGGCTTGAGGTTGAGGCACTGTTGTAAAAGGGATTCTAGTTTTTCTTAACTCAGAACCCAAAATATTCTCTACACCTTTTCCAATAACTATAATGTGCTTTGGCCGTGGTTCATTGATTATGTCTAACAAGTGATTTTTCCAGCAGATTTCAATTATTCTCTTTACAATTTTCTTGTAATTTTTTATCCCGCTCCTATAAAGGCCTACTATGCTGGCGTCAAGCAGCCATATTCCCTTTTCTTTCATTTTTTTCAGAATGTTGACTTTGTTTTCAAGTCTCTGTAAAAGAGATGGAGTCTTTGTTTTGAGAACTTTTTGAAAACCTAAATTATGTTCATTCTCTGCAACACAAGAACTGAAGATTTTCCAGAACTGCCACGTTCCTATATTATTTCTAACTTTTCTTTCAAGCAACCCGTTT
>Ga0190363_1002216_pt1 | contig 11187 bp, 8 predicted proteins | sample 48721867_MG_FD_161272 | JGI IMG/M metagenome (GOLD analysis project Ga0190363, IMG submission 161272) | Hydrothermal vent microbial mat bacterial communities from Southern Trench, Guaymas Basin, Mexico - 4872-18-6-7_MG | ecosystem: Environmental > Aquatic > Marine > Hydrothermal vents > Microbial...
GCACTTCCAACGTTCTCAAGTTTCTTAATAGTAATCTCGAGAAAGGATCCTCCCATTAAGAGCAGGCTTATTGGAGAATATTCAAATGTAAAGGACAATAAAAGAGTGTACATTGTAGATTGACGTCTTCTTCGCCTTGAAAGGCAGGATCTTCTCGTTGCGGTTTTGTAATATGGCCTAAAACCCTATTTCTACAGTCCCCAGAAAGGATCCCTGTGCCTTTTTATTCGTGCTATTTCCTCTAAGATCTCCTTCTCAGTTGGCGTAAGATTAGGATCGTTCATCAAGACTTTAGCGTGACTAGAAGGTATGTCTATGTATACCTCGTCCCCAGGCTTTAATTGTCTGCCTATTGTCACTCCCTCTATTGCTATGGCTACCTCGTCTCCCTCGTGAGCTATGTTCAGTGATCTTCCCTTACTCTGAATGCTCTTTATAATGCCTACAACGGCACCATCAGGCCTTAGCACCCTTGTTCCAGGCCTTAAGCAGCCTCCAAGGATCCTGATACCAACTATGGCCGGCTTACTTGTTCTGAATATGTAATCAGGTAGTATCTTGAACTTACATGGATATATCAGTGTAAGCCTCTTTTGTTCTTCAATGTTCTTCTTCACGTTATCTATCCACTCAGATAGCTCTTCCTCAATCCTATATATCACATCTCCAAGAATTATCTTAACGTTCTCATTTTTTGCAATCTCAACTGCCTCGTCAGTAACCTTAACGTTAAATCCTACTATCACTCTATTCAGTATGTTAGTTTCCGTGATGACCTCAAGAATATCTCTCTTCGTGATGTCGCCTATATTAGCTCTTTTTACCTTTATGCCATTTTCCTTAAGCTCAAAGACTAAGGCCTCCAGACTTCCAAGAGTATCTGCCTTTACAACAATGCCCTCTCTATCGAGCTTTATTCTCAACGTTGCTTCCTCAACAATTGTCTGTTTAACCCTTTCAAGGTCCTCAGAAGTTCTATATACCTTTATAGGACCCCCTGGAAGGGCATCCTCAATTCCATCAGCTAGAAGTCTAATCCCTGCCGCTGCGGACACTTCCTTTATATTTACAAGCTTTTCACCTCCTTTTACCTCTCTTATCTCTATTAATGGCCTAGGTCTTAGCATTCCTCTTATTCTACTGGTTCTTACTTCTCCAGATCTCGTCATAAATGCTATGTTGTCCCCTACTTTAGCCACTCCATTATAAAATATCACGTCAGCAACAGTTCCCATACCATGTATCTCCTTTATTTCAAGAATTGTGCCCTCTCCAGGCTCATCTCCAACTTCAAGTCTTTTCTCAAGATATCTCTGAGCAAGTCCAATGAGCACTGCTAGAAGATCTGCAATACCTTCTCCTGTTTTTGCAGATATTGGAACTATTGCTAGCTTCTTTGTAAAATCGGAGATTCTCATATAAAGGTCTGAGTCAAACCCCAAATCTGCAAGCTTCCCCATAATGTCATATATCCTAACGTCTAAAGCCTCTCTTACTTCTTGTTTTTGCTTCTGATATGACACTACAAACGATGTATCAGGATGAGACACCCAGCCCCTTATCCTATCAATTTTGTTTAAAGCCACTATGAAAGGCGTTTTATAGTGCTTTAGAATGTTTATTGACTCCAACGTCTGTGGCATTAGCCCTTCCATAACATCCACTACAAGAATTGCTAGATCAGCAAGAGCACCGCCACGAGCCCTAAGATTTGTAAATGCCCTATGCCCTGGAGTGTCTATGAATAAAAGTCCTGGTATTCTTATTTTGGACGGATCGCCTATTAAAGGACCACATATTTTCTTTATAACATCAACAGGGACCTCTGTAGCACCGATATGCTGAGTTATAAGGCCTGCCTCTCTTTGAGCTACAGAAGTTCCTCTTATCTTGTCTAGAAGTGTCGTGTTGTGCACGACAATTCCATTAGCTATAAAATTATGTGTCTCTGTGGTGAGGTCATACACGTAACCGTTATAGTCCTCTACAAAAACCTCTTCAACCTCAAGAAACGTTATATCCTCTATGCTCCTAATATCTCCCCCATTGAAGAACACTTTTTCAGCATGAGCTCTAGAGGGATATAATAAACTCTCTAATGCACTTATTGTCAATGTTTCTTCTATCCTGTAACTCCCTGATAATCTCGTAGGCACTGCTATAAGGTCTCCAGGTCTGATGTCCCTTGCTTTCTTCCACCCATCAGGAGTTAAAAATGGATGCTCTGGGGTAACTCCTATTTCCGTCCATTTCTTGAGCTTTACTCTAATTATTTTGCCCTTATGCCTAATTCTCCACACATAATGAGCTCTTACAATGTCCACCCTTCCATTATCAAGCACTGCTGGAACACGTATGTTCAAAACACGAATCTCCTGATCATGATCCTTAAAGAATATTTCATTCGTCCTTCTAAAGAGTTCCTCTATTCGAATAACACCAAAGTCTACGGTAAATACTAGTTCACTGGGAAGGAGGCACTTTCCATGATCTACATGCCCTAACACGCTGACTATGGGTTGCCTTATTCTTTTCATCACACTTCACCAGAGACCTCACCACTACTTCGAGGCCCTTTTAACGTACACTTTAAGTGGCTTTTCATCTATTGTCCACTCTGTAACGTTATCGCAGTCATTCAATGCCTCAAACACAATCTCCTGAGCTCTAGTCTCATTTGAGATGTATTCACTGTGGGCCCTCGCAGCCTCCATGAGCTCAGGGTCACCCTCAAGTCCAAGAATTATGTAGTCTGAAACATCATAGCCGGTCCTCTTCCTAGTCTCTTGAACTCTTCTTACGATTTCTCTTGCATAGGCCTCCCTCAGTAGTTCCTTGTCAATACGCGTCAGCAGGTATATCTCTCCTTCCCTTATCTCTCCTTTCTCAACTCCCTCTTGAAGTTCTTCGATTATCTCTACGTGATCCCTCGTTATCGGACCATAGGGTGTCTCATAGCTTCCCTTAGTTTCAAGAACACTAACTATCTCGTCTTCCCTTTCCTCAATGATCTTAAGAACTTCCTTAGAGTCCTTCCTAAACGTTCTTCCTATGGCCGCCATTATCGGCTTCAGCTTCTTCTTTGGAACGCCCCACTCTGGAAGGTCATATCTTATGCTCTTTACATTTACTATGTCCTTTAGTATTTCCTCTAAGGGCTTAATCAAGTCTGCTATCTCTTTATTTACTACAATTGCCATCTCTCTTAGAGGCCATCTTAGTTTAATCTTTGCTTTTTGTCTTAAAGCACTTACTGCCTCTGATATCTCCTTAATGATTTCCATTGCTCTTTCAAGCCTCTCATCTTTATATCCAAGCTTCTTTGGCCACTCCTCAACAGCTACCGATGGCATTTTTCCTGAAAGATTCTGATATATTTCTTCAGCCAAGTATGGCGTAAAAGGTGCCAAGAGTTTAGAATACGTCAGCAAGACAGTGTATAACGTCCAATAAGCTGCCAGCTTATCAGGAGTATTCTCTTCTATCCAGGTGCGATCCCTAATAAGTCTTATGTACCAATGGCTTAGATCCTCAATTCCAAAGTTTAGAAGCTCATTTGCCCCTATGTAAAACATGTCCTTCTCTATGGACTCAGTGACCTTTTCTATAAGTGTATCTAATCTGGACAGTATCCACTTATCCTCAGTTCTTAGTGGTAAAGTCTTGGGATCTACTTTATCAGGATCGAACTTATCTAAGCTCATATACAACGTTGCAAAGTGATATACGCTCCATATTATGCTCAATTTTCTTTGTGTTTCCTGTATGGCCTTTATTGAGAATCTTTTATCTTCCCAAGCTGCTGAGGAGAGTACATACATTCTAAAAGAGTCAGCTCCGTATTTCTCTGCAATTTCAACTGGAGAGATGAAGTTTCCAAGGGACTTTGACATGGGCCTTCCTTCCTCATCAAGAGCCCACCCATGCATGAGAACTCTCTTGTAAGGAGCTTTTCCAAAAATCCCTGTAGAGACTGCAAGTTGAGAGTAAAACCACCCTCTTATTTGATCATGTGCTTCTGTTATCCACTCACATGGCCAGTACTTTTCAAAGAACTCCTTGTTGTTTGCAGGATATCCTATTTCAGCCCAGCTGCATACTGCAGAGTCAAACCACACGTCTAAAACATCAGGAACCCTTTTCATTTCCTCTCCACAAATGGGGCACTTAAACGTTACTTCATCGACCCATGGCTTATGAAGATTAAAGCCTTGAGGAAGCTCTCCTGCATACTGCTCAAGCTCCTTCTTGCTACCTATAACTACTGTGTGCCCATTAGGACACTCCCAAACTGGTATAGGGGTTCCCCAAAATCTTTGCCTAGAGATACACCAATCTCTTATCCCTTTAAGCCAGTTTAACATTCTGGGGTTCTTTGCCCATTTAGGAGTCCACTCCGTGTCCATCAGGGCCTCTACAAGTTTATCCTTTATCTTAGTAACCCTATAAAACCACTGTGTTGTTGTCCTGTATATTATGGGGGTCTTACAGCGCCAACAGTGTGCATAGCTGTGAACTATTTTCTCCTCATGAAGAAGAAGGCCTTTTCTTTTGAGATCCTCAATTATGTGTTTATTTGCTTCCCAGATAAGCATGCCTGAGTACTTTCCTGCAGCGTCAGTGAAAACGCCCCTTTCGTCTACAGGACAGAATGCAGGTAAACGATATCTCTGTCCCACTTCAAAGTCCTCTTCTCCATGTCCTGGAGCTGTGTGCACACATCCCGTTCTCTCAGCAGTAACGTGTTCTCCCAAAATAATTCTATAAGCTCCTTTTGGACCGCTCTTGTGATAAGGCACCTCCTCTAAAAGTGGATGAACATATTCAAGACCTTCCAAATCTGATCCCTTGAATGTCTCCAGTATCTCTACAACTTCATATCCTGCCCTTAGTGCAACATCTTCCACAAGTTCCTTAGCGAGTATCCATATCTCCTCATTCTTATCCTTCCTTACTTTGACCCTAGCATATTCTAACTCTGGATGAACTGCGACTGCTAAGTTTGCAGGTAAAGTCCATGGAGTAGTTGTCCATATGACTATAAACTCGTTATTCTTACCCTTTACTGGAAACTTCACGTATATACTTGGGTCTTCCTTGTCCTTATACTCTAACTCAGCGTTTGCAAGGGACGTTTCACACCTAGGGCACCACGTAACTGTGTACTCTTTCTTCTCTATAAGGCCCCTCTCCCACAGCTGTTTAAAGCTCCACCACTCAGATTCTATATAATCATCAGTGAACGTGATGTATGGATTATTCCAGTCCATCCAAATGCCAATTCTCTTGAATTCTTCAGTCATAATTTCAAGGTGTTTTTTTGCAAACTCACGACATTTCTCAACAAATTTGTCCACTCCAAGCTCATATATCTCAGCCTTTCTCTTTATTCCAAGGGTTGACTCCACCTTGACCTCTATAGGAAGGCCATGAGTGTCATAACCAGGCTTGTCAAATACGTTATATCCTCTCATTCTCAGATATCTTAACTTTAGATCCTTTAGAACCTTGTTCCAAGAGGTTCCTGGGTGAATATATCCAGAGGTGTATGGAGGTCCATCAACAAAGAAGTAAACAGGCTTATCCCTTAGGATTTCCTTTGTCCTCTCATAAGCTTTATTCTCCTCCCAAAACTTCATTATTCTATGTTCAAGCTCCTTAGGGTTGTACCTCTTGTCCACTGGATGAACCACTCACATCACCTCACTTGGGATTGGAATTCACAACTATACTTTGAGTGCCTGAGCGTCAAGTAATGGCAAGCAAAGCCTTGATAATCGAAGTTTTAAGTTATTGTGTATTTTTAATTACCTGTTAGAGATTTTAAAGTTGGCACAAATGTGTGAGCCTAAGAACGATATCTAGGTAAAACAATACCTCACATTATTTAACGTTTAGCTTTGAGAGTTGAATGTCATGAACTTCGCACATGAACGCTGGTGAGAGTCATGAAAGGGAACGTTAGGGTGATTGTGCTGAGACTTGGACACAGGCCTGATCGTGATAAACGCATAACAACTCACGTTGCTCTGGTCGCTAGAGCATTTGGTGCTGACGGGATTCTTATAAGTACAAGGGATGAAAACGTCGAAAATAGCGTTAAAAAGGTTGTTGAGAGGTGGGGTGGACCCTTCGATATAAAGTCTGGTATTTCAGTGAAAAAAATAATAAAGGACTGGAAAAATAAAGGTGGAGTAATAGTTCACCTCACCATGTATGGAGCCCCACTTGATGAAGCTCTTAAGAGAATTCCACGCGATAGAGATCTAATGATTATAGTAGGAGCAGAGAAGGTTCCTTGCTATATATATGAGATAGCAGATTATAACGTATCCGTTGGAAATCAGCCACATTCAGAAGTTGCTGCCCTGGCAGTATTCCTTGACAGATATTTCGAAGGAAAAGAGCTCTATAAGGAGTTTAAAGGAGCAAAGGTAAAGGTGATACCACAGGAGAGAGGTAAAAAGGTGATAAGGCTTGATAAAGCTGAGCGTGGTGATAACAACGTACAATGAGGAAAGAAACATAAGGGATCTCATGGATAGCCTGATCATTCAGGATGCTATTTACGAGATTATTGTAGTTGACTCAGAGAGTACTGACAGGACTAGAGAAATACTAAGTGAGTATGAGCAACTTTTTGGAGATAAAGTCCATGTGTACGTTAAGAGATCCTCACGAGGAGAGGGTAGGAACTATGGTGTTGAAAAGTCCTCAGGAGACTACGTGGCATTCATAGATGCTGATTGCATAGCTAACCCCTTCTGGGCAAAGAAGCTCATAGAAGATGCCAAAAAAGGCCATAAAATAGTTGCTGGAAGAGTTATAAACATGGGATACAGGCCCTTTGAGGAATTAGAAAGAGTAGAATTATACGTGAGAGGATATGACGTTACATATCCAAGTAATAATTTGATGTATGAAAAAGAGCTATTTCTCTCTCTAGGAGGATTTGATCCATGGTTTACAACTGCAGAGGATATAGACCTAAATTATAGAGCCGTAAAAAGTGGTGCTGAGATATTTTATGACCCAGAGGCCATAGTTTACCATAGAACTAGAGACAGCATTATGGCATTTCTGAAACAAGCCTTTTGGAATGGATTTGGAAGAAAGCAGTTGACTCTTAAGCATGGTAGTTTATGGTCACATTACTCCCTGAAAAAGATGCTTAACACGCAGATCTCATTTTGGGGAGTTGTTAGACTCTCCGTAGCACTTCTGGGATACGTTGCGTGTATGGTAAAGTGGAAGGAGTATCCCTCTGGTCAGTTATAGCTATTGGCTTGGTCTTTACTAAATAGAAAGCAACCTTAAGGAGATGTCCAGAAATGTGCAATAGAGATATAAAATCCATTAAACAGTCATTAAGAGAGAAAATATGGAGCCTCATGGAAGAAAGAGATATAGCTCTTTTTCCAAGACCAGTTCACGGAAGAATTCCAAACTTCAAGGGAGCTGACAGAGCCGCTATGAGACTATTTTTGTTAGACATTTGGAGGAGTGCCAAAGTTGTTAAGGTAAATCCTGACTCTCCTCAGAAGCATGTTAGATTTAGAGCACTTCTTGAAGGAAAAATTCTCCTAATGCCTACTCCTAAGCTCAGGAAAGGGTTCCTACTATTAGATCCCAAAAGGATACCAAGAGGAGATTATAACTATGCTTCTACCATAAAAGGTGCCTTTAAATATGGAAGAACAGTGCCGTTAAATAATATTCCAAGAGTTGACCTTATAGTTACTGGTAGCGTATTAGTAGACCTTTATGGAAATAGGATAGGCAAGGGTGGTGGATATGGGGATCTAGAGTACGGAATACTCGTTGAACTTGGCAAGGTGACGTTAAAAACGCCTGTCATAACAACAGTCCATGACGTACAGATATCAGAGGAGCCACTACCATATGAGGAACATGATATCGTAGTGGATTTAATTGTGACTCCAACAAGAACTTTAAAAACAATAAAAAAGCGTGAAAAACCAAAGGGGATTTTGTGGGACAGAGTAACTGATGATATGCTAGAGAAAATACCTATTTTAGGAGTTCTTAAAAGAAAAGATAAAAAATAAACTGAAAGAGATTACTGAGAGAATACCGTGGAGTACTCCTTATGAACTTCAAGCTCTTTCTCTGTGGGTCTCGTAAGGGCACTAATGATAAGCGCTATAATGACGTTTACTATAACTGCTACCAATCCTGCAACTGCTGGGTGCTCAAACGTGAATATGCCTAGTTTCTTGCCTATCTGAGGTGACATGAACGCCGCTATAAGGCTTCCAATGACAAGACCAGATATGGCTCCGTACTTGTTTATCCACTTCTTCTTTGTCGGTATTATTGCTGCCAGAACTAATGGGACAAACTGAAGTCCTCCTGCACATGCTATGGACGATATGTCAAATATCAGACCAGGCTTCATGAGAGCAAAGCCCCATCCAATGAGAGCCCATATTATCATGAGTACCCTGCTCACAATAACATAGTGCGTCTCGCTTGCGTCAGTCTTCACGTACTTCTGGTAGATATCCCTAACGAGAATCATGGACGTTGATCCTATGAATGAATCAAGAGTCGACATCGCAGCTGCAGCAGCACCAGCTAGAAGGAATCCTGCAACAACGGGGTTCAGAAGCTTGTATATCATCACAGCAGCTACAGCATCTGAGCTTCCGTAGGCTGCCTTAAGCTGTGATATAAATCCTGGCTGTAGTATGTCTCCGTAACCCTTTACGTTTGCCACAGCAGCTGAGAGTCCTATAAGAGCTGCTGCAAGGTAGTATGTACTTAAATATATAGCAGTCCCTACTGCAGAGGTCTTCAAAACTCTCTCGTCCTTAGCTATGTAGTACTTTATCCAGAGATGCTGTAGAAGCATCAGTCCAGGACCATAAATGAGTATTGATCCAAGGGCCTTCTCAACACTCCAGTTCATCGTAAGCAACGAGGGTTTAACCTCTCTAACAGAGTCCATAAGGGCAGAAAATCCTCCAGGAACTATTTTGCCCACAATTAAAAACGCTGCAACAAAGATACCTACGTACATCCAAATTCCCTGAAGCACATCAGTCCAATAAGCTGCTCTCAGACCACCAAGCATTAGGTATATAGCAGCAACTAGTATTAGGATTAAGGATCCTATAGCATAGGGTACATGTCCATTGCTCCCAACGTCAAGTATAATTCCTAAGCCTACTGCCTGAACTACTATGTATGCGATTATGAACGTTGCCATAACAATGGCAGTTATAACCCCTATGGCCTTGCTGTCGTAGTAGTCAGAGAGCATATCTGCTGGAGTCATATGGCCACGAGCCTTACCAAGCCTGTATATCCTAGGACCTGCAAGATACATGAATATTCCTGCAAGCACAGTCCATGCAGATGCAGCAATCCAGAACGTTACTCCTGTAGTTGCAAATACAGCCACACTTGTTAGAAATGCAAACGCACTATGATAGGTAGCTGCTGTAGCTAAAAACGTTACTATAGTACTACCTTTTCTTCCAAGGACGTAGAAGTCCTCCAGCGACTTCTTCAGAACTCTTCCGGCAAGGTACCCTATTCCGATTACTATTATTGAGTAGAGTATTATTATAGTAGTTGCAACCTGCCAAGCCTCCATCATCGCTCACCTCTGGTTAGGTCAATGATGCTCCACACAACGAAAAGAATCAGAACTATTGCCCACCAGATTATTGAATAGGCAAACGGCGGGCTCATGTTGCCTATAGTAGTGTCTGAGGTGTTTATTGCGTATACAACGAAAACCAGTGCCCAGAGGATCACTGTCAATATCGCTAGGTTTCTATCATTTATAAAACTTTTATTCTGTGGCATATATCCCACATCCCCTGAGCTCTTAGTCGTATACTTTTTTTATCTTTTGAGAAATTTAATATTTTAGTTTTATGCTCCTTAAATATACAGACATACAAAATACTCACAATACAAACCCCACATAAACAAACACCATAAACGTGTCAGGATGCCAGGGAAAATATCAATCCTCTAAGCTGCATGTAGGAGCCCGCAAAGATATGAAAATATAACAAAGTTCAACGGGAGAATATTAAATAATGATGTCGAGCATCATTTATTTAAAGTACAAGAAAAACACATTATAAAGCTCTTATTAATGAGCTATGTTTATACATGCCCCTTTGGAGGTGCTTTAATTGGCACGAAAGATAGATTTGAACTCAGACCTTGGTGAAAGTTTTGGGAGGTATAAGCTTGGAATGGACGAGGAGGTTATGAAGTACATAACGTCAGCGAATGTTGCCTGTGGATTCCATGCTGGGGATCCCGTTGTCATGAGGCGTACAGTAAGAATAGCAAAGGAGAATAATGTTAGAGTAGGAGCTCATCCAGGATATCCAGATCTAATGGGATTTGGAAGGAGATACATGAAACTATCAAGAGATGAGGCCAGAAACTACGTTCTATATCAAATTGGAGCACTATATGCCTTTCTTAAGGCTGAAGGAATGAACATGCAACATGTAAAGCCACATGGAGCGCTGTACAATGCTCTGGTTTCCGACGAAGAACTTGCATATAGTGTCATTGAGGGAGTGTTAGACTTTGATAAGAACTTAATTTTTGTGGCACTTGCAGGATCCAAGGTAGTTGAAATTGCAGAGAGCATAGGACTTAAGGTTGCAAGAGAAGCGTTTGCTGATAGAGCATATAGGAAAGATGGCACACTGGTTCCTAGAAGCGTTCCAGGAGCCGTAATTCACGATAGAGAAGAAGTTGTCAGAAGAGTTATAAACATCGTCGAGGAAGAGCGCGTTAGAACAATTGATGGTGAATGGATAGAAATACACGCAGATACCATCTGTGTTCATGGAGATAACCCTGAGGCTGTAGAGCTTGTAAAGTACATAAGGAGGAGGTTGGAGGAGGAAGGGATTGAGGTTCTCCCGATGGGGAACTTCCTATAAAATAAAACCAATAGGGGACTCAGCCATTGGTATTTTCTTTGATGAAAAAATAGACGAACGTGTAAATGACATGGTAATTGAAGTCTCAAGAAGAGTTGAAAAGAGAAAGACAGAAGGAATTATAGAGGTTGTCCCAACATATAGAACGGTGTGCGTATATTATAACCCACTGCAAATAGAGTACGAAAGACTCGTGGAAACTTTGAGGAAAATAGTGTCAGAGACGAAAGTAGGGGAGAGA
>Ga0190363_1002218_pt1 | contig 11186 bp, 9 predicted proteins | sample 48721867_MG_FD_161272 | JGI IMG/M metagenome (GOLD analysis project Ga0190363, IMG submission 161272) | Hydrothermal vent microbial mat bacterial communities from Southern Trench, Guaymas Basin, Mexico - 4872-18-6-7_MG | ecosystem: Environmental > Aquatic > Marine > Hydrothermal vents > Microbial...
ATGTATAGTCAATCCGGACTTCCTAGGTTTTAGATTCGGATCCTTATCTTCAGATGCGATCTTCCAAATGACTCTGGTGAGATAATCTGAATACTTCTCATTAAATCGTTTATCTTCTTCTGGAATATATCCACCAGACTTTTCGCAGCTCAATCTACCTTCCCTCCGGTATAAATCGAATTGTCCCATCGCCCCCGATATACATCAAGGCATCCTTAGATGTAGAGTACCGATGAAAAGTCTTGTTGATGACGCTCAGCCTCCTTACGCCCCAATTTTCGGTTGGCATAATTTTAATCACTCTTTGAGCTACTTCATATAGTGAAGTTCCTCCAAGCGATGGATAATTACCCGGTGCTCTCCTAGTACCTGTTGCTACTATTACGGCGCTTTTGGCAATATTGGCATAGCGCTGTAGGTTTTTGATGATATTCTCTAAGAGGTTTAAGAGCAAGCCTCTTTTCGCAGAGTTAGCTATCCTTATTAGTGGATAAAAATGGTACGTGATCCAATCAACAATTAGTAAATCATAAAATCTACGCATATAAATCAGATGATTAAGAAGTCTATTGAGTTCTTCTAGGCTATCTGGTCTTCGAATATCTATATGCTGAAAGGCATTCACTAAATCATGAGCAACGCCGACTGCATAGAAGTCTATTTCTACGGATGGGTCGAAAGAGTTCTCAAGATCCAAGTAGAGTACGTTATAACCTTCTTCAGCCACTTTAATGCTTATTTGCCTTAATAAAGTGGATTTTCCGATCATAGTAGGTCCAAATAGTAGTGTTATCTCTGACCTATGAAGTCCGCCTTCCATGAGTAGATCTAATGTAGGGAAGCCTGAAGTTATAACATTTCGCTCTACTCTGCCTTTGTGGAGGATGTTTTTGTTTTTAACTTTCTCAAATGTTCTTTTCATCATAGCACCATCATAGTGACATGCCACTCTTAAGCTACCCGTCTTTCCGAGCACCAAGACAATTATCCTATTCGATAATAACGGTGAGGGATCTTTCTCCACCCCTAGAATCCATACATTTTCGTAACCAACTTTCTTTATGAGGTCTGATAAATCTCTATTAGTGACTAAAGGGTAGGGATCTATAGGCTTTATGAATAATATCGTCTTAGAATAGTACCCGACAGCAGCTCCTCCTATAAAAGGGATATAATACCTCTCCTTCCACTTTGATACAGATGAATTGGATGCTACGATTGGTATGTTGTTCCTCCTTGCCAACATTGATAGTTGGTAAATCATATGAGTTAGCTCCGTATGAGCTTCGTCTCTCTTATCCTCATCGGGTGCTGTAATGAATTCTGCATGATAATGTGTTGTTAATCCGCTTATGAATATCAGATCATAGGGAATTTTCTTGCTTCTAAAGAGCGTGCTCATAATTTTATTTTGTTCATGCCAGTCACGAACTTTGATTAAAACTAGATTTTCTGGCACCTCTCTAAAGTATGCTAATCCGTTTATGTCTAGATAGAGTATTTTCAATCCCTTCTTGGTTAAAGCTTCACATGATTTCAAGAGAAGTGTTTCTTGACAGAAATTTGGGTGAGAGCTATAGATTGTTGTTAGCCCTCCTCTTCTCCAACCGCCAATAACATTATCTAGACCAGCTATACCTGTCGTGACGTGCCAAGGATCTACTGACAAACCTCCAACTATTACTTAATTTCTCGGTCTAAAGTATTTTACCGCCTTATCCAAGCTAGGCCACGGGCCCTCATTTTGAGGAAATTAAATCTCCTACTTAAACTCTCAGCTTTATGTGTAGAGTATTGTGAGTGTTATGGCGATTAACGCTCCAATCATTGTTGAGAGCAAGTTGACTGCATGCGTATCAATTATCTTGATTCCAGCTATTTTTCTGGCTGGTTGCCCGCAGTGATGGCTGCTTTCGGTAAGTTTTCCGCATACAGTGCATCTGTATCTTGCTTGAATGCTTGCTCCAAGTATGCTGTCGATAGTCATACCGATAATGTTGGAGGCAAATATTATGGTTAGAAAGAATGGGTTCCGGAGTCCAAAGATGTATGCTAAACAGCATATGATGAGCGCTGCGAGAGCGCCTCCTAGATAACCGTATGGAGAAACCGCTCCCGGAGTTCCTCTCTCAACTTTCTTGAGATTTATTATGAGTCTCGGCTTTTTCGGATATAGTAATCCTATCTCGGTTGCGAGGGTGTCTGCGAACGCCGTTCCAATTGCTCCCAAGTATCCTGAAATGGCGAAGAGGCTTTTCTGACCCGGAGCAATCGCGGCGAGGATTACGACTAGCGTAGGCACAAATCCATTCGCGAAAACGTTTCTCCAACTTCTAATCCAATCTTTTTCAACAAGACCTTCGCCTATTCGCTTAACCCGAATCCTCGTAACTATTCCAGAGACGCCGAAGAACGTTAACAGTATTATGAAGTGTTGAATGCTTGCCATCGTTAAGATTATGTAGCCTATTGGAAGAGATGCAAGAACGCCATCTCGATCTAGAAGCTTGAACTTTAGCGATATTATCGCTATCGTTGCTAGTATCGCTATTGCCTCGAGCTGTGTTAGAGGTTCTACAAAGCTCAAGACTCTTCAAAAACCTCCATGATCCTATGTTTATCCTGCAAATTTATCTCGACTTGAATCTTGGTTTCCAGATTTTTAACTGAGATCTTTTTCTCGCGTTCCTCTTTCTCCCCGATGATTACCGCGAACTTCATACCATTTTTCACGGCATATTCTATTGCTGTTGGAACTCTTTTGCCCGTAACCTCTACTTCGACCGGGATTCCAAGTCTTCTAAGCTCTGAGGCCACTTTCGCCATATATTTCTCTGAGACGTTTGGAACACCTATAAGCAGGGTTTTCGGCCTAGGAGGTCTCGGTTTCTCTGGAAGTTTCTCGAGAAGATATTGTAAGATTCTCGTTATGCCTATCGCGCAGCCAACTCCAGGCGTGGGTTTTCCTCCGAAGAGTTCTACCAGTTTATCATAGCGTCCTCCGCCGTTAAACGATATCTGGACTCCCTCGACACCTTGTTCGAAAATGAATCCATCATAATATTCGAGTCCTCTAGCGAGACCTGGAGAGATTGTTATCGGTGCATTAACTCCACCTGCTTTAGCTATCTCAACTATTTCTATTAGATTTTCTAAGCATTTACGAGCTTTCTCCCAGGGAGACAGTATTTCCTCAGCTTGTCTGAAGATTTTTTCGTGATCTCGTCCTTCGAGGTTTATCAGGTTCTCGACGGCGGTGATGGCGCTTTTTTCAACCCCTTTCTTCTCCATGAAGTCTATTGCTTGTTCCTTCATTTTTCTATCCAACATCGATAGAACTTTGTTCTGATCTTCTTCTTCGATTCCATAGCAGCCTAGAATTTCTCTGAGTATTCCAATGTGTCCAACTTTGAAGAATTGCTTTCTCAATCCTATCTTCTCAAATACCTCATAGCTTACTTGCAGTATTTCGGCGTCGGCTAATGGGCTTCTGCTTCCAAATAACTCGAATCCACCTTGCCAGAATCTCCTCCTTCTTCCCCATTGTGGCTCATCGTATCGATAACAGTCTGCGATGTATCCCAATCTAAGTGGCTGAGGCCATGCCTTAAGTTTCGTTGAGACAACTCTTGCGATTGATGCAGTTACCTCTGGCCTCAGAACGAGTCTTCTCCCAGCTTTATCCTCGAAATCAAACATTCTCTCCCTTATCTCCTCGCCGGATTTAGCGGCGAACAGCTCATAGTATTCAACGGTTGGCGTTTCTATCTCGAGATAGCCGTAGAGCCTAAAGACCTCTCTAATGACATCTTCTATCTTCCTCTTCAAAGCCATTTCACTTGGTAAGAGATCATCCATACCCCTCGGCGTATCTATCAACATTTTTCACGAAACCTATCGGACTTCACTTAATATCTCTTTTGATTTACTGCTCTGCGAAAACATTTATAGGTAAACTTTCACTTAACGCTGGAATTCATGAATTTAGCATTCGGCCCAGTGCCTTCGAGGAGGCTGGGAAAATCGCTTGGAATAAACAATATTCCTGCAAAATTTTGCTCATACTCTTGCATTTACTGCCAGATCGGTAGGACGAGAAACCTATCGATAGAGAGGCGGAGCTTCTACGATCCTAACCTCATCCTGAAGGAGGTTTTAAGCATAATCGAAAAATGCGTTGAACCACCAAATTATATAACATTCGTTCCAGATGGTGAGCCGACGCTCGATGAAAATCTCAAAGCAGAAGCATCTCTACTGAAAGCTGAACTCAGCCTCTCCCTAGCAATATTAACGAACTCTTCATTGCTCTTCAGAAGCGATGTTAGAAGCGACTTGGCATTTTTCGATTTAGTCTCGCTAAAAGTTGACGCCTTCTCCCAAGAAGTTTGGAAGACAATTAACAGGCCTCATGGACTTCTAGACCTCAGCGAGATAAGAAAGGGCATTAAGAAGTTCTCTAAAGAATTCTCAGGAAGATTGATAACCGAAACCATGCTCATCAAAGGCGTTAACACGGATGTGAAAGAAATTGAAGGAATCGCCAGCTTTCTTTCAGAGATTAATCCGGATAAAGCGTACATCGCAATACCTACCAGACCTCCAGCAGAAAAATGGGTGAAGCCTGCAAGCGAAGAAGAGCTTGTAAGAGCATACGAGATTTTTGCTCAGCTTCTAGGCCGTAATCACGTCGAATTATTAACGGGTTATGAGGGTCCAGACTTCGATTTAGCGGGAGACCCCATCGAAGCCCTATTATCGATACTATCCGTACATCCAATGAGAATAGGTTATGCATATGAATCTCTGTCAAGAGCAGGGATAAGCCCCGAAGAAACGATACAGATGCTATTGAGAATGGGTAAGATAAAGCTAGTCGAGTATCGCGGAGAAAGATTCCTTGTTAAGAAGCTTTAAGCAAGGATATGGGGCCGCTGGGATTTGAACCCAGGACCTCGCGGGCCCGAGCCGCGAATCATAGCCAAGCTAGACCACGGCCCCCGAATTGAAACCAATCCAGCAGAGATTTTTTAGCTTTACTCGATTTTCGATACGAGCCAAACTTAAAGAACTTTTCAAGGAAGGTTAGAAATAAATCTAGGCTAAAGCTCCGTGAAAATGAGCCCCGGTAGCTCAGCTGGTAGAGCGGCGGCCTTGTAAGCCGCAGGTCCCGGGTTCAAAGCCCGGCCGGGGCTTATCCATCTTCATGGCTGTTCTGGCTTTTTGGGTAAGGATTAAATGGTCTGGTTTAGATCTTTTTCATGATCTCTATGAAGACTCTTGTTCTCCCTGATTCTGAGATTAGGGGTCTGGTTTCGATGAGGGAGGTTATAGAAGTTGTTGAGAATGCTTTTCGGGAAAAGGCTTTTGGAAGAGTTCAGATGCCTTCCAAGGTTTATCTCTTCTATAACGGCATCGGAGATCTTCGGATTATGCCATGCTACATGGAGTCTCTGAAGATATCCTCAGTAAAGATAGTTAATTCTCATCCGCGGAATCGTGAAAAGGGATTTCCAACGGTTATGGCGATAATCCTCTTAGTTGATCCTGAAACCGGTTTTCCCAAATCCATCATGGGCGCAACCTGGATAACCGGAATGAGGACTGGTGCGGCTGGAGCGATCGCGGCAAAATATCTCGCTAAGAAGAATTCTAAGATTGCTGCATTCATCGGAGCTGGGGCTCAGGCGAAAATGCAATTAAGGGGATTGCTCGAAGTCATGAATAATCTAAAGGAGATTCGGGTCTTCGACATAAGACCTGAAGCTAGTAAATCATTTACGCAGCTCCTTGAAGAAAATCATCCTGGAAGGTTTTCCGTAATCCAAGCAGGTTCAGTTAAAGATGCTGTAAAAGATGCCGACATAATCATTACCACAACCCCATCCCGAAAACCGATAGTATTGGATGAGTGGATTTCGAATGGCGTTCACTTTAACTGCATAGGTGCTGATGCGCCAGGTAAGCAGGAACTTGATCCAAAAATTTTGAAAAGAGCATCTAAAATCGTTGTAGATGATTTGGAGCAGGCGATCCACGCGGGTGAGGTGAATGTCCCGATAAGCCAGGGGATTTTGAAGAAAAGCGAAATATATGGCGAGCTGGGAGAAGTCGTAGCAGGGCTTAAGAACGGCAGGGAGAGCGATGATGAGATAACGGTTTTCACGTCAACGGGCTTAGCGATACAGGATGCGGTGACAGCGAACCTCGTTTATGAGAAGGCTGTTGAAAAGGGGCTTGGCATGTTGATAGAATTTGTTGGCTAAGAATCTGGTGAAGTAAGCTTTTTAGATGATCGCATATAGGAGTTGATTAAGCCATGAATGCTGGTTTTGATATAGGCTTCCTTTTCTGGCTCTTCCTCCTCTTAATGATCTTCCTGTGGCCGCAGTATAGGATAAAAGCTCTTCAAGGCGCTAGACTCAGCCTGATAAAGAAGCTGGAGAAAAAGCTGAATTGTAGAGTGGTTACGTTGATCCATAGGCAGGAGAGAATCGGGTTATTCGGCATACCCTTCTACAAGTATATCGACATAGAGGACTCTGAGCAGGTTTTAAGAGCCATTCGAATGACCCCGCAGGATATGCCGATCGCGATCATAATCCATACTCCAGGAGGCTTAGTCTTAGCTGCAGCTCAGATAGCCTTAGCTCTGAAAGATCACAAAGCCAAGACGATAGCGATAATCCCGCACTACGCGATGAGCGGCGGAACCTTAATCGCCTTGGCCGCCGACGAGGTTTGGATGGATCAGCATGCCGTACTGGGACCCGTAGATCCTCAGCTAAGCGATCCGAGATATGGCGGAATACCCGCGGTTTCACTGCTTAAGGTGATAAGGGAGAAGGGTGCCAGCAAGGTTAAGGACGAGCTTCTAGTCTTAGGAGATATCGCGGAGAAGGCGATAAAGCAGATGGAGAATCTAGTATATGAGCTAACTAAGGATAAGCTTGGAGAAGAGAAGGCGAGAGAACTTGCTAGGATAATGGTTGAAGGCAGATGGACTCACGACTACCCTATCACGGTTGATGAAGCGAAAAAGCTGGGACTTCCAATAAAAACCGAAATACCAGAGGAAGTTTACCATCTAATGGAGCTCTATCCACAGCCAGCAGCCATCAGGCCAAGCGTGGAGTTCATCCCAGCACCATATGCTCCTCCAAGAACTAGGAGAACTCAGCAAAAGAGCTTGTTCAACCTAGATGAAGGAGATTGATGGCTCAAAATCATTTTATCTCAACATTCACAATCTTGTCTGTCGGGTGGTTCTGAATGAAGAAGCTCGCGATAGTTACGAGCGGCGGAGACGCCCCTGGAATGAATGCTGCTATTAGGGCGTTAACCAGACTAGCAGCATGGAATGGCCTCAAAGTAATAGGTTTCAGGCGAGGATGGGAGGGAGTGATTAATAACGATCGCGTTGAACTTGATCCTAGAAGGGTTGGTGGAATACTCCACCTCGGCGGCACAATTCTGAGAACGATAAGATGTGAAGAATTCAAAACTGAAGAGGGGTTAAGAAAGGCTGCAGAAACTCTTGCAGAAAATGACGTCGACGCTTTAGTAGTTATCGGCGGAGATGGATCCGCGAGGGGAGCATATGCTCTTAGCAAGCACACCGACGCTCTGATAGTAGTTTTACCAGCATCGATAGACAACGACGTATATGGCACAGATGAAACCATAGGCTTCGACACGGCGGTCAATACAGCTCTTAACGAGATAAACAAGATAAGGGATACAGCCGTATCTCATGAGAGAACCTTCATAGTTGAAGTGATGGGAAGGAAGAGAGGCTTTCTCGCGCTCACTGTCGGATTAACAGCTGGAGCCGAGATAATACTCGTCCCAGAAGTCAGATATGATCGAGAAAAAATCTACGAAACCTTAAGAAGGAATGCGGCGAAGGGAAAACGGTCAAGCATAATAGTAGCAGCCGAAGGAATAGGTGAAACCAGAAAGCTAGCGGAAGACATTGAGAAAAACGTGAAGACCGAAGTTCGATTAAGCGTCCTAGGATATGTTCAGCGGGGAGGAAGCCCAACCGCCAGAAGCAGGCTTCTCGCAAGCCTATTCGCAGAAAAGGCGATAGAACTGATACTAGATGGCATAGGAAACAAGCTCATCGGAATACAGAAAGATGAAATAACCTCAATAAGCTTACAAGAAGCCTGCACAAAAGAAAAGCCTCTTGATCCAAAGCTCTTGGAGCTCGCTGAAAAACTCGCCATCTAGAATTCAAAACATGAGCCATAGATCAGCATCGGCGTCTTCCAAAACAGACAACATGCCGAGAAGGTATGAAATCTAATTCATATTCAGCTCAACTTCTTTCCTCAACATATGCTCTACCATACCCTACGTGAAGCACCTTGTCTGGATTCAATTCATCCAGCAGCTCGATTCGATGGATGCTTAATATCATTGTCAAGTTAATGTTCTTGGCGAGCCTCGCAAGTCTTCTGGCAATCCTTCTAGCCGTCTCAACGTCTAGGTGTGCTGCGAATTCATCTATTATCAATAGATTCGGCATCTCGGCTAGCAGGCTTGCGAGTTTAACCCTTTCCTTTTGCCCTGTTGATAGTTCTTCGTATCTGGCTCTGTATAGTACGGCGTCGCTTATCCCCATTATGCTTAGAAGTTCTAGAGCGGTTTGCACATCTCCTATCTTGGATGCGATATGCTCTAAGATCGTCTCGTCGCCGAAATTCGGTTCAATTTCTCCTGGAAGGAGACATGAAAGCTTAACGTTTTCCGGAATCTCTATTCGTCCCTCACTAGGTCTATATCTATCATCATCGAGTTTCATGCATGCTCCAATGAGCATCCTTAAGAGAGTCGTCTTACCTGCTCCAGATATCCCTGTAACCACCACGATCTCCTTAGGCTTTATCTCAAGTGTTAAATCCCTTATGATCGCTCGCTCGACAACCCTTCTTTCAACCCCGAAAGCCTTCAATATTTCTCTAATCTTGGGGCTTAAGGCGGATAAATCAAGCACACCCCTATACGACTTCGATACTCCCTGAAGTTTAATCGAGCTAGATAATGGCTGAACGCTACCTATCCTCGATCTATAGAGTCTCCCACCATGCTTCGAAGCAAGTTTATCTCTCGTCAGAAAGTCTCTAATCCTCCTCCGCGCCTCATCTGATAGCGGGTAAAATAGTACGGGTCTTCCGCCAGCCGTGTCCCAGAGATAAATAAAGCCAGCCTTCTCGAAAAATGGATTATACCTCGCCATCTGCGCTATCGTTTCTATAAGATGCTTCCTCCTCTTCATCTCTGGGATTCTACGTTGCTGAATCCATTCTATAGCTGCTTTAACTGCTAACACGCCTATTCCGTCCCCTCTAAAGTCTGGGTGGATTACGACTCTAGCTATTCTTGCAGCCGCTGTATCAACATTCGATATTAGAGCGGCTTGTTCATCTGCGATAAGCTTCCTAGCAACCCTAGGGCTATACAGCGCTCTAAGTTCCCGATATTTCGTCATTAGAAGCTTGAAATCCTTATACGCTCTAGGCCAGAAGGTTGGATGAATCCAGTCTGCTGGAAAGACTTTTTCTCGAATCTCCCGCTCTATAATTGGGTTACCATCTTTGGTCTCCAGCCTTCGATGCATTAATGGAACTGGCGTATCGGTTCTAACGTATCCGATAACCCTCGGCTCGTATGGCTTAGCGTCAAGAAGTTTGAGAATTAGAAATCTTGATGGCGGTATGCTGCCCTTGATTTCTTGAATTTTCATAGCTGCGCCGCATTTACTACATTTAGGTTGGATATTCGCCTCCACGAGCTGGCCGCAGATAGGACATTTCCATATGGCGACGAGTTCTTTTTCAGAAGCATAGTGATATTGCTCAAGCTCAGCTATAGCTATAAAATCGTCTTCGAGATAAGCCTCCCGAGCCTGAATCCTCCTCCCCCTATGTTCATGAATCTTACTATAAAGCGGCCAGACATCGATAACATCACCATCCCAGATTCTTCGAAGCCTGAAATCCCGCGGCGTCAATACATTCCTGCCATCAAGCCTGTGCGGTTCTCCAAGAACCTCGACTTCTACAACCTCTCCAATCTTAAACCATTGAGTGATAAATCCCGGAAGCAGAAGTGTTAGATCTCTTACCACTAAGTGGCCTCGCCACCTATAGGCATGCTCATCGACAATAATCTCTTCAATCTCAGCTCTGAAGCTCATTTTTCAGGAAATGATAAGACTCCAGTTAGATAAGAGTTAGCCTTTAACGAATGCACCTCGCCAGAAGCTTATAGACGGGGTCATCGGGGCTGAGAATATGATAGCTTCTAGGAGGTTCGAAGCCGAACATCTTTCTAAGGCTATCAAGGGTAATCCTTCGAATCCTTCTAGGTTTCTTAACCTCTATCATCATCCCAGGTCTCTTCACGTCGAGATAGCTCCAGTCCTCACCATCCAAACCACTATTCTTAAACCTCTCAGCAATCTTCATGAGTTCATCCTTAGTTCCCTCAAAAACCCTACCAGCCTTAAACATACAGAGAATAGCCTTAACAGGAGAAGAGAAGTAGAGAAACACTATATCACCAGACCTAATTCTGCCCTCAGGAGTATACTTCCTAAGCTCAAACCTCTTCTTGCCTCTAAGTATCCTGTAACCAAACTTCGGCTTAATCGACATCAGCACGATCCTTCTCATTCTCCGAGGCATAGGACACTTTCATAAAATATACTTATGATCAAGAGTTTAAATTAAGGAAAACATACCCACACGAATCAACTGCCGAAAAATTAGAAGCGGCTAAAACTTCCAGAAACTTGCAACAAAACCTTCGCAGGAAAAAGGCTCAAATCATGAAAAATGCAAGTTAGTCAGAGATGATGACCACGTCCTTCACGGAGCGCATACGCGATGAAGAGGGGGCCACAGAACTGACAATAAGACAGGCTTCCAGTAAAATTGTTTATGCTGTCTTAAACGAAAAACGGAGCCTAAATAAATAAAAGAATAAAAGTGAGGGTGGGTTAAGTAAATCCCCAATATCCTTCCCACCAGTTCCATTCGAATGCGCCAAAGTATCGGATGGCTTGGTAGATATTCTTAAACAGATAATCATACCCTTCGTAGTATCCTTCCGCATATGGGTTATCTCCGTATATTATGCCATAGTCTAGTAGCTCTAGCCATGATCTGGAGGAGGTT
>Ga0190363_1002219_pt1 | contig 11181 bp, 10 predicted proteins | sample 48721867_MG_FD_161272 | JGI IMG/M metagenome (GOLD analysis project Ga0190363, IMG submission 161272) | Hydrothermal vent microbial mat bacterial communities from Southern Trench, Guaymas Basin, Mexico - 4872-18-6-7_MG | ecosystem: Environmental > Aquatic > Marine > Hydrothermal vents >...
CTAATAGATGAGGCAACTTTTAACATAACCCCTGAGGGAATGAACCTTAAGGCTATGGACCCCTCACGTGTAGCTATGGTGGACTTCGAATGGCCTAAAACCGTCTTTGATGAGTACGTCTGCGAACAACCAACAAAAATGTGCATAAACATAAGCGAATTACTTAAACTTTTAAGAAGAGTTGGAAAGGACGAGCATGTTGAGCTTTCTCTCGACGAGAAAACAGGGAAGATGCAGATAACCCTCGTCGGGAAGTATACGCGAACTTTCATTATGCCTACGCTTGAAACAGCCGAAGAAGAAATTCCAACGCCAAAACTTACATTCAATGTTAAAGCCAAAGTTACCACTGATGGCTTAAAGGGAGCCTTAGGCGAAGCAGCTCTCGTCAGCGATCATGTCCGATTTGAGGCTGACAGCGAAAAACTAATTCTAAGGGCATCGGGAGACATAATGGGCGCAGTAATCGAATTAAAGAAGGGAGGAGACGCACTCCTAGACATCGAAGTCTCTGAACCCTCAAAGGCAACTTACAGCTTAAGCTACCTATCCGAAATTGTTAAGTCAGCCTCGACAACATCGGATATCGCAACCTTGGAATTCTCAACAGACATGCCAATAAAATTGGATTTCCAGCAGCCGAGAGAAGGAAAACTCGTATATTACCTGGCTCCAAGAATAGAAGTTGAATAGAATAATCTAGGCACTAAGATTGGCCTTTACAAAGAATGACTTAGCAAAATATCCCTTCTTGAAAGAAGCAGCCGAATACGTAAAAGAAATAGGAATAGAGCTAAAAGATTTATCAGAACCAGAAAATCCCGTAATAGAAAGAGCCGAAAACAGACTTCAAGAAGCCATACTTTTCGCAACCATAACTAGCCAGTCTAAAAAAGAAGACATTGAAATACTATCATTCCCACTCGCTGTTCTAATGGCGGCAGCAACAAAAGACCCATTAATAAAAAGAAGATACGCGCTTGCAGAAGCAAAAAGAACCTACAACCTATTGAAAAGGGAACCCAGAGAAAAACTGGTAAAAATTGCCGAAAACTTCGGATGGAGAATACAACAGGCAGAATCAGCCAAACAGCCATACCAATTCAAGATTCACTTTACCAACTACCTAAGAAATACTGGAAGCCTCCGCGAAAAAAAGTGGAAGCTAGTAAACAGACTCGTCGAAAATGGAAACGTATACCTCACCCAAAACGAAACAGCGAGGCTTCTAGCCGAAGAAGTAAGGAGACATATAGAAAACAAAACAGAAATAAAAGAACTGCCAGAACTGCCAAAAAGCATAACCGAAAAAATAGAATCCATAAAAAATTTGGCCTTCTCAAAAAGGGAAAAAATAAAACTTGAGGAGATTCCCAAAGAAATAGTCATAGAAGCCTTTCCACCATGCATCAAAGCCCTATACAACATGCTATCCTCAGGTCGCCACCTCTCCCATATTGGCCGTTTCACCCTAACCTCCTTTCTAGTCAACATTGGAATGCCAACAGAATCAATAATAGACTTATTCAGAAACCTATCCGACTTCAACGAAAGACTAACTCGCTATCAAGTAGAGCATATAGCCGGTGAAAGAGGCTCAAGGACACGCTACACCCCACCAAAATGCGAAACCCTAAAAACCCATGGAGTATGCCAAAACCCAGATGAACTATGCGAAAGAATACGTCATCCACTATCATATTACCAGAGGAAAGTAAGGAAAATAAAGAAAACGGCTTAAGGTGTGAGAAGAAAAGTTATATATGACACATATCAATAATGAAAGCAATCTTAAATTATACGATATAAAATTAAGTGACTTAGAATGAAGTTAGGGCTGACTTCGCTGCAAACATCGTACATACCGGAAAAACTCAAGGTTAAAGTCAGCCCTTCCTATAAAATTAAAGGAAAAATCGACAGAAAGCATGAAGTTGCAATAATTCTGCCAACCTACTGCGAAGCTGGAAACATAAAAAAATTAATTGAACAAATTGAAAACCTTAAGATAGACCCGCTTATTCTGGTTATAGACGACTCAAGCCCAGATGGAACATCCAAAATAGTAGAGAACTTACAGAAAAAATACTCTAACATCCTATTATTGATAAGACCGGGCAAAATGGGACTAGGGACGGCAATCACAGACGCCTTCAAGGTAATACTCTCGCTTAAGAATAAACCGAAATACATAGTCACCATGGATGCAGACTTCTCACATAACCCCAATGACATCCCCCGTCTAGTTTCACTGGCAAGAAGAGGGTACGACCTAGTGCTTGGAAGCCGCTATTGCCTTGGAGGAAAAGTTGAAAAATGGAGCCCAATACGTATCCTAATAAGTAAAATAGCAAACAAATTTGCATCAATAATCCTTAACGCAAAAATAAACGATTGCACAAGCGGATTTAGATGCTATTCAATAAGATTCATCAAAGCGGTAACTAAAAACCTACATAGTCAAACATATGAAATACAAATCGAAACAGTAAGACAAGCGGCAAAGAATGGATTTTTCACCGTTGAGATCCCAATAACTTTTGTAAATAGAAAAATAGGAAAATCAAAACTTACGTTAAATGAAATTAAACAATTTCTACTATTCATGATGAAAGTGAACCTTGAACATTACTTTGCTATTCGAATGGATAAACTCGTCATGTTGGCACAAAGTCAACTGAGAAAAGTAAGCATAGATTCATTAAATTCTCCGTTTCTCAGCTATGTGGAAAATGCGAAAAGGTTAGCACAACTTTAGGTTAAACTTATCAGCTTAATGACAAGGAAGTAAAATATTAAGTAATCAAGATTTCCAATTATTTTTAACAGATGGTAAGATTGGCGTATGCGAGAAATTGTAAAGTTTCAGTAGTCATCAGAACCAGAGATTTAGAAAGACTGCCTGAACTTTTAAGAATGTTGGCGGCTCAAACGGTTAGACCCGCACAGCTAATTGTTGTTGATAATTATTCATCTGAAAGAAGCCTAAGAAATATGCAACTATTTCTTTTGAAAGCCAAAAAAGCACTGTTTACAAGTGCAACGTCTATAAAGCTTGTAGCTTTGCCAGATAAGTTTTTCTCGCATGCTCATTCCACCAATCTCGGCGTTTATCATGCTGATAACGAATTTGTTTGCATAACTAATGGGCATTCTTTACCGATTTCACGCCGATGGCTTGAAGACGGGCTTACTCACTTCAGAGATCCCATGGTCGCAGGAGTATGCGGATATTTTCTACCTTCATCATCCGCCTCTCTATGGGAAAAGCTTTATCCATCTCTATGGAATTTACAAAGAAAAATTACTAATATTTTCAGGAAAAACTTCTACTTTTCAACCATAAATTGTATTTTAAGAAAATCTTTATGGGAAAAATATCCCTTTGACGAAAATTTACTAAAAATTATCCCCAACTCAAGGAAATATGGCGGAGAAGACTATGATTGGGGCCTAGAAATGCTTGCAAGAAACTATAAGATAATTGTAGATCCAAAATTCAATGTCTACCACTCCCATGGAGAAAGTTTCAAGCCATCTATCTCAAAGCTTCTCATGTACAACAGAATCCAAAAGTCTTTAAAATGCTTCAAGAGACCTAGAAAATCATTCACAATGGTATTCAAATCAAAGAGTCGCTTTTTTAATCTGCGATGAGAATCTACGGTTAATTATTGCTTGGATTTGTGAAATTCAGATCGGTTGGTTCTTGATTTAGAATAGAGTAAATGGCAGGCCATCTGTAAGTGACATCAAAGCAATTAAGCCTTATTGTTAAAACTTCATTTTCATCTAGATTTAAGTTCCATATCATAAATCCAAGTTCTACTCCATCCTTTATATGCCACGAATTATCGATAGAAATCGTCTTGTTAACTATGTCAGGCCACACGTATCTCTCAAACGAAAGCTCAAGTCCTTCACTTAAATCCACTTGCAGCTCTTCTATATCTAAGATCGTCCAATATTTTAGGTCTTTGAACGTTTCCGGCGTGATTTTTATTTTATCCGAGTTTAAGCCATTTATTGTCCATCCATAAACGCAGAAATATTTCTGCTTTTCCATTTTATCTTGAAGCATGAAGCCAACATAGATAAACATGGCATCCGATCGGCTAATTAATAGCTCTAGATCAGTTTTCTTCAAAAGTAGTTTAAGAGTTACCTTTGTACTTTTAGTCAAAGGATGACCTGCTACATTTTGGAAAATTTTGAGCCATATATCATCCACATTAGGTGTATATGTTTCGCATCGTCTAAGTGCGAGGCTCACCCTGTAAGGGCATCCATTATAGATTTCATTTTCTGCATTTAAAGAAACACTAAAGCTGCTATTTCCATAATAGGTTAAAAGGTCCCAATGAGCTTTTCCATCAGTGAAGCTTCCATTGATTGTTATGTGTATCGGCAAAGCTAAGAAAAAGTAAAGTTCTATAGAAGAGCATATCAATGCACTGAAAACTACTACCATCAGAAGCTTAGTTAAGTCATTCATGTTTTATCCCTCTGCGGAAGACATAGAAGAATATCAAGTACATTACAATTGAAAGCAAGGAAAACGTTGGCCAAATTATTCCGGCTAACTGCCAATAGCCCAGATAAATTAAAGGTTCCCAAACTCTATAATGAAAAATGTTATGGCGAAGCCCCTGATCCAGAGTGTAGGAGATGTAAGTTATTACTGATAAGGCTGCATACAAGTACTTGAATTGAGGATAAGCGTACATTAGGATTATTATTGGAACAATTAAATATGTCACAAAATGCGGAATGGGAGGTACCAACAAATATAAGTAACTCATTGAGATAACCTCAAAAAGTAGGAAATATTTCAAAATCTTGATTTTATCATGCGTTTCTCTCCTTAGTTTCTTTCCAATATAAATTGATAGGATTACCGTTAGCGTAACTTGGATCGCTATAACTGTATAATGTGCATATAATAGTATGCCTGAAAATTTTATGTTAAATAAATTTAGCAAATAAGAAAAGGGGGCAATTCCAACTCTTGTTTGATGCTGAAGCGCAATGGAGTAAATTGTGTCGTTAAAGCTTATGAAAAGGAAGGGAGCTAAACCAGCCATTACTACGGCGGTAAATATTAGAAACCAGTTGACATCGCATCTAATTGCGAGGAAAAAAGGCATTAGAGGCCAAGCTGTTTGTTTACTTAAGAAAGAAAATGCAAGATAAACAGCTGAGCTCTGCTTTTCGATATTTTCTAATGCCAAAAGAATAAAATATATTATCAACACATCCAAAAAACCTTGAATCACTATGCTTGTAAATATAAGGGGGTTAAAAAGGAAAAGCTCTACAGCCGACGGGTTCCCTGCGAATTCCTCGATTTTCTTAGCAACTATCAAACTTATGAAAATTACAATTATCTTGAGGCATACATGGAAAGGGAAGCCCGCAAATGCGGAAATTAAATATGAAAATGAGAAGATCGGCAAAAATAGCGGCGGATACCCCCAGCGTCCAGTATCTCCTCTCTTTATTATCGCGTACGTATTAATTGGACTATAAACATTTTTTCCTTCAAGGATGAATTTTCCCATAAAGTAATACCAGTCATAGATATCCTGCTGCCATGAAAATGGAACAATAACCGCGGATAAGACCAAATATACTGCGATGGTTTTCTTATGTCTAATCAAGAAGTTTTTGTATGAATCCAGAAAATGAATTATCTCTTTGGATTTAAGCATTAAAAAACCTCCTTACTTGATAAAAGTATTTAAATCCCTTTAGATAGTAAAGAATCGCTATGCTTTTTGGAAAAATAATTCTTAAGTAATTTTGATAACTATTGCCCGAAAATTGTCTACGCCGTTGTAAAATGTATCTCATCCCTTTAAGAATGGAGAAATAAGCCTTTGGGATGTTTAATGCTAATATTTTTCCTCCCCTATATACTCTTATTAGAAAGTTTAGTATGTCCATAAAGATACGTGGGAGAATTATCCTTACAAGATGAGTTCTTCCAAAATTTATTAAAATCATCATCAAATTATTTCGGTACTTCAAGAAATCATTGTTAATGTTGAGCTTTTTTGTTGTTTCTTCTCCCATATGGTATACTTTTGTCTTTGGGTTAAGGACTATTCTATATCCTCTTTTCAGAATTCTTAAGGAGAGGTCTATTTCTTCCATATGCGCAAAAAACTCTTCTTGGAATACCCTTATTTCATCAAGAACAGATTTTCTGCAAAGTACGCACGCTCCACTTGCCCAACAAATATCTTCGATATCATCATATTGCCCATAATCTTCTTCGATGGTTTCAAATATTCTGCCTGCGCAAAAAGGGGTTCCATATAAGTCAATAAATCCTCCAGCAGCTCCAGAATAGTCAAAATATTTTTTATCTCTAAATGAAAGTATTTTCGGTTGTATGCACGCTATATTCGGGTTGGCTTCACAGGCTTCTACGAGTTCGTTAATTAGATTATCTGTTATTATTGCGTCGTCATTTAAAAATAGAACATATTTTCCTTTGCTGTGGCTGAAACCTAAATTGCATGCGGCGGCGAATCCTAATGCACGGTTCACCTTTATTACCCTTAGTCTTTTTCTTATAGGGTGATTTGAGACGGTTTTTTCTATTTCTGACATAATTTTTTTAATAGTTAGTTTTGATGGAGAATTTATGGTTATTATCACTTCAATGTTGGGATAATTTGAGAGTTTTATAGCATTTAGACACGCCTGAATATTATCTGGTATGCATACTGGAATTACTATCGATACTGTAGGGGCGGATTTTGTCTCTCTTTTTTCTTTAACGCGTAAGGTTTCTGTTAATGACAATTTTCGTTCGCTCACCTATTATGAATTGAAGCCCGGAGGGTTTTCTGTTTTTACCGATAGTCAGCGTTGAGAAGGGACCTATTAAGCTATCTGTTATTCTTCCTTCCATTTCTATTTGACAGTTGTCCATAATTATTGAATTTTCGATTTCTCCGCTTCTTATTATCACGTTGTTTCCTATGCTTGTGTAGGGGCCTATATACGCGTTTGAGTCGATTATCGTGTTGTTTCCTATGGCAGCTGGGCCCCTAACTACGGCTCCTTTCTTTATTACTGAGCCTTCGCCTAGGAAGATTCTGCCTTGAATTGATGAGGGATCTTCAATTTTTCCTAGGATTTCATGTTTTAATTCGTCTAGGATGAGTCTGTTGGATTCAAGTATGTCTTCGGGGGTTCCAGTGTCTTTCCACCATCCTTCTATAAATTTGTAGTGGAGCTTTTTTCCGTGATCTATTAGGCCTTGGAGGGCTTCGGTTATTTCTAGTTCTCCTCGCCAAGATGGTTTTAATTGTTTTATTATGTTGAAGATGTAGGGTGTTAGGAAGTATACTCCGACTAGGGCGTAGTTGCTGGGGGGCTCTTTAGGTTTTTCTACAAGCCTAATAAGTCTTCCATTCTCGTCGAATTGTGCTACTCCGAAGCGTTGAGGATTATTAACTTTGCAGAGTAGAACCATTCCGTCGTAGTCTGATTTTTCAAATTCTTCTACGAAGGGCTTTATTCCACCTTTTATTAGGTCGTCTCCTAAATGAACAACGAATTTATCGTTTCCTACAAAGTCTTCGCATAAGCCGACGGCATGCGCTATTCCTAATGGTTTGCCTTGATAAATGTAGGTTATTTTTACGCCGAATTTGCTTCCGTCTCCGTAGTATTCCTTTACTTTTTCTGGAAAGATTTCTCCTAGAACTATTGCGATATCCTTTACGCCTGCGTCGCGGAGGCTTTCCAGTACGTATTGTGATACGGGTTTATTTGCTATTGGTATTAGTTGCTTTGGGCCAGTGTGGGTTAATGGTCTAAGTCTGGTTCCATGTCCTCCATGGAGGATTATTCCCTTCAATTTTAACACCGGTACCTTGGAAATGTGAGACTAGGTTATTAATTTGTTTTATTATTTTGCCTCTCTTTGGGATTTCATCAGTTTGAGGCCTTCTTTAACCGTGAGGAATTTTACTTTGAAATCTCTTTCAGCTTTACTGACATCTAAGCAGCATTTTTTGGGTCTTTTGGCTATTTGCTTGAATATTTCACTTGTTACTGGCTTGACTAGGCTTTGGTCCAGATTAAAGACTTCGGCTATTTTCAACGTGAATTGATAACGATTCACACAATCTTTTCCAGCTGTATGATATATCCCCTGTTTTTCCGAAAACGCCATTATAAGCAATGCTTCCGCAAGGTTGTCGGCTAGGGTTGGGCAATTATATTGGTCTGTTACTGCTTTTATCTCCTCTCCTTTTTCTAACTTTTGTAAAGCCCATACTACAAAATTAATTGATTTTCCCGAACTTGATTTCAGCCCTAAAACTTCATTTGGGTTCCAGCCGTAAATTACGCTTGGCCTAGCAATTATATAGCTTATTCCTAGGCTTTGAATAATTTTTTCAGCTTCAAGCTTCGTTTTCGCGTAATAGCTGAGTGGATTTGGCTCATCATCCTCGGTATAGCGTCCCTTTGTTCCATCAAAGACGTAATCTGTCGATATGAAGATTATTTTGGCGCCTACCTTCCTGCATGCCTCTGCGACATTTCTTGTTCCCTCCACATTTACCTTCCATGCCTCCTTAGGATGCGTTTCGCAATAGTCCACATTATGAAGCGCAGCTGTGTCAATTACAACATCTGGCTTTATTTTTCCCAAAAGCTCAAAAACAGCTTCTCTATCACATTTATCAAGTTTCAGCGCTGTACAACCTTCAATCTGTACAGGCCTAAAGTTGTAGGTTAAGAAAGTATCATACTTTTCAGAAGATTTTTTTGCTAGTTTATAACCGAGAAGCCCGCTTCCGCCGATTACAAGCACTTTCATATGTTGTAGTTGATTGGTAACTTTTAAATAATTTGCGAGCTGGATATTGCAAACGAGATGGAAGAAATGCTGGAAGGCGTAAGAATCTATGAATTAAAGAAGATTCCGGATGAAAGGGGATTTTTTGCCGAATTACTTAGAAAGGACTGGAAGGATATCCTCGGCGACGAATGGATTGTTCAAGCTAATCTATCGTATAGTTATCCTGGAGTTATAAGAGCATGGCATAGGCATCTTAGAGGTCAAACAGACTACTTCATAGTTTTACAGGGAGCCATGCGAATCTGCGCGTATGACGAGAAGACTGGGCAACTTGACGAAATAGTTGCCAGCGAACACAAACTTCAGATTGTAAGGATACCTGGCCATTATTGGCATGGAACCAAAACGATAGGCGATAAGCCTTCACTAACTCTATACTTTGTGACGAGGCTGTATGATTATTCCAATCCAGACGAGGAGCGAAGGCCATGGAATGATCCGGCAATCATCGATCCAAGAACAGGCAAGCCTTATGATTGGAACAAGCCTCCGCACAAGTAGGTGATTGTATGAAAGTTTTGGTCACTGGAGGGGCGGGATATATAGGCTCCATTCTAACGAGGTTATTGCTTGGGAGAGGCTATAAGGTCAAGTGTTTAGACAGGTTCTTTTTCGGAATGGAATCTTTAAAGGATTTGATGTCTGATCCAAACCTTGAAATTATAAAGGATGATGTACGTTGGTTTGATCCGAACATTTTGAGAGATGTTGACGCCGTACTTGACTTAGCTGCTTTGTCAAATGATCCGTCGGGGGAGCTTGATCCTGCGAAAACTTATGATATTAACTATCTCGGCCGGGTTAGAACTGCTAGGTTAAGCAAGGAGTATGGGGTTGAAAGGTATATTTTAGCTTCAAGCTGTAGCGTTTATGGCTTTAGGGAGGGCGTTATTCTAGATGAAAATTCTCCGGTTAATCCCCTAACTACATATGCGAAATGTAATGTTTTGGCTGAAAGGGATGTTTTACCCCTTGCGGATGAGAACTTCATAGTTACTGCCTTAAGACAAGCAACCGTTTATGGTTTATCGCCTAGAATGCGATTCGACCTAGCCATAAACGGAATGGTTCTAGGAGTATTCAAGAACAAAAAAATTCCAGTTATGCGGGACGGCACCCAGTGGAGGCCATTCATTCACGTAAAGGATACATCTAAAGCCTTTATAACTGTGCTTGAAAGCCCAAAAGAGAAAGTTAACGGCCAAATATTCAATGTGGGCTCTAATGAGCAGAATTTACAGATTTATCCCTTAGCTAAAATGATCGGCGAAGCCATTGGCGAGCCATTTGAGATTGAATGGTATGGAAGCCCAGACAAGAGATCATATCGGGTGAATTTTGACAAAATTAAGAATGTTCTAGGCTTTAAGCCAAACTATACGCCTAGAGATGGAGCTAGGGAAGTCTATGAAGCCCTCAAAAATGGTATAGTTACTGATTCGCTTAAAACAAGAACCGTTGAATGGTACAAACATTTACTTCAGACGTACAGCTTCCTTAAAGAGGTACTGATAAAAGGCACGCTGCTATGATCTCTTTCTAGTTAAAGCCGTACAAGTTTTCGTTGAATAACGCCTCTGTTAACAGTTAATTTTATATTGAGGTTTTCATTTTTCCGATTTGATTTCTTCATTCGTAAAGGTGAAGCTTCATGGCCTCCATTCGTGAAGTTCCGGGAGGCGTAAGCCGTTTTGAACGTATCGGTGCCCACACTCACATTAAAGGCCTAGGGCTGGATGAGAACGGAAGGGCGATTAAGATTAAGGATGGAATGGTTGGGCAGGAAAAGGCTAGAGAAGCGGCAGGCTTAGTTGTTCAGATGATTAAGGAAGGGAAGCTCAGCGGAAAATGCATAATACTGGCTGGGCCGCCTGGAACCGGAAAAACAGCCATAGCCGTCGCAATATCGAGAGAGCTAGGACCGAATGTCCCCTTCATTCAGATGAGTGGAAGCGAAATTTACAGTACGGAAAAGAAGAAGACTGAGGTCCTAATCGAGGCTATTCGAAAGTGCATAGGCGTAGAAATACATGAAATGAGGAAAGTTTACGAAGGCGAGGTCATGAACATTAATGTGATTACAGCGCCTCATCCATACAATCCCTATCAGAAAATTCCAGAGAGCGTGCGAATAACTCTAAAAACAACCGATGAAGAGAAAACCATTGAGGCTGGAGCAAGCATAGCTCAACAGATAATTGCGCAGGGTATATCGGAGGGGCATGTAATACAGATAGACGCCGAGACTGGAAGGGTTGTAAGTTTAGGCCTAAGCTTAGAAAGTAAGAAAGGGA
>Ga0190363_1002220_pt1 | contig 11176 bp, 13 predicted proteins | sample 48721867_MG_FD_161272 | JGI IMG/M metagenome (GOLD analysis project Ga0190363, IMG submission 161272) | Hydrothermal vent microbial mat bacterial communities from Southern Trench, Guaymas Basin, Mexico - 4872-18-6-7_MG | ecosystem: Environmental > Aquatic > Marine > Hydrothermal vents >...
CACATATGTATCCAAAAATGCTGAATAAAGCAAAAGAAAGCATAGGAAACATAACCAAAGCTAATTATCTCTATGTAATTTCGTATCCAAACTATAGCGGCTATCGAATAGAGCATGACCCAGTTTATACAGCCTACATAACAACAGAGGCTCCGCGAAATCAAACTGGCATGTACATAGTTATAGCCGCAATAGTCATAATAGTAATCTTGGCTGTAGCAGTGGTCGCTAGAAGAAAGAAACCAGCCGAATCGGCGCAAAAAGGCTAAAATAATCCCCCATTTTTCTGTTATAATAATTTCGATCATTATGAATTTGCTGGGAACATTTTTAAATGCTGAATGAATTGATGACAAGGTAGCGGTTACCATACATGTCTAGGTGGCTTGATTATGGCTGAGGAAGCTGAGATAAAGAATATTTTGAATAGCTACAGAACAATAGCAGTTGTTGGAATTTCTAGGCAAAAAATTAAGGACAGCCATATAGTAGCTGAATACATGAAGAGTAAGGGATACAGAATTATCCCTATAAACCCCTTTGCAGATGAAATTCTCGGAGAAAAATGTTATAAGAGTCTACTTGAGATGCCTGAGGAATTGCAGAAACAAGTGGAAATAGTTGACATTTTTAGGCCTTCAGATAAAGTTATGCCGGTTGTTGAGGAGGCTATTAGGCTTAGGGAGAGGCATGGAAATTTGAAGGTTATCTGGATGCAGCTTGGCATAGCCAATGAAGAGGCTGCTAGAAAAGCCGAAGCCGCCGGCCTAAAGGTAATTATGAACAAATGTATAATGAGTGAGCATAAACGTCTTATAGAGGAAGAGGATAAGGAATTAGAGCAAATAAAGCGGCAAAAGCTGCTCCGCATGATTAAGGAGAAGATGAAAGTCATGAGCAAACCAATAGAACTTACCGATTCGAACTTTGAGGAAACCGTGAAGAAGTATAATTTGATGATTGTCGATTTTTGGGCTCCATGGTGTGGTCCATGCCTGGTTGTGTCGCCAATAATTGAGGAGTTGGCCAGAGAGTACGCTGAAAAAGTGGCTTTTGGAAAATTAAATGTTGATGAGAATCCGAAGACAGCTTCAAAATTTGGGGTTTTCAGCATTCCAACAATAGTTTTTCTAAAAGAAGGTGAGGAAATCGATAGGATTATCGGCGCTGTTCCCAAAGACTACATCAAGGGTAAGATTGAGAAGTATTTGGAGTGATTATTAATGGAATTGACGGAGAAAAGGCTGATAGCTTCGCTATTTTTACTTTTGGGATTCTCTTCTCTTCTAATTGCTGCCCATACTGGACAGCTCGACTACGTTCTAAATCTCATAAAAAATGTTATAGAATCTACGATGGCGGGCTTTTAGAAGAGTCAATCTTAATTATCTCTAGGATGAATTATTGTTGAAAAGGAGGAGATCTGATGCCTGTAGTAAATAGTTTAGATGCCGAAAAAGAGGCAATACTGCATGCAGCCAAGTTTATGCTGGTTTCGGCGAGAACCGCGCCTAAAACGGGTGGAGTCGACGACATATTAACCGCAATTGTCTATGGCGAGGAGAAAGAGAAGATAGCGGAGGAAATGGAGAAAATAGCAGAAGAGAGGCAGATTTCAGGATTTACCCGCGACGCAAGAAATGTGCATGATTCAGATGTAGTTGTACTCATAGGGGTGAGAGGAACCAAAAGTTTTGGCCTAAACTGCGGAGGATGCGGCTACAAATCCTGCAAAGAATTTGAGGATGCAGCGAAAAAATTAGGCCAGGATTTTCTTGGGCCGAACTGCATATTCAAGCTTTTAGATTTGGGAATAGCCCTAGGCTCCGCTGTGAAGACAGCTAGTATGCTTAATGTTGATAATCGAATTATGTATAGAATAGGCGTGGCAGCAAAAAGGCTTGGCATGCTTCCCGAAGCAAGCGTGATAATGGGAATCCCGCTGTCGGCTAAGGGCAAGAGCATATATTTTGATCGCAAATAAACTAGCCATAATTCCTCTTAACCCAGTTTTCTAAACCTTCATCCCTTATCTCCTCAAGTTTTTTAATGCATCTTTCTCCAAAAAGCTCATGTTCCGTTAAAGTTTTGCATGGAAATTCTGGACATTGAAAGCAGAAGTCTATACCTTTGGTCACGCAACATTTTCTTATTGGGCAGTCGGTCCATCCATCGCCGGCTCTACAGTTTCCGCCTCTGCAGTAGATTTCGCTTGAGAGCCATTTTAAGGCTCTATGTAACTCTTCGTAATTGCATGTTCCATATTTTTCGGCGATAAATTTCAATTCTAGGCGTCTACCTAGGACTTCGAGGAGATTCCTTGCGGATTCTCTAATTTTTCCAGTGTGCCACTCGCATGTAGGACAGTAGTCCCCGCAGTATCCTACATAACGCTTAAATTTCTCGCTCAAATTTGACACCGGCTTAAAGTTAGATAACTATGCTTAAAAGATTTGAAGAATCGGAAAATTGATTACGCATAATCCTTAAAAGTAGACTTGTCATTCCATATTTCACAATCGAAGACTAAAGGAGAGTTTAAGGTTAATATGGCAAAATTCAAAATAGTGCTTTCAGACCCAGAAACCGGAAAGGCGCAAAAAATAGAACTTGAAGAGGCGAAGGCTGTTCCGCTTATAGGAAGAAAGATAGGCGAAATAATAGATGGAACAATCCTCGGGTTGTCCGGCTATAAAATTCAGATAACTGGTGGAACAGACAAGGACGGATTCCCTATGCGACCAGACATCCACGGCGGAGTACGCAGAAGAGTCATAGTTGGCAGCGGACCAGGCTTCAAACCCAAAAGAAAAGGTGAAAGAAGAAGAAAGATGCTTAGAGGAAACGTGATAACTGAAGAAATTGTGCAGATCAACATGAAAATTGTAGAAAAGCCAAAGATGAAGCCCAAGAAGGAAAAGGCTGAAGAAAAGAAGGAAGAGAAAGAAGAGAAGAAAAGTAAAGAAGCGCCGGAAGAGAAAAAACCTGAAGGTGAAAAGACCGAATGAAACAATTACCAAAACAGCCAGAATGCAATATAGGAACCATAGGCCACGTCGACCATGGGAAAACAACGCTTGTTCAAGCCATAACTGGAGTTTGGGCAGCGCGCCACAGCGAAGAACTAAAACGGGGAATAACGATAAAGCTTGGCTACGCTGATGCTCCAATCTATAAATGCCCAAAGTGTCCGCCGCCGCAATGCTATGGCACTGAATCAAAATGCCCCCACTGCGGCTCAGAAACCCAATTCCTAAGAGCCGTAAGCTTCGTGGATGCTCCGGGCCATGAGGCATTGATGGCAACCATGCTTTCAGGCGCAGCGGTGATGGATGGCGCATTGCTTGTCATAGCTGCTGACGAGCCATGTCCTCAGCCACAGACGAGGGAGCATCTTGCAGCCGTTGAGATAGTTGGCATAAAGAACATAGTTGTCGTTCAAAACAAAATAGATGTAGTCAGCAAGGAGCGGTCGCTAAAAAGCTACGAGGAAATAAAGGCCTTCATTAAGGGAACAATTGCGGAAGAGGCGCCGATAATTCCAGTTTCAGCCCAGCAGAAAGTAAATATTGACGCTTTGCTTGAGGCAATGGAAAAGCGTATTCCAACCCCGGAAAGAGATCCGACAAAGCCTCCAAGAATGTATGTTGTACGCTCATTCGACGTAAACAAGCCCGGAACTCCTATAGAGAAGCTTGCAGGGGGAGTTATAGGCGGAACGATACTTCAGGGAAAATTCAAAGTAGGCGAAGAAATCGAAATTAGGCCGGGAGTCCGCCTAGAAAAGCATGGAAAACCCTACTATGAGCCACTCTACACAGAAATAACAAGTCTCCAAGCCGGAGGAAGAAACGTTAAGGAAGCTTATTGCGGGGGCCTAGTTGGAGTAGGAACCCTTCTTGACCCTTCATTAACTAAGGCAGACGGTCTAATAGGAAATTTGGTTGGAAAGCCGGACACCTTGCCGCCAACGCTGAACGAATTAACCTTAGAGATTCACTGCTTTGAAAGAGCCGTTGGAACTAAGGAGCTAATAGAAGTTGAAAAGGTGAAGGTTGGCGAAACCTTGCTGCTTGACGTTGGAACAGCCATAACAGTAGGAGCAGTAACATCCGTGAAAGGCGAAAATGCAACCCTAAAACTTGCTAGGTCAGTATGTGCAGAAGAAGGCGGAAGAGCGGCCGTAAGCAGAAAAATAGCCGGAAGATGGCGACTAATCGGATATGGAATAATCAAATAACCACTCGGGAAAGCCCTTTGAACAGTAAAGAAAGAATTTTCGTGATTCAAAAGCATGCTGCTAGGCGTTTACATTACGATTTGAGACTTGAAATGGATGGTGTTCTAAAGAGCTGGGCTGTCCCAAAGAAACCACCAAAAACGCCGGGAATTAAACGTTTAGCCGTTCAAGTTGAAGATCATCCAATAGAATATGCAAATTTTGAGGGAATAATTCCGGAAGGCCATTATGGCGCCGGAAAAGTCGAAATTTGGGATAAGGGAAGCTATGTACTAAAGGAAAGGACGGATAACAAAATAGTTTTTGAACTTAATGGTGAAAAGCTTAAGGGCACCTACGTCCTCCTAAGATTTAAGGGAGACAAAAACTGGCTTTTCTTCAAGAAGAAAGGGGAATAGCTTCCAGATATGTCGAATAGGCTTTTCCAGCAATAATTTTCAAAAACCTTCCAAAATTTTCATCATTATCTCTTATTACTATTGGCTTGTATGCGTAATTTCTTCCTATTTGACTATTTGGCTTTAATCCCTCCTCATCTAGGAATATGTAGCCCTTCCAGCCCCGCCAAAAATAGTTTCTTTCTAACCCAATTTTTAATGCGAGTTCAGATAATATCTTACTTCTTTTCTTAATTATCTTATTGTCTATTTTCGGCATCATTCTTTCGGCTTCTGTTCCGGGCCTGGCGAAAAATTTGCTAACATTAACTATGTCGGGTTTAACCTCTTTAATAAGCCTTAATGTATTCTCGAAGGCTTCTTCGGTCTCTCCTGGAAAGCCAACTATCACATCGGTGGCCAAGCAAAGACTTTCACCAAGCCTGCGTCTGAAAGCTTCAACTATCTGTTTAAAATCACTAACCGTATATTCACGTCTCATTTTAGTTAAAACATCGTCATCACCGCTCTGAACAGGTAAATGTAAGAACCAAAATAGGCAGCCTCCATGTCCCCCTTCTTCAGCTATCTCTGAAAAGCGTCTTTCTCCGCCGAAATCTGCGTACACTTCAATAAGTTCGTCTAAAATTTCAAGTGTGTGGTCAGGTCGCATCATGCCAATTCTAACTAGAAAACTGTGCGAGTTTATGCTACATATTTCCCTCAGCAGTCTTGGGAGATTTACGCCTAAATCTCGGCCGTAAATGGCAGTGTCTTGGCCGCAAAGCCAAATCTCCCTCACTCCTTCATCAAGCGAACGTTTAATCCTCTTGACAATTTCATCGATTGAATAGCTGCGGAGTTTGCCGCGGGCAAAGCGAACGCAACAATAGGCACACTCGCCTAGACAGCCGTAAGCAATTGGAGTTATGTCAACAAATCTATTTTGTCGTATGCATGGTAAGTCAAGTCTAGGTTTAGTCTTTAGGGCATTAGAAAGCTCAATTACCTTCTCTCCCTCTAAAACTCTCTTAACAATATCAGCTATGCGTTCGGCGAATGCTGGTCCAACAACTCCATCAAAGCGAACCTCACGTTGTAAGCGTGCAAAATTGATCAGGGGTAGGCATCCAGCCACAATGAGCTTTTTGTCTGACGGAATTTTACTGAGAAAGCTTATCATTCTATTCTCCGTAGGCCCTTTGACGGCGCAGGTGTTCACAATCACAACTTGCGCTTCGTCTATGCTTTCAGTTATTTCGAAGCCCGCTTCGGCTAGACACCCAGCTAGCATGTTGCCGTCCGCCATGCTCGAAGCGCAGCCAAAACTGATTACGAATATCTTTGTCCGCATGCCTAACAACACCATTTTAAAAGCATAGAGAAACATAAACATTCCCAGAACAATAGAAATTGACATGAATAAGAGATAGACTTATAGTAAAATTTAAAAGAATTTGACTCTTGCATATTTAAATCATATTTAAAAACAAATACATAGCACTATATGATAAAATACCATCTCATTTTCCTAGGGTGATTCTGGATGAAGATGATAACGCTATATTTGCCCGAACCCTACATAGAGGCCTTAGACAAGCTTGTAAATGAGAAATATTACCCAAATAGAGCCGAGGCGATAAGAACCGCAATACTCGATATGATAAGGGAGGAATTGTGGAGTAGAAAAAGCCTGAAATCTGCTAGGCGAAAAAATGGAAGGAGAAGGAGCAAAAGGAGGAGAAAAATTGCTTCAAAAGCCTAAAAGCCAAGTTTTACAGTATGCATGGCAGAATACTCCTCACGAAGGGATTAGACCTCCTGGATACTGCCGGATAGTGGTAGCCGGAGTAGGCGGAGCCGGAAATAACACCGTAACACGCCTAACGGAAATGGGAATTAAGGGCGCAGAGACCATAGCAATAAACACTGACATACTCCACCTTAACGCCTCTAGGGCCATGCACAAAATCCTGATAGGGGAGAAAACGACAAGGGGCTTGGGCGCTGGAGGAGACCCCTCCCTAGGCAGAGCTGCAATAGAGGAGTCAAAAAGCAAGATAGAAGAGTTCTTCACTGGAGCAGACATAGCCTTCATAACGGCTGGCTTGGGGGGAGGAACCGGAACCGGAGCCGCGCCAATAGTGGCAAAAATAGCCCGAAAGAAGGGAGCAATAACCGTAGGTGTGGTCACAACACCCTTCAGAATAGAGAAAGGCAGAATAAAATATGCTGCCTTAGGCTTAAATGAGATGAGACGGTACTGCGACACCGTAGTCGTAATAGACAATAACAAGCTTATGAAGCTCGTTCCCCAACTGCCTATAAATGAGGCATTCCGCGTAGCCGATCAAGTACTGGCAAACATGATTAAGGGAATAGTTGAAACAATTTCAACACCAAGCCTTATCAACCTCGACTTCGCAGACTTCAAGACCATTATTAAAAAAGGCAGAGTTGCGGTCGTTGGTATAGGCGAGTCGGATGCACCTAACAGGGCTGAGGAAGCTGTGAGGAATGCTCTGAGGAATCCGCTTTTAGATGTTGATTATGCGGGCGCCACTGGCGCATTGATACATGTTTGCGGAGATAATCAGATGACCATAGAAGAAGCGAATAGGGTCGCCGAAATAGTAACAGAATTCATGGATGAGGATGCCCTCGTAATTTGGGGTGCAAGGGTGAATCCAGACATGAATGGACTATTACGCGTAACACTCGTCATGACTGGCGTGCATTCACCATATTTGCTAAGTGGATTCGGAGCGATTGCGCCGCAACTCTATAATATGGAGCCATATGCAGAACCGGAAAGGCCTTTAGGAATAAAATTACCGCTTTATCAGATGGAAAATTACTGACCCAACTTTCTCTTCAGGGTTAAGGCTTCTCTCTTTAATCTAATATGTAGAGGAATTGGCTTTCCGTAAGGAATAATTGTACCCTTCTCTATGGCTTTTAAAACATTATCTAAGCTATGATTATCCACTTTAACGATTGTGTAGGCACAGCCGACTTCTCTATAATAATGTGCATCGCTACCAGCAACCTGCGGAAGCTCTAGCTTTGCCGCCAGCCTCTTAGCAAAGAGAGCTGAAAAATAGAAGGGAAAAGAAGAAGCATTAATAACTTCGATTGCGTCAAATTTTCTGGACAAATTTTTTGTCCATCCTCTATAAATTGCGACTGAATGCGCTGCTACAGCTATTCCTCCAGCTTCATGTATAAGGTCTATTGTCTCGTTGATTTCAAGTTGGGCTGGAATTAGAGTTTTTACGTTTAGGGCTAGGATATGCGCATTTTTGGCTGACACCTCAATTCCGGGAATTACAATAAATCCGTGTTTGTTTAGTGCTTTCTTGAATTTTGGCCAGCCTTTTATAGTGTCGTGATCTGTTATTGCTACTCCATCTAGTCCTTTCTTCTTTAGTTGCCAGATAAGCTCTTTAGGCGTAATCAGCCCATCATAGGAGTAGATGGTGTGTACATGAAGATCCAGTTTTAAAAACAAATCTGAATTCACTATCTTATTTTGCTTCCAATTTTAACTTGGCGTTCAGGCTGAAGTATGGCTATTGTTTCCTCATCTTCAGCGGCCAGAATCATGACTTGGGATTCTATTCCGAAAATTTTCTTGGGTTCAAGATTGGCTATTACGGCCACAAGTTTCCCTTCGAGTTCTTCTGTCTTGTAGTATTTTGCTATTCCAGCAACTGCTTGCCGAGGATTCTCCTCGCCTATATCAATTAAGAGCCTTAGCAGATTCTTGGAGCCTTCAACCCTTTCAGCCTTAACTATTTTTCCAATTCGTAGATCCATTCGGGAAAACTCCTCAAACGAAACTTTTTCCGACCTCATTCTTACTCTCTCCAGCATGGCTTGAAGCTCTTCTTCATTAGCCTCTACCTTCCTGAATAAAGGTTTTGCCTCCCTAACTCTATGTCCGGCCGGCAAGGGTTTTAGGGCTTCTTCCCAACGCTGTTCATGGACGCTTCCGGAAAGGTTTAGGAGTTTCCAGAGTTCTTCAGCTGTGAATGGAATGAAGGGAGCCAAAAGAATCGTTAAAGCCTTAACTATTTGCGCCGCAACATAGAGAACGTTCGCAGCTTTTTGTTTATTAGACTTTATCAGATTCCACGGCTCCTTTCTGTTTAAGTACTGATTTCCAATGCGGCTTAAGTCGACGGCTTCACGTAGAGCCTCAGCAAGCTTACAGTCTTCAATGCTGGCTCCGATCTCATCAACTTTCTCATTTATTGTCTGTAGAACTCCTTTATCGTCTTCGTCCAGATTTTTCGCATGTGGAATCTCGCCGTTGAAGAATCTGTTTATGAAGGTTAGGGTGCGGTGAATGAAATTTCCAAGCGTATCGTTTAGGTCGGAGTTTACCTTTTCGAGGAATATGCTCCATGTAAAACTGGCATCTCGTGTCTCCGGCCTTATGGCGATTAGCACATATCGCCAATAATCCGCTGGGAAAAGTTCAAGGGCTTCATCAATCCATATTCCTATCCTGCGGCTTCTCGAAAACTTTTGGCCGTCTAGAAGTAGAAATTCTGTTGAATTGACATTCCATGGTAGATTGTAATCTTCTCCAGTCGCCAACAGCAGCGCTGGCAGAATTATTGTGTGAAATGGAATGTTATCCTTTCCAATGAAGTATAGAGTTTTAGCCTCCTTGTCGAACCAGAATTTTTTCCATCCTTCCTCTTCGCCCTTCCTCTTGAAGTATTCTATTGTGGCTGAAACGTAACCTAAAACGGCTTCAACCCATACATAGATGGTTTTTCCCTCAGCTCCTGGAAAGGGTGCCGGAATACCCCACTTATTATCTCTGGTTACTGGACGAGGCTTTAGTCCTTCCCTAATTAAATTTAGGCTGAAGTTTTTCGCATTTTCAGGAAACTGCTGATTATTTGAAATATATTCGTAGAGTTTCTCTGAGAACCTTGGGAGATCAAAATACCAATGCTTTGTTTTCCGTATTTCAGGCTTGGTTCCGCAAATTGAACACTTTGCTTCGACAAGTTTTGTTGGTTCAAGTAGTCTGCCACAATTTTCACATTGGTCTCCACGGGCATTTTCGTAGCCGCAGTAGGGACATTTGCCAATCACGAATCTGTCTGGGAGAAAACGTTCACACTTTGGACAGTAAGGCATTTCAGTTTCCTTTGTAAAAATGTAGCCATTTCTATAAATCTTCATGAAAGTTTCTTTAACAAACTGTTTGTGTGTTGGGCTTTCCGTTCTTGTATAATTGTCAAAGGATAATCCCCATTTCTTGAAGAGTTCGACAACTTGATCATGTATTTTATCTGTTAAGCGCCTAGGCGGGATCCCAAGTCTTATTGCCTCAACCTCAATGGGGGTTCCATGCTCATCAGAGCCAGTAACATAGAGAACTTCATCACCCCTAAGCCTATAGTATCTGGCTACAACGTCGGCCGAGAGCAAAGATCCTATCAAAGTGCCAAGATGTGGCAGATGATAGATATATGGCCACGCTGCAGTAACGAGAACCCTTCCGAGTTTCCCTTCACCTCCAGCAAACTAAATTAAATTAGTGCAATGCCAAACTTAAACTAAACGGACAAAAATTGGGAAGGAAGTTATCTTTCCTCTTCACGTGGGGGTGGTGGCGGCGATGGAGGCCCTGTGGGAGACTTTGTTAATTTTCTGATGGAGAGGTATATGGCTGCTGCTATAACTAATGCTGAAATTACAGTTAAGATTATTTGAACAGCAAGTAAAGTTACTATTTTGTCTACTGAGCTTATGTTTAATGGATACTCCTTAGCAATTTCAATGTATGGACTGCCATATTTGAACTGGTATGTGCCTGTTACAGGATTTGTGGAATCGAAAACATATGGAGCTCTATCAACGTAGATTTTCACTATTATTTCGCCGCTTTCCGCTCTTCCGTCGCTTGGAACTTTAAATGCTATTTCTTGACTGTAATACTCGCCACTTTTTATGCTGTCCTTTCCTTCCTCAGGTATTATTGTTTGGTTTCCTTCCCATTTGTCGCCAATGTAACACATCCATGGATATTCTATCGTAATGTTTTCTATAAAGTAATTATCTGGGCCGTTGTTGAAAATTGATATGTAAAGTTTCCCTCCTTCTCCTGATTGGTAAAATTGCTTGTCAGTCCATACCATAATTATGACTTTGTTTGGTAGAAATTGAGCTAATACTTGAGTTGTACCTGCTAGTAGAAGCAGAGTTAGTATTACTCCAAATGCAACCTTTTTCAACATATTCACCTTCCTTGTTGTTTCTTGGTACTTGCTATTTAAATATTGCTACATAAGACTCTTGGACATACATTCAAGCCAAAATCATTAACTATTGTGTTAATTATCAATAATTAGGGCTTAGGCTTAACTTTATATTTTAAGTATGGAGATATCTTAAGGGAAGCTGTTGACGGTAAAGGTTATACTTGACTCGAACTTTCTGTTTGTGCCTTTACAATTTCAAATCGACATTTTTGAGGAAATCAGAGAACTCGTTAATGGAAAGGTTGATTTTATTGTTTTGTCAACAACCATTG
>Ga0190363_1002222_pt1 | contig 11171 bp, 14 predicted proteins | sample 48721867_MG_FD_161272 | JGI IMG/M metagenome (GOLD analysis project Ga0190363, IMG submission 161272) | Hydrothermal vent microbial mat bacterial communities from Southern Trench, Guaymas Basin, Mexico - 4872-18-6-7_MG | ecosystem: Environmental > Aquatic > Marine > Hydrothermal vents >...
CTACCAACTATCTTTATGTCCTCTAAACTAGGTATGGACAATTTACTACCGCAATGAGGACATACACCATTGAATTTATTAATAAGCTCCGTAGGTGATGGTAATCCAAAACAATCCTGTCCGACTCTCTCAAAGATGAATATTATTGAACTACAGTGCTTACACCTAAAGAGGACAGGCACAGTAACACCTACTTATAAGTAATACCATGAGTACACATAACATGATTATGTCAAAATACATTGTGAGTATTACTTAACCTAAGGTTGAGCCCTTAGTGGTCTCAATCGAACTCATTTGTGTGTATTATTTCAGGGACGTAGTATTTACATGTATTACTAGAGTAATACTTAATTTAGGATTAAGTTGATTCGTCAATAAGTGAAAGTAATTGATTATGAAGTAATAAGTAGAAACTCCTCTTATATCTCAGGTGCTAAGTCTTGTCTAAGTACAGGGATTTAATATTCATATGTATCACAGGAATGCCTGGTTCCGGTAAGTCTGTTGTATCTAGGATTATTTCATCAATACTTAACGCTGAGGTCGTATCAATGGGTGATGTAGTTAGGGAGGAAGCCATAAGGAGGGGTATTCCTCAAGATACTGTGTCTATGATTAAATTTGCTGAGGAACTTAGAAGAAATTATGGTAAAGACGTAATTGCCAAGATGACTCTAAGGCATATAAAGAGGAGAGGACTTACTGGAATAGTCATTATTGATGGTATTAGAAGTCTTAATGAAGTTAAAGTGTTTAGTGATTATGGCAAAGTAGTAATTGTAGCAGTTCATGCATCACCTAAGACAAGGTATGAAAGATTACGTAGTAGAGGTAGGAAAGATGATCCAAGAAGTTGGGACGAATTTAAAATTAGAGACGATAAGGAGTTACGCTTCGGTATTGGCAATGTTATAGCGCTTGCTGACGTAATGATAGTTAATGAGGGTAAGAGCCTAGAGGATTTAAGGAGTGAAGTAGAGTTTAAGATCAAGGAGGCCTTTAGTCATGTTGACAATCAGGATAGAAGTGGAAGTTAGACCTACGGAGGATGAAGGTAAGGTCAAGAAGGCATTAAAGAATATATTCACATTAAGTGATAATGATATTAAGAGTATTGATATGGGTAGTAACTATAAGTTATTAGTTGTTGAGTCTAAAAAGTTGAGTATACTCTTCAGGCTCTATGAGTTATTAAGACAGGAAAGGATACTTGATACTGCTAGATCAATAATGCTATCATCTAGAAGAGGGAATATGCTGACAATAAAGCTACATAAACAAAGTGCTTATGCAGGCCACATATCATTTATATCTTACGACGAGGAATCACCGTTAGGTCCTATAACATTAACTATAGTTAGTGATAAGTTAGATGAGATTATAGATTGGTTAGCGCCTAAAACTAGTCATGGAAGACCTTTATGGGAAAGGGAGGTTCCTCGTGTCTAACTTAACCTTTTATGAATACTCTGAGGAACTTCTTAGCTAAGTATGTATGAGGGAATATTCTTCTAGCTTCAAATACTAAAGTGTCACTATCCTTGTATCTAGGTGAGATATGGTATAAGATTAACAGTTTTGATCTACTCTTTAATGCCGTTAAGGCTGCCTCGATGCTTGTTGAGTGGAGATGATCTCTAGCTAAGTTTAGATCATTATGTGAAAATGTTGCATCATGAATTAAGAGATACGAATCATAGACCACTTCAGGTAGCTCAATTAAGGGTCTCGTATCCGTGATATAACTTATCTTAACCTTACCACCTATATTTATGGTGAAACCTAGGGTAGGCACTGTATGTATTAAGGGATAAGCGTATACTTTAATGTTACTAAAACTCAATACTTCATCATACTTGTTGATCTCAATAAATTCTATATCATAAGTTGGTGTGAAGTTAAGCATATTCATACTCCTTACTACGTACTCCTTAATACCTTTAGGGCCAACAATTGTTAACTTTTCTTTTGAACCACCTAATGATCTAGACTGTAGTAACGGTAGAAGACCTAATACGTGATCTCCGTGTAAGTGAGTAATCAAAATATGTTTTAAAACAACAGGGCTAACCCTAACCTTAAGTAGCTTACTTTGAACACCTTCACCAGCATCGAGCAATAAATGGTTCTTACCCCACACTATCAGTACTGAAGGTAAATTGTCACTACCAGGGTATGGAGCTTGTGAACCTAGGATTACAATTCTCACAGGATTCACTTCACCTTCACCACGTAGATATCTCTCGTCAAGGACCCGTGCACCCAATTTAAGTGCTTCTCGACAACAACTAATCCATTAATACGCTCTATATCATCCTCACTAATAACGTCTTTCCTTTGAGCGAAAACGATGTATGAGCCCTTTCTTAATACTTTACTAGCCTCTTCTATGAAGCACATCATTAAATCCCTTAAATCCCTACCTTCAGGTCTAGTCAACCTACCATAAGGAGGATCCGTAGCTATAGCATCAACCCTATTAACATGTACCGACATATTACAAGCATCACCACATACAACGTTATCTAAACAATTGTAAAATATTAAATTCTTCCTTGCTGCCTGTACGTAGTCAGAATTTATGTCTATACCTAGGTAATTACTTAAACCTATACTACAGGCCTCTAGGAGGAATCCACCAACACCACAGAAAGGATCAAGCAAGGATTCATTCTTTTTAATACTAACCCTACTTAAGTTAACAAAGACTCTTGATATTATGGGTGGTAATGTACCAGGTCTATACTCCGGTCTCCTTTGTGGAGCTCTTTCATTAAATGCCTTCATGAACCTTTCATGAAGTCTTAACCCGATGATAACAGCGTTGGATACTATTATGTCTAGGACCCTAACGTCTTTCTGACGTCTTCCCATAAGAGGCTTTAATCCTAACTCCCTCCTCAACCTATTCATTAACTCATCATATTCTATAAAGTTCTTACCGAACTCCTTAACGCGACTAAACTTCACGAAAATATCCTTCCTACTTAAATCTATATTACTATCCTTTAACGCCTTAACTATTCCATCAATACCTTCAGATATATTTGTAGTACTTAATACCATACCTAGATACTTAGTTAGAGCTGAACGTTTACCTACATATTGAGAGAACTCCTGTGTTGAATCAATAATTAGTACTTGGTCTAATCTGGCTGCAACCTTGAAGGATATATCCTCAGCTTCACATATAGCCCTAACTTCAGCCTCAGGTAATGTTCTATGCTCGCCCGATAAGTACACATAGAATAACATGGACTATTCCTTAGTAATAGCTTCTACTATAAGACCTGTAGGGTCTAAGTACTCAAGTAATGGATCATCAATTTTAGGCACTGTCAGTACTAGGAATATCTTATCGATACCAGAACTTCTAAGCCTCTCTAAGGCATTACCTACGAAAAGACCGTGAGCAGCAACAACTATTACCTTATTAACTCCCTTCGATCTTAGGTACTTACCTATGTTGGCTACGGTACCACCAGTGCTTATTATGTCATCGATTATTATGGCGTTCATGCCTTTAACATTTAACTCCCTAGGTAGTTCATGTCTAATCTCACCTGTAACCCTATCCCTAAACTTCTTTATGACTACATACTCCAGGTTGAGTTCATTACTAAGCTTACTAGCTCGCTCTCTCGCACCTTCATCAGGTGCTACGACTATTGCATTGGATTTATCAATACCTAGAGATTTCAATTTATCAGCAAATAATTTAGTCGGTAATATGTTGAACATCTTACCCTTAAAGTATGACATAGCTTTTTTACTATGAATGTCAATAGTTATTATACCGTTAACACCTAGATTATATAACGTATTAAGTAATAACCTTATACTTATTGCTTCACCATCTAAGAAAGTCCTATCTTGCCTACTGTAGGCCATGTATGGTATTATAGTTCTTACCTCCTTAGCTCCCACCTCATTTAATGCATCAATGCTTAGTAATAGCTCCACTATCTTATCATTTTGGTTTGGGTAAAGTGATTGAACTACATAAACTACCTCATTCTTTAATGATTGAGGTTCAGGTAATCTTACATAGACTTCACCATCGGGGAATACCTTCACATGCGCTGTTAAATGCTTAATACCTAGTGACTTACTTATCTTAGCACCTAGGCCTAAATCATTAGACAATGAAACTACTATCAATCTTAAACCCTAGAGCTCTCTCGAGTACGGAATTAATTAATATTTAATTTATGTAAACCCTATAGATACGGTACATAGGGTGCATTTCATGAGGTTTGGAAGAAAGCCTGATCTTAATAAACCATGGGTTAGGGTTGCAAAGTTTTGGAGGAGGATTAATGGTGGTAAGGTGCGGTGCTATCTATGCCATAAGAGATGCCCTATTGCTGATGGTGGTTTTGGGGCGTGCGGGGTAAGATACAATAATGGAGGGACGCTCTATACATTAGTTTACGGTCTATTAACGGCAGCTAACGTTGACCCAATAGAGAAGAAGCCGTTATATCATTATCAACCGGGCTCAACTGTGTTCTCTATATCAACAGCTGGGTGTAATTTCATGTGTCAATTCTGTCAGAACTGGACTATAAGTCAGTCTAGAAGGGATGAGGTATTTGGGGATTACTTTACACCTGAGAAGGTTATTGAGTTAGCTAAGAGGTACGAATCCGACGGTATTAGTTACACTTATAATGAACCAACAATATTTTACGAATTCATGTATGACACGGCAAAACTAGCTAAGAGGGAGGGCTTATTCAATACCATGGTTACTAATGGCTATATGGGTATTGAGGCAGTTGACGAATTAGCTAAGTATTTGGATGCAGCAACAGTTGATTTTAAAGCTGCGGGTAATAAACGGTTCTACCAGAAGTATATGGGTGTCCACGATCCTGAACCGACATTCACTACGATACTTGAAATGAAGAGAAAAGGGGTGTTTATTGAGATAACAAACTTAGTGGTACCTGAATTAGGTGATGATCCTAATGACTTAAGGAGGTTAGCTAGGTGGGTTGCTGAGAACTTAGGTCCTGAAACACCATTTCACCTACTCCGCTTCTACCCACACTATAAGATGACATTCATACCGTCAACGCCGATCAAGACCTTGGAGAAGTTAGCTGATATAGCTAAGGAAGAAGGATTAAAGCACGTATACATAGGTAACGTACCTGGGCATCCCTTAGAGCATACTTACTGCCCAAAGTGTGGTTATTTACTAGTTAGACGCTATGGTTTCGATATAGTAGAGTGGAATTTAACTGATGACAATAGATGTCCAAAATGCGGGCATAAAGTTAATATCGTAGGGAAGTATCAGGGTAAATCATCAAGATTTATATGGCTCTAAAATTTAATAGCATGTAATTGTATTAACTCAGTATCTCCTTAAAGGTGTGATATAATGTATTATATAGTTATAATGGGGCCTGCAGGTTCAGGTAAGTCCACACTTGCTAAAGCACTAGCTGACTGGCTTGAAGACCAAGAGTTAAGCGTTTCAATAGTTAACTTCGACCCTGCTGCTGAGTCATTACCTTATACTCCTGATGTCGATATTAGGAGATACGTTAGAGCAAGGGATTTAATGATAGAGAAGGGTTTAGGACCTAATGGCGCACTGATAGCTAGTGTTGACATGACCATAAACTACATAACTGAAATTAGGGAGGAGATAGATGAAACTAAATCTAACTACGTCATAATTGACATGCCCGGTCAACTAGAGATCGTAGCTTTTAGAAGATTAGGCCCTCAGATAATTAAAGAGTTAGTTAAGGGCGTTAAGTCCGTCTCGATATTCTTACTAGATGCGAGACTTGCTTCAATACCTTCATCAGCGTTCTCCCTCTTACTACTCTCCCTTTCAACACTCTATAGAATTCAATTACCACAAATACTAGCCGTCAACAAGATAGATTTGGTGTTAAGTAAGGAGGAATTAAGTAGTATTGATGAATACGTAAGTAAGCGAATATTTTTATTTAAGTTATTAAGTGATGAATATAGCTGCTATGAAGCTTCAGAAACACCTCTACTACTGAATACAGACATATCCGTAAGTATATGTGAGTCACTAAGACAGGTGTACTACAACATAATACCTATATCAGCTAAGGAGAATGTAGGTATGGATAGCCTTTATGCCGAAATTCAAAGAGCTGTAGCTGGTGGTGAGGACTTCTTAACTGAAGAACCTGGTGGTAGGTTATAACTTAAAATGGCTACCTTTAGAACTTAGTAGGGTGGTATAGTGAGTAGAATAAGTAAAGTTAAGGAAATAATTGAGGTGGCTCAAAGTGAGGGTAGAACTAAGCTTTTAGAGCATGAAGCATATGAGGTTTTAGGACTATATGAAATTCCCGTACCTAAGGCAGGTCTCGCTAAGAGTTCTGATGAAGCTGTTAAGATAGCTAAGAGTATAGGATTTCCTGTGGTAATGAAGATAGTAAGTCCTGACATAGTGCATAAGAGTGATGTTGGTGGCGTAAAAATTAACATAATGAATGAAGATAGTGTTAGCAGAACTTTTGAGGAGATTATGAATAACGTGAGAGTTAATGCTCCGAATGCTAGAGTAGTAGGAATTCTAATTCAAGAGATGGTTCCTCAAGCACTTGAGGTTATAGTCGGAGCTACTAGAGATCCAACATTCGGTCCTGTCCTGGTCTTTGGTTTAGGAGGAATATTTGTTGAAGTACTGAAAGACGTAAGCTTTAGAGTAGCGCCAGTTACTAAGTATGATGCTGAAATGATGCTTCAAGAGATTAAAGCTGCTAAGATACTTGATGGATATAGAGGCATGCCGCCAAGAGATAAGGAAGCACTTGTAGACATAATAGTGAAGTTGTCTAAGCTCATGGAGGATGTGAACGACATAACAGATGTGGATCTAAATCCAATTATGTCATTTGAGATAGGTAAAGGAGCTAAGGTAGCTGATGCTAGAGTACTCATAAGGAAGAAGTAGGAGAAGGGATAATGAGTAAAGAGGAGAACGATATAATAAATGAGATAAGTGAGATAAGGGAGCAGCTCAAGAAACTTAAAAATGAGAAGAGCGTGATAGTAGGTAATATCAAGGAGCTAAAGAGAAGGAGAAGTGAATTAATAGATAAGCTTAGGAAGCTTAAGGATAAATTACAGAAGATAAGGAAGGAGTTAGATGAACTAAAGACAAGAAGGAGTATATTAATAGAGGAGCGTAGGAACCTCATTAGAAGAGTGAAGGACGTAAAGAACATGCTTCTTCAGGAGAGGGAAGTAATAGAGAGGGTTAAGGCTGAGTTAGGTAGGAATGTATCCATTCCTAAATTACGTAATAGGATAGAGCAATTGGAATGGAGAATCATTACAGAATCATTACCTCTAGAAGTAGAGAATAGACTTGTAAAGGAGATAATGAAGTTGGAAAGTATCTTAGAAAGAGCTGTAGAAAGTATAAAGGCTAGGGAGAAGTATCAAGAGCTAAGAGCTGAATTAAAGAGTTTGAGAGTTAGAATAAATGATGTAAGCAAGGAAATCGATGAGTTAAATAATAAGATTAATAGTCTTAGGGAGAGCATAGGCTATGTGAAGAATGAATTATCTCATATTAGGGAGATGATAGGAGAGGTGCAGGGTAAGATTCAAGAGAGTGTGAATAAGCTCATAAACATAACTGAAAGAATAAACAATCTTAGTACAAGATATAGGGAACTTCAAGAGAACCTAAGAAACATAAGATTGAGTAAACAGAAGGAATTAGAGAAAGCAATACTTGAGAAGAAGAGAAAGAAGGCTTTAGAGAAGTTATCTAAAGGAGAAAGACTAACACTTGAAGATTTAAAGGTATTGTATGGTGGTAATGAGTAAGTACTATTAAGTTAGCTCATTCTGAAATACCTTATCTACCAAATCTTCTCTCACGTTTCTGATAAGATCTTATTGCCCTCCATAAATCTATCTTTCTAAATTCAGGCCAATATACGTCACAGAAGTAAAGCTCGCTATACGCTATTTGCCATAATAGGAAGTTACTTATCCTTAGTTCACCTGAAGTCCTTATTACTAAGTCTGGTTCTTCAAGACCGTTATCAGCAAGATGCGATATTCCTAAGTACTTCCTGAAGGTGTGTTCGTTAATGTCATTAATATCTAATCTTCCTCTCTTAAAATCGCTCATTATATTTTTCACGGCATCAATTATTTCCTGCCTACCACCATAACAGATAGCTATGTTTAGATATCTATCCCTATATTTACTGCTATACTTCTCTACATACTTTATTTTATCTATTAATCTCTTAGGTATCATGTCTAACCTGCCAAAGAACCTTACATAAACTCTTCTCCGATCTATCTCACCCTTACTCATTAACTCATCAATGCCCTTCTCAATTAATTCTATGAGGTGCTGTTTCTCATCTTTGGGTCTTTTAAGGCAATTCTCATATGACATTGCATAGACTGTCACCACCTTTACACCCAAGTCCCATAACCATCGCAGTACCTCCTTAAGTTTCTCATACCCAACACTATGTCCGTATTTCGAATCAAAGCCGTAGAGCTTAGCCCATCTTCTGTTACCATCCGGTATTATAGCTACATGTTTAGGCATGGGTCCGCAGCATATCTGTGACCAAAGAAATAACTCATAGATCTTGTATACAGGTCTTAGGAGGAAGTCTATGAATTTATTGAATCTCCTATACACTCTATAGATGACTCTTCCTAATAACTTCATACTGACCTAAATTTAGTATCTATATGATAAATAAAAAGTTTTTAAGTAATAACAGTACACAGCTTTGGGATCAGCATGAGTGTATATCAAGGAAATGACTTAAGGAAGATAACAGGTGGTAGAAAAAGACCTTCGAGGAAGAAAAGAAAGTATGAGTTAGGTAGGTATCCAACTCATACTAAACTATCAAATAGGGAAGGGAGGGTTATACAGAGGGTTAGAGGAGGTAATTATAAGATTAGAGTTAAGGAAGCACAATATGCTAACGTTGCTGATCCATCAACTAATGAGACTAAGAAAGTTAAGATTCTAAGAATTATTGAGACACCAGATAATAGGGAGCATGCTAGATTAGGGATAATAACTAAGGGCACAATAGTAGAAACAGAGATAGGTATTGCAAAAGTCACTTCAAGGCCTGGTCAAGATGGCGTCATAAACGCTATTTTAATAGAAAGGAAGGGGTCTGGTGGTTAATTCTTTGTCATCAGAAGAATTTAAGGAGATTATCTTATGGCCAGAATACTTCCTTAAAGGCGTAACTAGAAGACTAGGTAGAAGATTACCAAAGGACTTATCGCTAGATGATTTACAGCCTCAAGACTTGATAGATGCTTGTAAGGAAATTTCACCACCGTGTAGCGTAGAAATAGTTGAAGGAAAGAGATATCCTAGGCTATGGTATGATAGTAAGGGTTGGTATGCCATAGTACGAATTAAAAGCGACATGAATAAGAACAAATTACTTAAAGAGTTAGCTAAAGTAATACTTAAGTTAAGGAGTAAGAAGAGGGTCAAAGTGTAAATAATTCGTGGTGGAATAAGCCTCCGTATTACTTACTCTTAAGGAAATAATCTTTAGTAAAACGATTAGTGTCTTAAAAATTTATACCTTTATAACTACTGCTATCTTAATGTCTATATGGTGTCTCCTTAGTGAGACGTGTAGCTTATTTCCTACATAAATCATCGTCAGGCAGGTTAATCGCGAAAGTATTAGCTCATAAACCTCCTAGAATAGGTATTAAGATATATGATTCAAGGGGTAAGTTAGTTGGCAGGATTATTGATGTAATAGGGCCCGTCTCATCACCTTACATAGTTATTAAACCATTAAATCATCCTGAATTGAAACCTTATGATGAATTATTCATTAGATGAGGTGATAATACATGTGTTCTCCTGAATCAATAATTTACGATGAGAAAACGGGGGAATACATATGTATCGAGACAGGTGAAGTTCTCCTTGATCACGCACCTGATCTAGGGCCTGAATGGAGAGTTTTCGGTAGTGAAGATCTTCAAAAAGAGAGAGCAGGTAGCCCATTAACTAATAAAGTACATGATAAAGGTCTAACAACACATATAGATACAGGTTCAAAATTAGGTAAGAAACTTGATGTACTTAACAGGAAGATCAGAGCGTTAAGTAGTAAGGATAGAAGACTAGTAAGAGCATTAGAACTCATGAACTCAGTAGTAGCCAGGTTAAACACTCCATTAACAGCTCAACTTAAGGAAGAAGCAGGCATAATATTGAGTAAGTTACATAGGAAGGGCTTGATAAAGAGACGAAATGTTAAGGCTATGGTAGCTGCATCAATAATACTCGCTTCAAGGAATCTAGGAATACCATTAGAGACTTCAAAAGTGCTTGAGTTATGTCAAGTAACAACTCAAGAAGTTTGGAATGCTGAAATGAAAATACGTAGAGATACTACAGGAATAGTTAGAGTTAGACCTCTTGATCCACGTAGATACTTAGGTCAGATGGCTTACAAAGCTAAATTAAGTCCTGAAGCCTTAACGTTAGCATCAAGGATACTTCACGTAGCTAGACGTGATGGGCTCACATCAGGTAAAGGCCCTAAGGGTCTAGCCGCTGCAGCACTCTACATAGCCTCCATACTTCTAGGCAGAAGAATAACGCAGAGAGACCTTTCACTAACTGTTGACGTATCTGAAGTAACTATACGTAATAGATATAGAGACTTAGTTGATAACATATTAATATTTGTTGATCTATAACGTTAACATTACTTAAGGATATATTTTAACGTTTTTAATGCGAATTAACATATGATATCCTAGATCCTACATGGACTTAAGTACAATAATCGTTAGGGAAGGTAAAGTTGAGATAGTAGTTCCTAACCCTAGAGACTACATACGTAGTGATAAAGTCATTGAACCATCGTGGTCACCCATATTCTATAATCCATTAATGGTCATGAATAGGGATATAGCTGTATTAGTCGTAGCACTTCTAAGTAGATTAAGAAGTCATAGAGTATTTCACGTAGCTGACATACTTGCTGGTACAGGTGTAAGAGCTATAAGGTTTTGTATTGAATCAAGTAATGAGATCTCATGTATAGCAAATGACTTAAACCTTAATGCTTACCATGCAATAATACGTAATATTGAATTAAATAATGTTAGAGATAGAGTTG
>Ga0190363_1002223_pt1 | contig 11170 bp, 10 predicted proteins | sample 48721867_MG_FD_161272 | JGI IMG/M metagenome (GOLD analysis project Ga0190363, IMG submission 161272) | Hydrothermal vent microbial mat bacterial communities from Southern Trench, Guaymas Basin, Mexico - 4872-18-6-7_MG | ecosystem: Environmental > Aquatic > Marine > Hydrothermal vents >...
AGTTGGAATCAGTAGTAGGTTCTGAAAATTGATGACTAAGTCGGTGAAATTTTTGTCTTCAATTTGCTGCTTCCCATCATCATCTAAAGGTAATATAAAATTTGCATAACTTTTATTCAATCCATTCTTTAAAGCATAAGCGAGGTTTGGATTCGGTTTATTTGGATTGCTTCCAATTTCCTTCTCCACCTCATCAGGTATGCCATCTTCATCGCTATCCAAAAGGAATTGATTACCATTCTGCGAATAATATATGATAACACCAATTACAGCAAAAACTACAATAACCAGTAAAGGATAAATCCACTTCTTCTCCCTTCCCTTACCTAAATTAAAACCTTGACTAACTGCAATCACCCTTCTTCCCAACACCCTCATACCAACTATTAATTATCCCCCAGCAATGAATAAATAAGTTAATTTCATTTCACCTGAATTCACTTTTAAAAGAAATTGAGAAAGATCCTCTAATAGGAAATTCAAACTAGTAAGTAACTAGTTCAACAGCTTTAATATAGTTGATCCTAAACTTTTATCTCAACTATCTTCTAAGCATTAACCTTCATACTTAAAAATAGTTCTTACACAAGGCATATATGGATCTCCAAGAATCGGAACTCCAATTAGATCAACTCCAAGAACATACGGTTCTAGAACCTTTCCTGTAATACTTATATAATAATTTGCATTTTTTCTAGTAATCGAAGCTCCTGGCATTGCTTGTGTAAGCGGATCATAAACCAATGGCGAAGGATCGATTTTCATCAAAAGATCATAATCCTTGGGCAATAAAACTATTGCAACATCCCCATGATCTACCGCACCCTTTTCAGCCACAAATCCATACACAGGAACTCCTATCGCTCCTCCTATGTTTAAACTTAAATGAACTCTAAATTCTTCATGACCGGTCCTTCCTGGTAATCCATACTGTTCAAGTATTCTATCTGAACATCCAAGAACCATAGTAATTATTCCATACCTTGCAATCTCACTTCCATTCTCGAACAAAACATTCAAGTCCCTCCCAAGTTCTTTATTTTGTCTTTTACAACTACTTATAAATTTGTCAATTCTCTTATCCAAACTCTCAAAATAAGGGTCTACTAACACCCCATTCTCATAATCTCTAATAATTTTCTTATAAATTTCATATGCCTTCAAATTGTTTGCAAAATTAATTAGAATGATTTTTTCTAAGTTATCAGCTAAATAATCTTCTGGATAAATTTCGTCTGGCCAATTTCCCTTCAAATCATCTGCACTAAATATGCTAAAGGGAAGTGATATATGAAGTATTGCTATATCAGCATTTATTTTTGTATTATTCATCTTCTCCAAAATTTCTTCAGGTTTTATTCCAATCTTAAACATCTCTTCCAAATAAGTCCTTATTATTTGCTCTCTTCTTTTCTCTAGCAACTCAACAAAAGTATGATTAGTTCCATAATTATCTCTTATATTAAAGTCTATCTCTCTATCGGGACGTTTGACATAACCAATTACAGGAGTTGACCTTCTAGTATTTATAAGATCAACGACCATGTCTCCCTTCTTAGCAAGAGCCCAAGTTAAGTAAGGATAATCAGAGCTAGCTGTATAATTTCTTTTAACTAATTCCGTGAGAATATCAGTACCAACTCCAACTAAAGTAAAATTCCCACTTAACCCTTTGAATATTATTGGATCCTTCTCAATCAATTCAACAACTTTTTTAATATCATTAGTACTGTAAGAATCTTCTAGGTTCCAATTTTTCATACGGAGGTAAGAAGTTAAGTTTCCTAGATAATAAATACTTTCAATTTTGTTAACACTTTTAATATCACTCCATTCTAAATAGTTCAAAGTTCTGTTCTTTAAATTGAGTAGTTGTGTCTCATTTAACTTTATTCTTTTATCTCCATCTATTTGCTCGAATAAAAGGTTTAAAAAAGTTTTATTATAACTTCTTAAAATTTCGTTTACTTCTGTTATGTTTTCATTTGTTAGTTGATAGATGTTTTTAGTCAAGTAATTCCATTCTTTCCAATTTCTTGCAAATTCTATCCAATTCGGATCAGTTAAGTTTATGTTATCTTTGAATTTCCACATAAACCTTGAAAACTCGTAATCATCCATCCCACTTTTCTTCTTAAAATTTTCTTCAATTCTTCTTCTTTTTTCTTCAGGCAAGTACACAAATTTGTAATATAATCCCCCTATTGCAGCTGGAATTGCAATGCTTAGCAGTGCGTAGATCCATTTTCTTTTGTTTTTCTTTTCTATTTCTTTGATTTCTTTTTTGATGTTTTCGTCTAGTTCTTTTATTGCTTCTTTGAATAAGTGTGGATGGTTGGTTTTTATTTTTTCACAGAATTTTTTGAAGTAGTTGTTGTTTCCTGTTTGTTTTGATTTTTTGTAGGTTTGTGTGATTTGGTTTGCTAGTTTTTTGATGAGTTTTCTTTTTTGGTTTTCGTTTATTTGGATTAGGTGGTTTTTTCCGTTTAGGTTGATGGTGATTGCGGTTTTTAGTGGTTTCATTGTATAGTTTCCGTTTGTTAGTTGGTTGTAGATTTCTTCGAGGTTGAAGAATAGTTCTTCTAAGTGTTTTTCAGAGTCTTTTTCTCTTGCTTTTAATATGGTTTCTTCTAGTTTTTCTATTGTTTTTAGTGTTTTTGTTGGGTTGTTTGTGTAGATTAGTGTGTGTTTTCCTAGGTTGTATATTTCTAGTTTTGTGTCTTCTGTTTCTATTTTTATTTTGTTTTCTTGGAATTTTATTTGGTAGCCTTCTGCTTCTAGGAGGGTGAGTAGCCATGGAGTTTTTTCGTTGATGATGTTTAGGGTTTTGTATATTTTTTGGAATTTTTCTTTGGGTAGTAGGGGTGTGGCTTCTCCATTTAATATGGCTTTTATTGCGAGTTTTTGTAGGGTTGTGTTGAAGTCTTCTGGATTGGTGTTTTCTTTTTCTAGTTGGTGTATTATGGTTTGTATTTTTTCTGTGAATTGCTTTGCCTTTGTAATCCATTGGTCTATGAGTGTGGCTTTTATGTGTGTTATTTGTTTTTGTTTTATTTTTCTTCTGAGTTCTATTATTTCTTTTATCCATTCTGCATATTTGGGGTTTAGTATGCCTGGTTTGACTAGGTGTTCTTTTATGGTTTCATAGAGTTTTGTTGGGGGTGGTGGGTCTATGCCCATGTAGATTAGGATGGCTTGGGCTGATTTTATTATGGCGTGATAGCAGTCGTATGCGATTATTAGAAGTTTAATGTTGTTTGCATTGCTTAGTCTATGGAATGCGTCTTCAATGAGGTTTTTTGAAGTTTCTATTGTTGGTGTTAATTCTCTATTTAGTATTAGTTTTTTGATTTGCTTGAAGAAGCCTTGATCATGGAGGATTAAGCCTTCCTTTATAAAGTTGTATACTGTTGGATTTCCATCCTCAATATAATCTAAAACTTCAGATATAGTTAGGACTGGCTGAACTTCAATTAAGCATGATGAAGTCTTATTTATTTCCTTCGCTATTCTCCTTAATTCCCATTCAATTCTGAATTGTAGTTTTAGGGGTATATTGTTGGTTTCATCATCAAGTATAACGAATATATCGACATCACTTTCAGAGTTGAAGTCACCTCTAGCCACGCTTCCAACCAACACTATACTTTCCACAATTTCTCCCAGTTTCTTCAAAACTTTTCTCGTGAAAGTTTTTGCAAGATGTATTCTAGCCTCTCTACATGGATAAGTTGATTTTTCAATGCATAAACTCTGAGGCATCACTCAAAAATCTAATACAACAAGTATAAAACAATTATTACAAAATCAAATTTTATTGTTATAATTTTGTTTGAATTTCTCTAAAGTCTTTATCTATCCATTCAAATTCTGCTTCCTTAAGGGTTTCCGAGAGTTCAATAACACTTATTTTTTCTTTTGTTATCCAAGATATGCATCCTGCTAATTTCTTTATTGCATTTTCATTTGGCTTTAATTGGGAGAGTTTTATTCCCATTGAGGATGCTAGATGGATTCTTGAAATTAAATCTGATGGAGAAGGATTAATCATCACCTCTAGGTTTAGTAATAGGTGACTTTTAGCTTTTCTATTATTGGAATTTGTTTGGAAAAGCTCTTTTTAGAAAGTCGATTATTTGTTGAGCTACTTTTACTGCCCAAATTACTTTGTTGGGTGTTATTGTTGAGTAGATGTTGTAGTCTGCTTTTCCTCTTGCTTTTTTAAGATTATAAAGCATGTCTGCGACGGGTATGCCCATTTCTTTTAATCGGTCAATTACTGTGTTATGTATTGAGACTCGTTTAATTCCTATTGGGCGTCGATATCTTTCCAAATTGGTTACACGTCTTGCGTATAGAAAAGCTGCATAATATGCTCTGCTAATGCAGGTTCTTAAAACTCCCTGAGTTAATGTAACTTTATATTTCCCAGTTTGACGTGCTTCTAATTGATCTTTTATTTCTATAGCGAAGAGGAGGAAGTCATCTGCAATATTTAATCCTCTGCTCACAGGGGTTCAACCCCTATGTAAACGCTCTTCCATGCTTTGGGTTTCATTTTTGCTAGCTCGGTCCAAAGGCTTATAAGTGTATCATAATCTTCACTTTTCACTTTTATTGTTATGTCAATGGCTTTCCAATTAACATCTTCTTCATCTTCAGCAAGATTAACATGGACACTTTCCACTTGAATATTTCTGCTTTCTAGTAGTTCGAGTGCATCTATTAAGTAGTTGAAGAATGCTTTCAGATCTATTTGTTTTTGTGCCATATAGGTTACTACTTTTTTGACATCTATTTTTAAGATACTATATAGTTTCAGTAGCTTGAGGGAGTATTTATTGATTGCTGTTTCAAGCGGGTTTAGGAGTTGCTGTAGGTTGATAAGTGATTTATTAGATAAGTCTGTTAATGTTGAGTTTATGGATCTGCTTATAAGGTCATATGTATTCTCAAGGAGATGTATGGATTGCATCATTTTCACCTAATATTGTGCTTATTCAATTGCCTCGAGTTCTTTTAACAGTTTTTTCAGTCTTTTTGCTAAGTTGAGGAATTTACTTCCAAGTTTTATTTTTTCTTCAGGGGTAAGCTTGACAATATCTTTAGATTTCATAGTTGCTATTTCAAGTATTAAAGACATCATTTCTCCAAAAATTTCTGGTGGAACTTTTTTGGAGAGTTCCACTAAAGTTTCAGGTTTCAAAAATTCTTTCATCATTTCTTCAGTATTTTTTCCAGTTTTCTTCTCGAGTTTACCGATCATTGTAATGATTTTACCGAATGTTTCAAAGAATGTGACGAGTGCTTCAGAGTACTCTTTCATCATGTTTTCAATAGAATTTTTGGACATTTTTTCACCTGCATTTTAACTGCTTTTTCCTACTAAATTTAATTAAAGTTTGTATATTAACTCTTTCTACATGGAATTACGTTTCTCAGTTTAGAGCTTTAAAGCAAACCTGTGTTTTCGTGGTTTAACATTTGGTGTAGGATGAAAATTTCAGGTTATGACTATTACTTCTTTTTTGGTTATTATTACTGTGTGTTCTGCTTGTGCTACTGGTTCACCTTTGGCTTCTATCATTGCTGGGTATTCTTTTATGTATTTTTTGTCTTGTAGGTATTTGAAGGCTTTTTCGAATTTTGGGTTTCCTATTTTGTCTTTGAACCATCTTTTTGTGAATGGTAGTGTTTTGTATTTTCTTTTTATTTCTAGGTATAGGTTTTTGGCTGCTGTTTCTTTTGGTGGTGTGTTTTGGGTTAGATGGTATATGTGTCCTCCGCGTTTTCCTATTACTTCTCCTGCTCCGTTTTTTGTTGTTGCGAAGGGTTCGATTGCATAGGCATTTCCTGGTTCAAGTCTGTTGAATATGTCTCTGAAGGATTTTATGTTTGGTATTATTTTTCCTGTGTGTACTTTGTATTGTCCAAGTTGGTGTCCGGCTAGGTTTATTATTGGCTTGAAGCCGTAATATTTGATTGTTTTTTCTATTGTTCCACTAATTTTTGCTATTCTGATGTTTGGTTCTAGGATTTTGATTGCATTTTCTAGGGCTTCTTCAACTGCTGTTGTGAGTTCTTCATGTTCTGAATTTACATTTAGGGTTATGGCTGAGTCTGCTATGAAGCCATTGTAGTGTGCGCCTATGTCGACTTTTACTAGTGATCCTTCACGGATATGTTTGGTGCTTTTGGCTGGTGGTGTGTAGTGGGCTGCAATTTCATTTATGCATATGTTGCATGGGAAGGCTGGTTTGCATCCTAGATTTCTAATTGTCTGTTCAACTTTTTCGCATATGTCTATTAGTCGAGTATTAGCTTTAACTAGATCTTTAACTTTTGCTTTAGCGTATTTTACTGCTTTACCTGCCTTTATGTAGTATTCAATTTCGTCTTCAAGCAATTTTCATCACATATAAACTTTATATCCTTAATCTTAAAAGCATACGTTTGATGATTGCATATAGGCTCTTAAAAATGAGGGGAGAAGGGTTTTGATTTTATTTGTATATGTCTGGTCTTAGGTTTAGGTAGTATGCAACGTTTGCTTTTGGTTCTATTCTTGGAATTATTTTTCCTGTGCTTGACGTCATTATTGTTGTTACTCCTGGTCCGTGGCCGGCTATTACGCAGTCTGTGTGAGATATTACGCCTATGGATATTGCACCTTTCTTGTAGATTCTGCCGTAGCTGTGATCTGCGTCGAGTATTGCAACGAAGTCTCCTAGTCTAAGTGTATCTAGATTGTATTTCTTTCTTGTTTCTTCGTCGAAGAGTTGTATGTCGTAGTCTCCGCGATAAACGTTGTTTGCTCCTAGACCTGAACCCATTACTGCTGCTGGAACTAGATGTGTTACTGGGAATTCTATTTTATCATCTTTGACTTCAATGTCTATTTTCTCTAGTAAGATTGGATCAATGTTCATGACTTTGATTTCAGGGAAGTCAAGCAACTTTAAGCCTACTCCGAAAGCCTTCACTTGAACTTTATCGCCTATTACTAGTTTTTCCATGACTTCCTCTAGAAAGTCAACCATAACATGCTCAATACCTCCATGCTTTCCTACTACATAGCCTTTTTCGCCTTTAGCATCTCCACTTACAACTCTTGCTTCATTTCCTATGCATGATAGCACGTTTAGTGCGTAGTTTGGGGCGTTTGATTGTGGTCCTGGATATTGAGTTAAATTTTTAATGCTTACTCCTGGTTCTACATGGTCTGCCATCCATCCAACTGCTGGATCACCGACTCGAACATTATATCGTATTCCACCTACTCCAGGTAGTACTAGTGGTTCACCTTTTGCCGATATCTTGTAGGGTGTAGGTCCAAATACTGGGCTTGAAACTTCACCGATTACAGAAACCTTCACCAATTTATCAATATTCATCCTCAACTTCATGAAATAACACCTAATAATTTTAGTGGGTTGATGTGTTTTTAAGTCTTAGTTCTGGCTATTTTAGCTTCATTACTGGTGCTTTTCCAAGGAAGCCTAGGTCTGCAATTTCCCCCCACTGGTTATGTGTGAGAATTATTCTTATTCCTGATGGTCTATTCTTAGATGTCAAAATAGAGTAGGTATCGAGTAGGAGTGATTTCAGGGTTTTATCATTCATTTTGGGTAGAACTGCAACATCAAATCCAGCTACACAGATTGGAGAGTATGAGAGTAAATCGTATGCAGTTAGTTTTCCCTTTGCTCCCAATTCCATTAATCTTGAATCTTCAGCGTAGGGTAGCATAACTTCATTGAAGCCAATGGTTTTAGTTTTGTTTGAGATTTCTTTTAGGAGGTTGTTGATTCTAAATATGCCATAATGTGTCTTTGGATTATTGAACTCATTACCAGTAATTTTCTCAATTAATTTTGCAACACTTTCATTCAGCCATGGGGAAAGTGATAAGTCGACTCCAAAGTTTTCAATTTTCATTTCCTTTGAGATGTAGTTTAGAATTTTTATTGTGTTTTGATAGCATTCATTAATTCTACCCTTTAAATTTCCATTACTTTCCACTGTTTTAATGAGGTCGTCTACATAGAGTAGTGCTGCTGATATTCCAATTTCCCCTTTAATCGCAGTGGCTGATGGAAAATAGGGTGTTGTGACATGACTTTTTGGTGAAAATGAGAATTTAACAAATATTTCATAATTGGAGCTATCTAGAGTTATTCTGAGTAGTTTTCTAAATAGATCTAATTCATTTAAGCCACCATTTAGACAAGTGAAAATTCTCTTATAACTACTTAGAACTTTGAAGACTATGTTTGGATCATTATCATGTGATGCTTTTAGAGGGATGTTAATGTAATTAACTTTCTCACATACATTTTCATCTAGAAACTTGCAGACTTCATTTAACCTATTAATCGGTTGAGGTGTTACTGCTAATCTAATTGTCCAAATTTCAACTCCAAGTTTTCTACTCGCCTCATCAACATTTTCTACAAGCTTTGATGTAAATGAATCTAAATCTTCTTTTAGAGCGTTAAGGTCTATTAGGGCTGTTAATGCGCGAATTTTCATTTAATTCTCACCTAGCTAATGTTAATATTATATCTATGTAGTTCTTATAATTTGCACCAGGTGAATTGTAATGAAAGTGAAAGATTATGATGGATATGTTTCATATCAATATTTGGAGGCAGGTGTAGACTATAAAGAGTATAAGTTAACAAGGCAGGTTAATAGAGTTAAACCCTACGAGATACCATTATCTAAAACTGAGGAAGAACGTGTCCAGGAAATACTTGAAAAATATGTCATAATTTCACTACACGACCACTTAGAAGTCTATCCTGAAGATCCATCTCAAATTCTAGATTACATTAGAAGGGGGAGAATGTGGATTGCATATGAAGGTATGGCCGCTTCAGGTCTTGACGCAGTTTTCGCTGGACTTTATGATGGTGTTGGATCTATCGAGTCCAGGGATCCATGGGCATGGGAGAACATTATATATCAAATTGGAATGTTTCTCTCAGATTTAAAACACCAGGACTTCATGATTTTGGCTGAAAGAGTTGACGATATAATTTATGCACATAATAATGGAAAGGTGGCTGCAATAATTCATTTAGAAGGAACACCAAATATTGGCTCAAACTTGGATAAAGTTGACATTCTATATGGTTTCGGTGTAAGATGCATGGGTATAACATATAGTCAAGGCAACCAGTTTGGATCTGGACTTGCAGATAAAAGAGATAATGGCTTAACCGATTTAGGGTATAGACTTGTCGATAGGATGAATAAGCTTGGAATAACCGTTGACTTGGCACATGTCGGAGATAGAACATCTCTAGATGTTATTGAAGCAAGTAGATATCCAGTATTCATTACACATGCAGGTGCAAGGGCATTATGGCCTTCAAGAAGAATGAAGCCGGATGAAGTCATACAAGCAATGGCTGAGAAGGGAGGAGTTATCGGAATTGAAGCAGCTCCACACACCACATTAACCATGAAGAATAGAGTGCATACACTTGAAGCAATAATGGAGCACTTCGAATATATAGTTAAACTAGTTGGAATAGACCATGTAGCCTTCGGCCCAGACACCATATATGGCGACCACGTAGCAATACACCGCATCTTCAGAGAAGAATTAGCCATAAGCACAACCAAAACCAAACTACCTGAACACAGGGAAGTTGAATATGTTGCAGGTCTAGAAAGCCCATCAGACTTCATCAACATTATAAAGTGGCTTGTAAAGCATGGATATTCAGATCAAGAGATCGAGAAGGTGGTTGGAGGCAACATATTAAGAGTGTTAAGGCAAACATGGAAGTAAAATATTAGAGAAGCCCTAAAAAGTAGGATGCAAACATTTCTCCAATTTTTCTAGGTTTAATAAAAATTTTGGTAAGGCTTGCCAAATGTTCATCATAATCTATTTCAGAAAGTATTTTATTGCTCATCCCCAATCTCCAAGCACCCTTCATGAATGATCTGATTAATTGATAATTTCTCCTTCGAATAATCCTACTCAGCGTGTAAGTTAAGTGTAACCTTCTAATCAGAGGCTCAACTTCACTTAAATACTCATTTACAGCAATATCCCACTCAATTTCTCCATTAAGAAATCTCCTCAACTTTGGGGCTAAAATTCTAGATGCCATGGTTATCGGATATAATCCTCCACCGCTAACTGGCTTAGTCATCTGAACTGCATCACCTAACCCAATCACCCTACCAACTACAAGCCTTCCCACAGGGCCGCAAATTATGGTTCCACCAAAATATTTGACGATTGTTGAATTGACAATCTTTCCACTTCTCTCAAGTATTTTCTGAAAAAGTCTAAGTCTATCAAATAGATTTCTAGTGTATTTTGAGGCTAAACCAATTATTACACGTTTCTCATCTTTGAAGGGAATTAGCCAGGAAAAAAGATCAGAGGAGAGGGGGGTTAAGTAAACTTCAATATTTCTTATATTCACCTTTGCTTTTAATTCTACTTGCAATCCTAAATAGTCATCGCTTCCCCTTATAAATCCTAGTTTTCGTGAAAAATATCTTCTTGAACCTTCAGCTAAAATTACTAATTCACCTTCCAATAATCTATCTTTCAGGGAAATTTTTCCATCAGTAGTTACACTTTGAACTCGTGTATTTAGCTGGATATTAACTCCTTTATTTATACATTTATGGAAGAGCCATTCTTCAAGTCCAAGTCTATCTACTCTAACAGCTAATGGTTTACCCTTCCAAATTAATACTCCATCCCTACTATGAATCCACATTTCATCATAAGTTTCTTCAACTAAATTGCGAGGAATGCTTAGTAAGCGTGCTGTTTTAATGCTAATTAAACCTGCACAATGCTCTGGATATCCAATTTTCTTATGTTCCTCCAAAACAGTTACCTCTTCACCTAGCATACATGCAATTAAAAGTCCTGAAAATCCACCGCCAATCACTGTAATCCTCTGATCTTTATTCATCTTGATCAATATGATTTCTATTTTACATCAAATATTATCCTTATTCATCTCAAGGGCTAATCGAAGTCTATAAGAGTAAAGTGAAACCTAGTTTTGATGGTGATTTAAATTGAGAAACCATTTCAAACACTTGTTAAGTGAAGGTGAAATTGGTTTAGGAATATGGTTGACAATTAGGTGTACTGATGTTGCTGAATTAATCTCCCATCTGGGTT
>Ga0190363_1002226_pt1 | contig 11159 bp, 12 predicted proteins | sample 48721867_MG_FD_161272 | JGI IMG/M metagenome (GOLD analysis project Ga0190363, IMG submission 161272) | Hydrothermal vent microbial mat bacterial communities from Southern Trench, Guaymas Basin, Mexico - 4872-18-6-7_MG | ecosystem: Environmental > Aquatic > Marine > Hydrothermal vents >...
AAACTCGTCGATTACCTTAAAAAATCTTATTCTCCCCGGACCGCCCTTCCACCTATCAACAATAATAAATTTTTCAGCTCCCATCTCAATAGTTCTTTCAGCAACCCCTAGAAGACTCATTTTACCGCGGTTAACTCTAGTTAAGCCGGGTATCGAGCGGGCAAGATCATTACATAGGCTTCTTACCCTTCTTGTTGGCCTATGCGAGGTTGTTAGCAGAATCATTTGGGATTGAACCCTTACATGGAGGAGCTTTGCGCGCTCTTAGCTATACGCTCAGCTGTTATACCTATCTTTGTCGTAGGCGTATAGGCTCCGCCAGCGAACTTGAAACCGCATTTACTGCAAACCCATATGCCGACGCTTTCTCTGCGGACCGCCTTTAACCCGCATCGTGGACATGGATGCTTCTTTCTCATTTCGGATACGATAGCGACATAGCGTTTCCTAACTGATACACCGTATCTTGGACCGAAGCCTCTTGCCGGACCAACCTTCTTAGTTTTTCTACCCATTTAGCTTTTCACCACCAGCTTCCTTAATTCTTCAGCCTTCTCCCTAGCTATGTACACCGCCTCTATAATTTGTTGCGGTGCGAATGTTCCCTGACCGCCCTTCTGTATTGAGCATATTTTCCCGTCCTTATCGAACGTTATGGTTAGCCGTGAGTCCATGATTTCCTCCTCCTCAAGCCATGGGTCAACAACAAGCTTGTTACTTATATTTGCGAAGGTGATTGCAATCGGATAGTTTTTTATTGGCAGAGGCGTGTAGTTTGACGTCTTTTTAACCTCGTCATTCTCAATTGAGTATACGGGTATCTTAGTGTTCAGCAGAGCGGTTAGGGCTGCTAGGGCTGAGGCATCTATGAGGTTCCCATCATGATTGAGAACATAAACGTCAACAAACACTATGTAAACTTTTCTCCCGGGAATCAAGCAGAGCTTCTCAAGATCGATAGCCTGAGATTCCCTCAATCCTCTATCAACAACCCTTGCAAGCTCAATGGAGTCCTCGCTTGGCGGCCCAGCCTCAAACTCAGGGGACGCTAAGGGCACAAACTCTGAGTTAACTGTAAGAACCCCTTCGTTCGGCCTATCTGAGAATGGCTCGCCGATTTCAACTTTGATTCCGACGACCACCTCGGTTTTGCCCAGTAGAACCCTCGCGGAACCCTCAGCTTTCTCGATGATTCCGGCTTCCACTTTAATTGGGCGGTAGTCGGTGAGCCCTCTGCCGTCAAGCCTTTTACCGTTGGCTATCATCTGAGCTATTTGCCTTTGCCTTATACGTGAAACCATTATTGAAGACATGATTCAACCTCCTCTCTTATTGCCAAATACTTAGCCTTTAAAGCCTCCTTCTGCATTTTATATATCTGTTTGCATCCTTCAATCGCCAGCTCTAACGCTTGCTTAAACTCATCAACCGTTAGTAATCCATCCATCTGAAGAAGAGACACAACTCCCAGATTAGGCATGTAAGCGACTGGTAAGTCAGCTTCACCCTCCTTATCTTCTATATCATTTAAATCCAAAACTAAAACTCCATCAACTTTACCGGCAGCGCATGCGACAACAAGATCCCTCATGGGTATCCCGGCGTCAGCTAAGGCTAAGGCAGCGGCGGTTGTGCCAGCGCATCTTGTCCCGCCATCAGCCTGAAGAACCTCGATGAAAACATCAATAGATGTTCTCGGGAATTTTTCGAGGAATATTGCCGGCTCAAGAGCCTGCCTTATGACTTTCGAGAGCTCTATTTCGCGTCTTGATGGAGCTGGAGACTTGCGTTCCTCAACCGAAAATGGGGCCATATGATATCTGCATCTGAGGAGAGCTCTATCTGGAAGAGCTAGGTGTCTAGGATGAACTTCTCTGGGGCCGTAGACGGCTGCAAGTATTTTGCTTCTTCCCTGCTCAATGTATGCTGATCCATCAGCATTGCTTAGAACGCCGACTTCCATTTTTATTGGCCTAAGTTCGTTCGGTTTCCGCCCATCAGTTCTCAATCCGTTTTCATCAATCAACTTAACTTTTTCATTCATTGGCTTACACCTTTCTTCTCTCTTCTTATCATCTCAGCTATCCGATCCGTTAATCCAGATGTATGCGCTTCCTGCGCTATCTTCTCAATTGCTAGAATTGCTAGCCTCTCATTATCTGGGCTTGGACCAGAGATTAATATTATGCCATTCTGTCCAACAGTTATTTTGCATTCGGTCTCCCTTTTAAGCATATTTATCATCGAGGCTTTTCGACCGATTATCCGCGGAATCTTAGCGGGGGAAACCTTAACTATTTGCCCCTGTGTTATCTTTCCAAGTCCCGGTTCACGGATGGTAAGGATCGGATCGATTGTTCGATCGAACGCTATAACCTTCGCTAAGATTAGGTCGCCGACATCTAGGAATCTTGTTAAGTCATCTTTCTGCTGTCTGAAAGGTTTATTCAGAGCTTCATTAGCCCTAAGAATTGCCTTGTAGGGCGAGTTTATGTTAACGACCCAAGCATTAATGTTTATGTCTTCTATTTTACCTATGACTTGATCTCCTACGGATGGGATATATACGGAATTTAATGCTACAACTTGAACGTTTCTACCTTCATACTCAACTAGCCCAAGCCTACTAGCGTAGATCTTAAATCCTTCTTTATACGTGTTGTTTCCGGCAACATAATTTCCTTCGGCTAAGAGATCTCCCGGGGTTACGATCTGCCTGTTTTCGAAATAAAACATGATTTATCAACCACCTCTCAATTAGCAATTTACTTTAAAATTTTAGCCTCAAAATTTCCTCGGGTTACCTTACCCATCTTCTCTAGGAAGGAACCGTAGAGTCCAGCGGGCATTTCTAAAACAGCTGAAAGGGAACCATCACTCAACCAGACCTCATTCTTTATTGTTCCAAAGGACTTAAGAACCCCATAGGATTTACCTGAATGCTCCGGCGGTATTCGAACAGCCACGGATATTCTCTCAACACTCAGGGGGAGGATTGCACGCAGAGCTTTGATAGCTTCGTTAGCTTGCTCCTCAACGCTCTTGAATGGATCAATGGAGAAATGAACTTGCTCAAGAGCTTGCTCTATGCGCGTGGGAGGATGCGGGAGCTTAGTTCTAGGGTCCACAGCGTTACGTGATATGAAATCAATTATCTGCCTGCGTTTCTCCTCAATCATCCTCTTTCTCTGCTGGGCGGTTAAATGCAGAACCCCTCTTTTGAGTATTATTTTTGCGACTTCCAGCGGATCAGATGTTCCAAAAGCCTCTTTAATCTTCTTTTCAGGAGCCCTTAAACCCTTATTGGCGTCAGTAAATATTACATCTGTAACCAAAACTTCCGATAGTGGCACTGATTTCCCGCTGCGAAAAGAAAACGCTGGATCCGGTTTAACCAAGATCTCAAAGTTTTCTCCACCAATATTTATGCGGGCAATAGTATAGTTCTTGCTCATAGTTTTCAGCTACCCTGAACTTCCTTTACGTATTTCTCAACTTCCCCGTCGGATAGTACCCTAAACCTCTTCGTTGAAGCCGGCACTATGGCTATTTTAATTCTAGGCTGTTCGCCCCTAGCCTGTATGGACTTCAGTAGGCACTTGACGCCAAGCTTTATAGCTTCCTCAAGGGTTAAGTCATCACGGTACTCCTCCTTCAATATGTTCTCGGCTGTTTCGCGTCCGACCCCTATGGCAACAGCTTTATAGGCTCTATAGGTTCCGCTTGGATCAGTTGTGAATAGCTGGCTTCCTCCCTTATCAACGCCAGCAAAAATTATTGAAACACCAAAGGGTCTAACACCGCCATGCTGAGTATACAACTGCTTTATGTCGCCGATTCTCTTTGCAACCATCTCTACATCAACCGGCTCATCGTACATGAGCCTGCTACTTTGGGCATAAACTCTAGCCTCATCAATTAATACGCGAGCGTCGGAGCTTAAGCCGACAACAGCGGCTCCAATATGTTCATCAACTTCATATATTTTCTGACTGAAATTTGGGTTTTGAAGCCTAGATTCAACCTTCTCTTCAGCCCCTATAACAACGCCTTCAGGGCACATTATACCAACAATCGTTGAACCCCTATAAACTGTTTCTAACGCATATTCAACTTGAAAGAGACGGCCATCTGGAGAGAAAACCGTGATGGCCCTATCATATGCTCCAGGAACAGCAAACACTGACAATCTGCTCATCACCTCTCTTACTTAGCATTAATTAAACTTATTCCTCCCTTGAGAAGTAAATAAATGAAACTAAAAAACCTTTTGCATTCAACCCATAAATTTAATGTTTCTTCTTTAATACTAAAATCGTTTTCTCAGCAGTCGATGCGCAACTTAAAAGATCATCTATTGTTGATAGAAAAGTTTCAACTCTCTCCCCTTCATACCTTATTGTTGTGACAACCCTATTCTCCGCAACCTCCGTTTTTATAAACAGTTCTTTTGGAGCACCAACATTATCCGGCGACACAGCTTGAGATACGGCTTTAGCTTCTTTTGTATCATCATACGTTAGGATTATTTTAGCCTCCGCCTCCACTTTTCTTCAGCCTCTCAATCTGCTCCCTTACGAGGAGATTAACATTCCTTAAAAACTCCATCTTTCGCTCGTAAGGTATCTGGGCGCCAGCTGCAATGTCATGTCCACCTCCAACACCCGAACATTTCTCGGCGGCTACACGTATTATTTCGCCGAGATTTAAACCCTTCCTAGCCAACAAGTCCGTAGTCCGCGCAGATATCTTAAGTATTTTTTCTCTCGGTATAAACGAGTAGGCTATTAAGGGTTTATCGGGTTTGGGCAGGTTAGTTGATAATATTGTTGAGATTGTGCTTATCGCTCGCTCGTCAATATCCTTTTCGCCATGCAAAATATATATGCTCTCCCATTCTTCAATACGATCGGAGTGCTCATCTAGCCATCTAAGATACTTCGTTATTGTTTGCCTATATTCATCTAGAGTTTTAAGCGCTTCCTCATACGCTTTACCTCGGTCTCCCATACATATGGCTACGCCTAAGCCCGGAACCTCCATTCTGCCAGTTGCATTCAAGAGAAGAGCGAATTCCCTAGCGTCTCTAAGCGGGGTCCAAGGCTCCTCCTTAACGAGGACATATACTTTGCCGAGGAGGCGCATAGCAACCTCGCTTCTGAAACCTCTGGAAACTAGATAGTCATGCAGAGCTGAGAATAATCTACGCTTCTCATCTTGCGATAAGTCTCTTAGAGCACGCCACCTATCATTTCTTTTAAGCTCAATGTTAAGTTCGCTTAGAAAAGCTAGGCTCTTATCTTCCTCACCGCTTATTCCCGGTATGTAGGGGTTAGCAGTATAGGCTAAAGCCTTATGTATTGGCCGTGTTTCTCTGCCAAAAAACAGAAGGTCGGTCTCAACTTTTAGGAAACCGGATTCAACGGCATCCTTAACAATTAGATCATTAACGCCGCCGAGTCCTCTCTCATCAAATTTGTCTTGAAGATCACCTAGGGCTCCAACGACCGCCAAGTATGCGAGATTAATGTTCTTTTTATCTAGAAATTTGGCTACAAGATATGCTATTCCAGCGGAGCTTATTTCCCTTGATCCATCTATTCCGAAGAGATGTGGATTAACTTGCAGGAAAGATTCGTTGGGGGTTCCGATGGGTTGGTGATGATCAAGTATGACTATAGGTCTGTTTCCCACCTTAGCGCCTAAAATATCTAGGTATCCGCTTCCCATGTCCGTGAAGACCAATAAGGTATCCTCACCATGCAAGCATGCTTCATCTAAAACTTTCTCATCCATCCAACGCTCTATTCTAATGCAGAATTTCGCCTCAGCATTAAAGAGCGCTCTACCCATTATTCCTGCGGCTGATATCCCATCAGCGTCCATGTGGGAGATTACCAAAATATTTTTTCCTTTACCTATATTTTCAAGGAGAAATTCAGCTGCTCTCTTAGCTTCATTAAAGAAGCCGTCTAATCGGCTTTCATCAGCCATGAAAAATCCCATTTTAGGCTATGGAGGCAATAGCGGCCTTATATTTCCAGTTTGGCGGCAACACACCCTTCTCTTTATAATACTCTGACAGCCTGTGGATTTTGGATTCAACCAGCTGAAGCGCCCTCTTGTTATGCTTGTCTTTCCTATTCTTTTCTAGGTGCGCTGCTATGCGAGCAGCCTTCCTAAGGAGATTCTCTAGATCCTCAGGTATTTTAGGCGCTAGACCATTCTCCTTTAATATTTCAACGACGCCCTTGCCGACTATGGGCTTAACGAGGGGGATGCCATACTGATCGCGCAAGATTACACCTATCTTGCTGGGGGGATTCCCCTCTCTAGCAAGCTTAACAACTAGGGCTATAACCTCATCGGGCGTATACTTACACCAGCTTGGAGGTCTTTTTGTAACGGGTCTAGTTGAATGTGAGCGGCCTTTCTCCTTTTTGGGCAAAGCTGTCCCTCCAGTGATTCTTGAAAGAGAAGAATACACTTGCATATTTAAAAGCTTTGTTTAGCTAGCTTTTTAGGCTAATGCCACCTCTGTGGACTTTTTCTCTTAATTCTAGAAAACATAACGTACGGGGATTTCATATGTCCCGGGAGGCCTTTAAACCGTAAAGCTCTCCTTTCTTATCCCTGTATTATTATGATAGAGAAATGGGGAAAATGGTTAGGTGGCTGAAACCACATGTAAACTGAACTGTGAGGTTACATGCGAACATATAGAATAGGATATGAGGGGTTAAAATGCATCCTTGTGGAAATAGCATTAAAATTCTAATATATGTCTTTTTCACTACCCTAATTTTGGTGTTTTGAATGGCTAAAATAGTCTTTATCGGCGCTGGAAGCGTTGTTTTCGCCAGCCGCCTACTAACAGACATAGTTTATCACCCGGAGCTTAGAGATTCTACGATATCTTTAATGGATATCGATGCTGAACGACTTAAGATGATAAGTAAGTTTGCACGCGTACTAACCTCAAAATATGCGCGCGACATGAAGGTTGAAGCCACCTTGAACCGTAGGGAAGCATTGAAGGACGCTGACTACGTGATAATTATGATTCAGGTTGGAGGATTAGAAGCCTTCGAGCTTGACATAAATATTCCACTAAAGTATGGCGTAAACCAAGAGGTTGGCGACACAATAGGGCCTGGGGGAGTCTTCCGCGGTCTCAGGACAATACCAGTTCTTTTAGACATATGCTATGATATGGAGGAGCTTTGTCCTGATGCTCTATTAATTAATTATGCTAATCCCATGGCGATTAATTGCTGGGCTATGAATAAGGCGACCAAAATCCGGAATGTTGGGCTTTGTCATAGTGTTCAGGGAACAGCTATGCAGCTTGCAAACTACATTAATGTTCCATACGAAGAAGTCTACTATTGGGTTGCTGGAATAAATCATCAAGCCTTCTTCCTAGAGTTTAAGTATAAGGGTAGAGATGCTTACCCTCTTCTTTGGAAGGCTATGAAAAAGAAGGAGATTTACGAGAGAGATAAAGTTCGTTTTGAAATGATGAAGTATCTTGGCTACTTTATAACTGAGTCAAGCCATCACCTAAGTGAGTATGTCCCCTACTTTAGAACAACCGAGGAAAGACTGAAAAAATATTGTGAGCCGAGATGGTTCTATCTAGAAATATGTAAGAAAGCCTGGAAACCTCATTTTGAGCGTATAGAGAGGCAGATAAACGGTGAAGAACCAATCCAATTAAGTAGATCCCATGAGTACGGCATAGATATAATATATTCCATGGAGACCGGTAAACCATGCCGCATAAATGGTAACGTTGAAAACAGGTGGTTAATAACGAATCTTCCACATGGCTGCTGCGTTGAGGTTCCATGCTTTGTTGATGAGGGAGGAATACATCCATGTTATATAGGTGACTTGCCGCCTCAATGTGCAGCCCTAAACAGAACGAATATTAACGTTCAGGAATTAGCGGTTAGGGCAGCTCTGGAGAAGGATAGAACTGCAGCTTTACAGGCTGTAATGTTTGATCCATTAACATCAGCCATCCTAACGCCCAGAGAGATTGAAAAGATGGTTGATGAAATGTTTAAGGCGGAGGCAGAATGGATCCCCTTCTGAAAAAACAACGAAACAAAAATTAAATCATCTTTTTCTTTTCTATTTTAAAACGCTAAAAAGGCGCTTATTTAGTTTACAGCTAAGAAAGATTAAAAGCGTACTAGTGCATAAATAATTAGCTGGAAACATACATCTTATATGAGCGGTTAATAATGTGGGATAAAATAGCAAAATGTTTAGAGGATTACCCCGAGAGGCTTAAGGTTGCAAAAATATTAATCAAGAATGGTTTAAGCGTGAAAAATGGAAAAATTTTCTGTGGAAACATAGCTATACCAGTTGTTAGAGTAAGCCGCGCGGCAGGAGTTGACAGAAGAACCGTTACTCAAACAATAAAAATGATTGAAGGCAATCCTGAACTGAAAATGATATTTAGCGGCATAAGTCCGGCTGGCCCCTCATTACGTGAAGTAGCTAAATACTTGAATTTCGGTGTAGTTGAAATAACTCCGGTAGATGCTAGAATACCTGGCATATTAGCGGCAGCAGCGTCTCTAATAGCTCAAAAGAACATAAGCATACGGCAGGCAATAGTTGACGACCCCGAACTTACACCAGAACCGAAATTGACCCTTATAGCAGAGACGAAAATACCCGGTGAGCTTATACCGGAATTCCTAAAAATAAAAGGCGTCTTAAAGGTTTCAGTATACTGAAAGCAAGGTAAATTTGGAGAGTGAAAAGGGAGAGCTGATGTTCGACCTACTAGGAATCGCATCGCTATCCTTCTTGGCAGCACTTTCAGGAGCCGTTGTTCCGGGACCTGTTTTCGCTCTCGTGGTTTCAGAGTCTTTGAGAAGCGGTAAGATAGCTGGTCCCCTCATCGCGCTTGGACATTTTCTCATAGAATGGTTCATAATACTCATGGTTTTCCTGGGATTAGGGCCTCTTCTAGAGACCGAATACGCTAAAATTGGAGTGAGCTGCGTTGGCGGCGCCCTGTTAATGTTTATGGGTATACGGTTGGCGAAAATTGCGTTACACTTAAAAATTGACGAGAACTCGTTTTCTAAACCAAATGAAAGCAAAAGGATCTCCCAAAATCTCGTTGCGTCTGGTTTTTTGAGTAGCTGCTCAAACCCCCACATCTTCTTATGGTGGTTAACGATGGGGATCCCGATGATAATGAGCTCTATTTCAATCGCGGGGGCGATGGGATTCGCGTCGTTTTTGATTGGACATGTAGCAGCTGATCTTTCATGGTTCAGTTTTGTGAGTTACTCGATTCATAAAGGCAGAAGAGTCTTAAAGAGAAAGGCGGTTCAGGCAATACTTTTCATAAGCTCAGCTTTTCTAGTGGCTTTCTCGATTTACCTTATCATATTTGCAATTAACTTGATATACTCATTAATATGCTCATAAAGGTCTCGAACAAAACACTTTTACTTTCGATAACCCTTTATTCTCTGAGATTTAAGTTTGGTTGAAAAGGCCGATGATAGATCTAATGGCGGAGGAAATGCAGGAAATACAGCCGACAGAAGAAAATAACACATTCAATTTGTTAGTTCGCCCCATACGCAAACTTATTGCGGAGAAGGGATTCAAGTCCCCAACTGAACCCCAAGCAAAGGTTATACCTAAAATTCTTGAGGGAAAAAATGTTCTTCTAATATCGCCGACCGCTAGCGGCAAAACAGAGGCCGCAGTTCTCCCAATCTTAAATATGCTGATTCAAATGCCTAGAAGAGAACCGGGAATAAAGGTTCTGTACGTCACGCCTTTAAGAGCGCTAAATCGGGACATGCTTGAGCGATTGGAGTGGTGGTGTAATAATCTAGACATTAAGCTAGCTGTCAGACACGGAGACACGGACACTAGGGAGCGGACAAGACAGGCGAGAAGCCCGCCTGACATGCTTATAACAACCCCCGAAACGCTCCAGTCTATATTATCAGGCTGGATTATGCGCCGCCACCTTCAATCGATAAGATGGGTTGTGGTTGATGAAGTTCATGAGCTGGCTGATAGCAAGCGTGGAAGCCAGCTAGCGCTTGCACTTGAAAGATTAAGAACGCTAGTTGGCAGGGATTTCCAAATAATCGGGCTTTCAGCGACCATTGGAACCCCCGAAAAAGTCGCTCAATTCCTTGTTGGAAATAATAGGCCTATTGAAGTGGTGAGGGTGCCTGTTGCCAGAACGATGAGGTTGCAGATACTTTATCCTAAACCTGAAACACAGGATTATGAGTTAGCCTCAATGTTGTTTACTCATCCTGAAGTTGCAGCTCGACTCCGCATAATGCGCCAGCTTATTGAGGAACATAATTCGGTTCTCTTATTCACTAACACGCGGACAATCTCCGAAGTTTTGGCAAGCAGATTTAAAATATGGGATGTAAATTTCCCGGTGTCGATCCATCACGGCTCACTAGCTAAGCCGTCTAGAATCGCAGCTGAAAGGGGATTGAAAAGAGGTGAGCTACGAGGCTTAGTTTGCACCAGTAGCTTAGAGCTCGGCATAGACGTTGGGAGAATAGACCTCGTAATCCAGTATATGAGTCCAAGGCAGGTTACGCGGCTAATACAGCGCGTCGGTAGGAGCGGTCATAGAATCGGACGTATGGCTAAGGGCGTAATTATAACGATGGATTCGGACGACACTTTAGAGGCGATGGTTATAGGCAGGAAAGCCTACAATGAGGAGCTTGAGCCAGTAGACATACCGGAGAAACCCTTCGATGTTCTAGCGCATCAGATAGCGGCTCTCCTCATGAAGAGGAAACGTCTACAGTTTGATGAGATATATGAGATATGTAGGAGAGCATATCCATACAGAAACCTAACGATAGAAGACATAGAACGTGTTTTGGAATATATGCACAGCCGATTCCCCAGGTTGGCTTGGGTTTCATTCGAAGACAAAATTGTTCTCAAACCTAGGAGATCAAAAGCTCTCTATGAATACTTCTTCGAGAACTTATCGATGATACCGGATGAGAAGCACTATTTGGTCATCGATAAAGATACAGATACGGCTGTCGGCCTTTTAGATGAAGCTTTCGTAGCTGAATATGGTAAACCTGGAATCAAATTCATAATACGTGGAAGCCCATGGA
>Ga0190363_1002227_pt1 | contig 11158 bp, 8 predicted proteins | sample 48721867_MG_FD_161272 | JGI IMG/M metagenome (GOLD analysis project Ga0190363, IMG submission 161272) | Hydrothermal vent microbial mat bacterial communities from Southern Trench, Guaymas Basin, Mexico - 4872-18-6-7_MG | ecosystem: Environmental > Aquatic > Marine > Hydrothermal vents > Microbial...
CACCAGCTAGCTGTTTTATGTAATGTAACCTTTGAAAGACTCGGGTGTCTATAAGCGCTTTCTCTACGTCAGTTATCAGGATGTAACCATGTACCGGGTCCCTTATCTCAATCACAGGCTTCATGCAAAAGATCCTCCTATCCGAGACCTCAATTCAGAGGATGCCCTAGGAGACTTTAGTGAATATAGGGCTTGATATGCCTATGCTATTGAGGGACACTTTGAGCCTTTCTAGCATCATGTTTATAAGGTCTTGTGGATCCAAGCGTCCCAGACCGCGGGAGAGTTTAATGTGAAAAGCCAGGGAATCCGAGCTCAGAAAAAGGCGTAACAGGTATTCATCTGACCGGACGGGTTGCCACCTCTTACCGTCATAATACCTATATAATATTTTAATTCCGAAATCTATGAAGGGTTGCTTAAGCGTCTTTAACGCTTTAATTATGATTCTCTTCAGGGCCTTCTCGGATTTGAAGTAGAAGATCTTATGACCATGACCGATACCAATCTGTATAGTCATGATCCCCTTGTAAAAGCCTTCTCTTCCAGCTACAGATATAGACTTCTCAAACGTAGAGCCATTTAATCGAGCCATAGCATCTGCTAATGCCTCAGCAAAAGCATCTCTAGGAACATTATGTTTGTACTCTTCAATATGATGAGGTAAGCTTGGAAAGTCTACGTAAATACCCGACATGATTACACCTTTTCTAACGATTATGTTTAAACATCCCTAGCTCTTAAAATGTTTCGGTGGAAGATGGAACGATGGCTCTTTAAAGACAAAAGGTACTACGAGGGGCCACTAATCAGAGAAGGTACTATCGAGTATAGGGCCTATCAGGTAAGGATAGCGCTTAGTGCCCTTAAAGCCAATACACTCATAGTGCTCCCTACAGGTCTTGGTAAGACCATAATAGCGGCCATGGTAATGGGATATAGGCTTCATGAGGAGGATTGGGGCAAATGTGTTATGTTAACCCCTACCAGACCGCTCACGCTTCAGCACCTAGAGACATTGAGGAGAATACTTAAACTACCATCTGATGAAGTGAACGCCATAACGGGCGCATTATCCCCAGAGAAAAGGGCCGAGGTCTGGAGGAGAAGTAAGGTCATTTCAATGACTCCTCAAACGTTAAAGAACGATTTGATTGCAGGAAGATATGATCTAAGGGATGTCGTCCTGTTAGTTTTCGATGAGGCTCATAGAGCCGTGGGCAATTACCCGTACGTCTTCATAGCTGAGAGATACATAAGGGAAGCCAAGGATCCCTTAATCTTAGCGATGACGGCTTCTCCAGGATCCGAAGAAGATAAAGTGAAGACGATATGTAGGAACCTATTTATCGAGAACATAGAGGTAAGGAATGAAAATAGTCCGGATGTGAGACCGTACGTCCAGCCCATTTATGTTAAATGGCATATGGTAGACCTCGATGAGAGCTTTAAGTTAGTAAAGGCTACCCTAGTAGCCGAACTTCAAAGACACCTAAAGGAACTTAAAGAAAGGGGCTATGTGGTGAGCAGTAACGCGTCTAAAGTTAGACTTAAGGATATACTTGAAGCTAAAGCTCTCCTCCAAGATAAGATGAAGGAGTATGTAAGGCCACCCAAGGAGCTCGTATGGGATTTGATTAGGCTAAATTACATCACCAGACTGGTACACGCCCTCGAGTTATTGGAAGCTCAGGGCTTTCATGCTCTGAAAAGGTATATGTTGAAGTTAGAAGAGCTAGCTAAACGCCCCGGTAGTAATAGGTTCTTAAAGGAATTCGTGTATAGCCGGTCATGGATAGACATAAAGAGGATAATCGCCTTGAAGGAGGACGAGGAGCCTCATCCAAAGATAGGCGAATTACTCAAAATACTTAAAGCCAATGCCAGGGAAGGCACAAGGACCATAATATTTACGAATTACAGGGACACAGTAGATCTATTGACGGACATACTGAGACAGCACGGCTATAGAGTGGCTAGCTTCATAGGGCAGGCTAAGAGAGGGGAAAGCAAAGGGTTAACTCAAAGGCAACAGGAGGAGATCATGAGGGCCTTTAAGAAAGGTGAATATGATGTGCTTGTAGCGACACAAGTCGCTGAGGAAGGCATAGATGTGGCCGAATGCGATTTAGTGGTCTTTTACGATAATGTCCCAAGCGCCATCAGGTATGTACAACGGAGGGGAAGGACTGGAAGAAGGAGGGCTGGCAAGGTAGTGGTGCTCATAGCAAGGGGGACGAGGGATGAAGCGTATTACTGGTCCTCGTTACGTAAGAGGAAATCCATGTACAGCATCTTAAAGAAACTAAAGTACACGATAGCTAGTCGACCGGGGACCGAGCTAGGAATTAAAGTGCATACCGAGTACCAACCGGTGAGGAAGGAGAATGAAGACCTGCTGGTATACGTTGATAATAGGGAGTTAACGACAGAAGTCGTTAACGAGCTCGTGAAACAGGGCATCAGAGTAATTCCACGGAAGCTAGAGGTAGCCGACTATGTAGTCTCTGAGGACGTAGCCATAGAGAGGAAGAGCCTAAAGGACTTTGCTCAGTCCATAATAGACCTGAGGATATTTAAACAAGCAAGAATACTGAAGAGAACTTACGCTACCCCCCTCGTAATTTTAGAGGGTAAGAGGTTAACTTTAGGTATGCGTCAGGAGGCTATCCTGGGCGCGTTGATTAGCCTGATGGTGGATTACGGTATACCAGTGATATGGACCGAGGGACCTACTGAGACGGCAAGGTACATAGTGGCATTAGCGAAGAGAGAGCAAAGAGAGAAAAAGAGGCGCCTGAGGATTAAAGGCGAGCGTAGGCCGCTTACACTTGAAGAAGTACAACTGGAAATGCTTTCAGCCATCCCTGGGATAGACCGCATATTAGCTGAAAGACTACTCAGGATGTTTAGAACTATAAGAGATATCGCTAATGCCGATCCTGAAGAACTTATGAGTGTTGAGGGAATAGGCGAAAAGCTAGCTGGAACGATATACGAGGCCTTCAGGCACCGGTACCAAGCCTCTTAAGCTTTTCCAATACCTCCAAACAGGCTATTATCAGTCTAAGGGGTTCATACATCCTGTCGGGATCCTCCTCTGAGCTTATAAGGCCCGTAAGGAACCTTATCTTCTCATATACCGTCTTCTCAAGCTCGGATAGGGCAATAATACCCATAGCTTTAGCCTCTTCGCCTTCCCTAACAAAGACCACACGCTTTTTACAGACCGGACAAATGATATCGCCAGTCTTTAACTTAAAGAGGGGGACGCCATGAACTGGACATGTCTGGGATAACATGGTGGCTCCCGATCTAAGTAGCTGGGCCATCTGTTTTATCGCATCATCACCAGTCGTATCCCGTCCCAAGATGTCATCACCTCTTAGGCTAATGCTTAAAGTGCGTGGATTCACTTAAATAATTCCATGAATACCTCTATCTAAGATGGTATGATAGGATTAGCATGCTTCAGGTGATAGACATGTGCGCGGCATTAAATCCTGAAGAGAAAACGGTTCAAGCTATAATGATCCTACAGAGGGTGGCTGAAGATACTGGAGTCCCGAGGAATATAAGAAGGGCCGCGAACGAAGCGATAAAGATGCTTCAAAGAAAGGATTTAAGCCCAGGCTTAAGGGCGGCTAACGCCATAGGAATATTGGATGAGGTCGTCACGGATCCCAACATGCCGCTATTCGCTAGAACTGCGATATGGCAAGCAGTAAGTTTACTTGAGCAAATAAAGGATCAGCTCTGAGAGACGAGAATGAAGTACCGGTTTAAGATAAGGGGCATCTACGCCACGGCCCTGACTAGGATCTTGATTAAGGAGGGCATGCAACCCACTCAGATGTCGAACGTATTACGAGAGCGCTTTGCTCTCGATGATGAGCGCGGACCTTACGATGTCATAATAATCGATAAGCGGGATTTACAGGGTGCTAGGATACAGGGAGTTAAAGGAGCCGTTGATCAGGTACTCAAGTGTATCAGGCGATACTTCGAGGACTCGATCATACGACGCTATAGACCTCAACTTTACGCCATTTACGTGGGCAGGGTGCTTAAGGATATTAGTAATCACGGGTATTTAGTCGATATAGGGAATGGCCTTAAAGGCGTACTGACAACTAATAGGAGGTTAAGTGAAGGCGAGAAGATACTCGTCGGAGTAGCCCGTGTAAGCCTAAATGATGAATGCGAGCTAACGGAGAATATAACAATCGTAGGTAGGTACGCCCGTCTTATCAAAGGAGGAAGGAATTCGGTTAGCAATCACATAAAGGATTCTGAGAAAAGATTTGAATTAATGACACTGGCGTACAGTATTTGTCCCAGAGGGTGGGGGATTAGGTGGAGGAGCAGCGCAGAGCACGCATCCATTGAAGAACTAATGGAGGAGGTCAATCAACTAAAGGAGGAGGCCGAGAAGATAGAGGAAGACGACTTAGAGGAGGTGAAGTTAGTCAGAGAAGGCGAGGCCATAGCCGAGGTGGAATTCCCGTTCACAGCTAAACTACAAGCCGATGAGAGTAGGAATGAGGTTATACCAACGATAAGAGGGCATCATTATATTAAGGCCTGGGGTACCGAGGGGGCTTTTATAGTCGATTATGCCGAATTTCTACTCAAAAAGGGACTTGATCGAGATGAACTTTCATCACTTACATGGGAATTCCTATCCCAATTCAAACCATCTAAAGGAGATGTTGTGAGGATAATACACGTAAGACTAAGGGGGAGGAGCACGAACCTAACACCAGGGAAGGTTATAGAGCGTAATGGTTGTACCTTCGTGCTGAGGCGAATCATGAAAAGTAAAGGGGAATATGACGGATTGGGAGAGGAGAAACTTCTAGGCGATTATGCCGAGACCATGTTCACTGAGTTAGGTCCTTTAATAATTCACAGATACTATCGGGCGGATGGAACCCCTATAGGTGAATACTATAACCTGAATACCCCCGTGGAGCTATACCGTAGTACAGTACGATACATAGACCTAGAGGTCGATGTTATCAGAAGGAAGGATGGCGTAGTAACGATAGAAGATGTCGAGAAACTACGTGAAGCATTAAATGAAGGCATGATAAGCCGTGAGGTATACGAGAATACCTTGAAACTTTCTGAGGAAATAAGGGATCTTTTACTTAAGGGATATAGTGCTGAGGATGTCCTCGAGAAGATCGGATGTACAGGCAACGATTATTGAGGATCGGGATATCACGTCTAAACGAACGTTAAAACCGGGCGCCTTATCCGAGTAAAGTACTGCACCGCTCTCCTTGGCTATGAAGGCACCTGCAGCCATATCGGTTACCCTCAATATTCCCCTTAGATCGATAAATGCATCAGAGGCTCCATGGGCGACTAAGCATAAGGCCAGCGCATCAGAGCCAAGAAAACGTATGTGTTTAGCATTGATGAGTATGGGCGTGATCCGCTTAAGGTAGCGGACATACTTCCTTCGTATATTGAGATCCAATTCCACTAACGCATCAGTAAGCCTTCTAATGGAAGATGGTCGTATGCTTCGCTCGTTAAGATAAGCGCCGCAGCCTTTTTCAGCATAGAAGACATCTCCCGTGGCCAAGTTCATGACCAGACCTAGACATATATCCTCGAAGTACTTGCCTTCGGACAAAGCGATAGACGTTGAGAAGACTGGTATACCGCGAATGGCATTCGTAGTCCCATCAATGGGATCGACCACCAGGAATGGACCACCGCCATTGACTGACATGACTCCTAGCTCTTCGCTGACAAGAGTCACTCCGAATCCACGCTTTTTAATCTCCTTAAGAATGACTTCTTCCGCTATTCGATCAATGCGTTTCGTAAGATCCCCACCTAATCCATGACCCACGATTTCGCCAGCTCTGCCTGACCTGATACTTGCCAAAGCGGCTTCTCTGACTAATTGAGCTATATCAATTAGATCCTCAATCCGCATCTACATACCCTTAAAGCTAAAGGTTAATTAAGCTCATATTATTTATCTCTAATTAGCGCGGGGGTGCCCGAGCCAGGACAAAGGGGCGGGACTTAGGATCCAGCTATGATATGTGGGGCTGGATGAGAGCTCCCGTGGCGTAGGCCTGCGTGGGTTCAAATCCCACCCCCCGCACCACGAAAATATCCTCTCACCACTTTCTCAGTTCTAATGGCATGAACCTCTTTCCTCACCTTAATCGATTAAGTAGACGAACATATTTTCAAGCCTCATTCGATTATTAGTTATTAAATTTTTCAAGATAAAAGCTTGTTAGATGCTGGTGTAACATTTTGAATTTTCAAAATATTCCTTGCATATGATTATCAGATTACTATCTTGAGTTATGATAGCGGAACACTTTTCTCTAGACCTCCAGTTATGAATAGTTATTAATGTTTGCATTCATCGAAAAAGGAGCTCAAGGAGTAACAAAGGAGTAGATGAAGAATTTATTCTCCTGAAAAATGCTAACCTTCTAAAGCTATTAATTCAAAGATAAAATACGGACATAGGCTACGTTAACATAAAACCGTAGAAGACATTGTCATTCACCTATCTCTGTCATCGAGGGATAATCAGAACGTAATTAAGGAGCTTAATTCCCCACATCGCCTTATTTTAAGATTAGAGTGAGTGCTAAGAGCACAGGTGCGGCCACGCTTCCTGTCGAGACAAAGTTGATATGAGCTATCTTCTTCTCAGGGAAGGGATTGATCCAGGGAAAGGCATAGACCACCGTTAAGTGATGAACCTTATTCTTTCCTATCCATGCCGGAAGGGATTCCTCGAGGGGTATGGGCTCCAGATGCCAGTCGAGGACGTTCCCCCCGATCCTTAAGGGTATTCTCACTTCACTACCATCCGCATAGATAACTTCATAGTAGCCTATAATGGATCCAGCATGTAGTTCCGTCGCGCGAACCGCTGTATGAAGAAATATTATGCCTTCAATACCGTCCATACCAACGGAAATGCCATTGACCCTAGTCGGGAACTGAGGCTTGTGCGATGACCTTAAGACTATGCAAGCTGGATCTCGTTTAGGTACCAAGAAGGGGATATCGATGTCTACATTGATCATGAGAGGTGGCAACTTAACGTGAATTAGCCCCCTGGGAAGGTATCTTAAATCGTCGGTTCCATCATCAACCCAACCACCTTTAAGGTCATTAGGAAGTTCATCTTTAAGGCCTCTATTGCAATACCGGCTTATATCAAGCGGAAGGAACGTACCGAGAGATAGAAGATGATGAAGCCTAGTAGCTCCTAAGGATTCATTATAGAGCGAGAGTAAGTCTCTCATATCATAAACATAGGCCAAGTTTAACCCTAGGGAATTCACCGTGTACATGGGTTTTAGTTTCCTCATACAATATATGAGGAGGGGATTTCTCATTACAAGTCCTGTTCTCAGCATGAAGAGTACGTATGCATGATTGTATGAACATAGTGAATTGAAGAGCTCAGAGACATCACTCACTACGTAGGCTTTATGAGCGTAATATTTAGCTAGGTGATCCGCGAAAGGTACTAAAACCATGAAGCCATCGTCGCTGTGCTCCTCAAGCCATAAAATGCATTCCCTATAGGGCTCACCCCAGTAAATGGGCTCAAAATACTGTTCTACGTCCACAGAAAGCCTGACTATCTCGTTGAAATAGGCTATTTGGTATGGATGAGTAAAAATACAGGCCAAGAGGCAAGAGCTAATCATTGACAATATGATAAAGTAAGACGCTAACGTACTCCAAGGCTTTAGATGCCTCCTCAAAAGGCATATAAGCTGATTTGCCCCTACCGCGCTAAGCCCTATGAGGGGAGGAACTGCTTCTAAGAAGAGCCTAATGCCGTCATAGCCATAGGAGGATATAGCAGTTCGTGTGATAGGGACTAGGAGCCAGAATAGGAGCAATACGTTAAGGGAATCCCTTGAATCACCTCTTATGGAAAATAGGCTCTTGATGGAACTGACGAGCCCTATTAAAGCTGGAATGAGTATGAAGATTGGAGTGCTTACCAATAGCATAACGATGGGATAGTGCCAAGGGGCACCTCTATAGACTTTTCCTAAATAGAAGACGGGAATCTTAAAGTGATGTATGTGAAAGCTGAGGAATTGTGACACGCGCCTTAAGGGGTTATGCCATAGTAGAGGCCATGAAAATACGAATAGAGATAAGGCGGGCACTATGAAGAATAAGGAGTTTACGACGAAGATAGTTAGAGACCTCCACTTAAACTCCCTCCAATCATAAGTGAACAAAATCCAGAAGAGGATTGTTAAGGGAAGCGTTATAGCATTCACCTTAACGCTTAGGGCTAGGCTGAAGAATATCCCTGAGATTATGAGCCAGCGCCTATCTCCATTTGATCTCCCATGCCATAAGGCCAAAAAGGTCAGTATCCAAAAGGTCGCCTCGGGCGCATCCAGTGCTGCATAACGAGTATGCGCAAAGAAGCGAGGATAGAAGGACAACGATAGAGCGGCTAGAACACCGATCATATCACCATAGACGAAGCTCATGAATAGAAAGAAGACGACACTGGCTATAGCCCCTAAGATGGCATTGGGTATTCTGGCTGCGCTAACTTCATTTAAGTATCCACTCATTAATAGGACACTAACCCCTATCAGGTATTTCATTAGCGGAGGATGTTCCCAATTATACCACCAATACTCGGAGAAGAGGAGACCGGATAGTAGGTTTCTGACGTATGATTTCCCAGCTTCGATATAGACCGGTTCATCCCATGTGAGTCCTGGGGAGTCGAGATCCACCAGCCGGGGGATTAGAGTTACCGTGAATAATATAGCTATGAGATAGCACTTCCTCAAGGGTAGCCGCTTCATCGATAATTAAGTTATAACTTTCACCCTACTTAAGGGGATGGCCTTCCAACCACGATCGCCATTAAGTTAGCCCACGATTTTCCTCATAATTGCTAACATGATAAACGAGAGAACGATCAGTATTAACGATGAGAATATAGCGGAGGGTATAGCAAGGGATTCCACCATGTTGACTATAAGGGGAGCTATGGTCGTATGGTCCCCCATTACTATGAAGGTAGCGCCAGTTTCACCTAATGAGTGCGTAAACGCTAGTAGGGAGCCAGCCACTATGCCCCTTTTTATCATCGGTAATGTTATAGTCTCCATTACATCATAAAAGGTAGCGCCCAGGCTTCTGGCGGTATCTTCATAGATGGGCAGGTTAGCCTCCATGTAAGAGGCCACAGAGGTCTCTACTATAACTGGCACAGAGAAGACCACATGCGTAAGCACAATTAGCCATAATCCAGGATTGAGTATGTGCAAGCCTTTGGGTCCCCAGAGTAGAATCATAGATAGACCGAGCGCGCTTGTCGGGATGACCAACGGGATCTTAAGTAATACCCTGATGAACCTGCCGATATTATATCTCATTATAAGGAATAATGCGAGTATTGAGATGTAAACTGAAAGAAGAGTTGAAAGCGTAGCTGTTATAAGCGATGTCGTAAGCGCTCTCATTATTACATCCCAATATCTCGGAGGGCCGAAGAGCTGATAGAGTATACTACCCTCACGCCTTCCCGTATAGGGATCGCTCGCCCAGTATAAGGCGGAGTTATATATTAGCATGAGCATGGGCAAAACGACTATTACCATAAGGAACGCCAAAGACGCTGTATCTCGTAGGAGCGCGAAAGACCTAGGGGTGCTTCTTTCTAGCCTTATTAAGCGCGCCTCAAGGCCTTTAGGCAAAAGCCTGCGCCCCTTTTTGCCTGGGGTAAGTAAATATTCCGTAGGTACTATTATTATTAAAGAGAGGGCCACTAGAAGTGCTCCCAAGAAAGCCGCAGGAGCCACTTTGTTCTCAAATTCCCAACGTACAATAGCTATGGGCGCGGTAGTGCTTACACCCGCCACGATCATCGTGGCTCCCGTCTCACCAAGGGATCTAGCCAGAGCTAACACAGCACCTGAGAACATACTAGGCAATATCAAAGGCAGGGTAACCTTACGGAATGTAGTTAGCGGATGAGCCCCCAGTGATGAGGAAATTACCTCGTAGGAAGCCTTCAAGTCCCTTAACGCGCCACTAACGGTCTTAACGACGTATGGAAACGTCAGAGCTACATGAACTATCAACATTAACAACGGTATTTTAATCACCGGAACTACGGTATCCAACCCTATTCGGATGCCAAACAAAGCCGGTAAGCTGTAACTAGCCGTCCAGGCTAACATGGTAGCAAAGCCGAAGCCTGACGTCGGTATTACCAGGGGAAGCATTGTTAGATCCTCTAGGAACCCCTCGAATTCAAACCTCCTCTTAACTAGGAGATAGGCGAGGGGGACCCCTAAGAGTAAGTCTATCACCACGGTCACCAGCGATAACCTCAGGGAAAGCGATAGGTAACGTAACATCTCTTTCCAGTAGACGTCGCCCAATATAGGATGGGCGAAGACCTCAACGTACACCGAGGGCCATAACCTGATCACAAATGAAAAGAGGTAGAATGAGGGAAAGAACACGAAGATAAGCAGGACTACGAGACCAGACCAAGCTATAAGCTTTTCCTGAACTCGACTATTCCTTAGTCGTAGCACTTCAGACACCAGGATTTTTCACTTTTTCCCAAAGGCTTAGTAATGCGTCAAGTACCTCACCTGAGGGGGGGCGTAAGACCTTAACCTTGAGGTCACGCACCACCCCATTATCTAAGCTAAAGATACCTTCATCTATGGGAACACTAGGATTAGAAGGCCTAAATCCGTGCTTCTGGGCTATATACTGTATCTCGGGCTGTAATAGGAAGTAGAGGTATTGCGAGGCAACAAACTTTTGCCAGGGCGTAACCCATTCAGCATTAAGGATCACGAAGGGATGATCGCTTAATAGAGTCCCGAACTTAGGATATATGGCTATAAGCCTGGTACCCCATTTTTTCCTTGCCTTAACGGCGTTCTCAAGAACTATGTTCTCATAAACACCAAAGAAAGTTATGGCAGAGGGACCGCTATCCGCTGCCCATGCACCAAAGAAACCCGTGCTCTTACCATAAGCTACAGCGTGACTTTCGATAGTCCTTACAATGCCAAGTACGGTCTCGTTTTTAATGTCATCCAGGGTTAGGTCCTCTGGTCTTTTTCCTACGGCTTCTGCGAACTCT
>Ga0190363_1002228_pt1 | contig 11154 bp, 13 predicted proteins | sample 48721867_MG_FD_161272 | JGI IMG/M metagenome (GOLD analysis project Ga0190363, IMG submission 161272) | Hydrothermal vent microbial mat bacterial communities from Southern Trench, Guaymas Basin, Mexico - 4872-18-6-7_MG | ecosystem: Environmental > Aquatic > Marine > Hydrothermal vents >...
ATAAGCCAGTAATGCAAATGTGCTCGATATAACTATTATTAGTGTTAATGGAGCTAGACCTTTATCTATTAAAGCTGTGTATAGCAGGTACTTGCTTACAAAGCCATTAAATGGTGGTAGACCAGCTAAGCTAAATGCTGCTATAACGAAGCTTATTGTTGTTAAGGGCATTACTCTACCCATACCTGATAGCTCGTCTATACTTCTTGTACCAGCCACATGTATGAATACTCCTGCTGCAAGGAATAGAAGGGCCTTTGCAACCGCATGATTTATTGTGTGGTATAATGCTGCTTCAAGACCAAGTTTTGTGGCTAACCCCAATCCTATTGCGATGTATCCTATGTGCATGATTGTACTGTAGGCTATGAGTCTCTTTATATCGGTCTGAACCATCATAAGGAGTCCTGCTACAAGTGCTGATAGCGATCCTAATACAATGAGTATTATTAAGAGTGCTTCAACAGCATTCCTTAATGCTACGTCTATTAACATGCTCAATTGCGCTGCATGGAATAATGTATAGGTAAACCGCGCAATAGCGTATACTCCTACTTTAACTAGAAGTCCTGAAAGTATGGCTGAAATAGGTGAAGGTGCTGCTGGATGAGCATCTGGCAACCAGAAGTGGTTAGGGAATAATGCTGCTTTCACACTAAAAGCCCATAACGCTAATGCTAAAGCTGCTGCCCCGGCCACTGCAAGCGCTGGTGTATATACAGCCCATAGCTTATCTCCACCAAGTATGAAGAAGAAATAATCTACGCTACTAGTAGTCTTAAGTGCTATTTGAGCCATGTTTAATGTTCCATAAGACCCGTATATTAGTGCAAGAGCTATGAAGTATATTGTTGTTGCTACAGAGCCTACGAGAGCATATTTAAGTGCTGCTTCAATACTCTCCTTCCTTGAACGATAGAATGCTACTAGCCCGTAGGCTGTTACACTAGTTACTTCAAGCATAACGAATAGATTAAATACATCGCCCGTGTAGAGTACACCCAACATGCCAGCTTCCATTCCTAGTAGGAGTGTATAGTACCATTCAATTCCTTCTCTTCCCTCAAGATACTCAATGCTATATATTGCTACAAGGAAAAATACTACGCCTACCACAAGTCCTAGTAATGCGTTAAACCTATCTACTTCATAGACTATTCCTATTGGTGGAGGCCATGCACCAAACGTATAAACTATTGGCGATTTAATAAAGTATGTATAATAGAATGTTAACACGGATAAAATCATTGCTATTAAACTACCTACAACACCGTAACCTTCTACTATAGACCTGCTTTTTACTACTAAACTTAACAATGGCAAGGCGAATGCAAGCGCAACTACTATAGGCGGTGTTAATCCTATGAGATGTAATATCGGATCATTCATTTCTTACACCTAATCGAATATCTTCTTAGCATATTTTTCAAAGGTCTTAGAGATGTGTTCATATGTTTGTTCAGGTTCTATTGCTTTGACGTCTATCCAATGCACGTATAATACCTTTTTGCTTTCATCTAAATCCACTACCACTGTTCCAGGGGTATTAGTTATAGAATTTGATACAAGAACTACTCCATAGTCTGTTTTAGTAGTATATGGCACACGTACTATTCCAGGACGTATAGGCATACGAGGATGAAGTATTCTCTTAGCTACATCTAGGTGAGCTTTAAGTTCGATTATAGTAAGGTAATGAATTAAATAGGCTAGTAACCAAATAAGTCTACGTGGATCAAGTGATTTGGTGTCATGCCTTACTATAGTCTTGGAGAAAGCCAATGCTACAACTAATGCTACAATTACTCCAGTTATTATGTCGTATAATGTGATGCTACCACTAAAGAGTATGTATATAATGAATGCAAACAAACCTACTGATATAACTCTTAGCATTACCCTCACCCTTTAAGCTTTGACAGCTTACGTGAATCTAACGTACCATATAATCGATATGCTTGAATAGCTAGGAATGTTATGAGGATTGTTATAGCCATGTTTATGACTATAGCTGTAATAACAAGAGCTGGAGGTACAGGATCTGTTATTTGTTGGGCAAATTCTCGTAGTACTTCTTCAGTAGGGTTCATAGTCCATAGTACTGGTGGTTTTACAGGGTAAACAGCACGGTATCCAACATATATCATGAACACGTTTGCTGTATCACCTAGGATAGTTAATGATATTATCTTCTTCAGCATATTTGGTCTTACAACTATACCATATATTGCCAAGCCTAGTGTTGCTACTAGTACTAACCAAATATACGTCCATAGAAATCTAAGTATTACCTCATCCATGTTCCTCTACCTCCGCACTCAATATTTTCTTAAAGAAATCTTCGGGTAAAGCTAGTAGTATGAAGATTATTGTAAACCCTGCTCCGACTGCAAGGAGTTCTGCCACGTTATAGTAGACCAAGCTACCTAGTAGTACACCTAAACCTTTAGCTGGGAACCCCGAATAATCTGCCCAACTCTTAGGTTGATTCTCCATTACGTACGCGGTCCACTTACCAATGCCCATTATTACAGGGATTATCGCTAACAACGCTATTACTAATAATCCAAGAGTTCTCAGGAGCAACATAGTATTCTTCTTCAATCCTACCTCTTCTAAGTAAAACCTAGAGAGAGCAGCTATAGCAAGTAACGGAGCTACTGCAAAGGCAGCTCCACCTTGAAAACCTCCTCCAGGTGTTAATTGGCCATGTAAGGCTATTGCAGCTGAAACTACCGCTATTACAACGAATATTATTTTTGTAATAGTTTTAACTATAAGGGATAAACCAAGACTACCCTTAGTCTCTGATTTAGGCACTTCTTGTTTACTTGATATTTTACTGCTGAACCGGAACACTGCTAAGCTACCTATGATTGCAAAGAAGAACACTGATGTCTCGAATAATGTATCAATTCCTCTATAATCCCATAATATTGCTGTTATAGCCTCAGTACTCGCTGCCCAGAAGTCTATAGGTTTTAGGACGAATGGATATAGGTCTTTTAATATTACATCACGATTGGCCATAAATAAAGCATAGAACAGTCCTAGGGGCCTAATATTCGTTAAAGGTATAGGTCCTAACACACCTAACGCAAGTATTAAAGCTAATACCATTGATACTGCTATAACCGATAAGATAATGATGGACTTCTTACCCGTCATACTTACACCTTTTCATATCTTTCAGTTTTCTTTATCGCTATGATCATAACCGCCGAGTACACACCTACACCAATAGCAGCATAAGCTAATACTATGTCAGGTGCTAAAAGCAAGTAGAATGCTATTACGTACATTGCAGCTTGTCCTGCAGATAACACAACTGCTTTAAGCAAATCCTTTTCATGTATAGCTAAATACGCAAATACGAAACCCAATGTAAGCACTATTGATAACATAATTAGGTGTAAGACGGGTATCACTTTCCATCCTCCTCCAAATGATCAACCACTTTAGGCTTTACTTCTACTACCTTAGCTCTATGAGCTGCACGTGCAAGAGCATGAGAACCTGTGGGTGCTGCTATTGCTATGAATAGAGCTGTTACAAGAGATGCTCCAAACAAATACCATCTATAAGTACCAAGACTGTGAAGTGAAGGAGCCATTAGTGCTACTCCTATCAACGGATAAACTGCACCACCTATAGCGCCTATTGTTGCAGCATGCAACCTAACATAGAAATTGGGGAACCTAATCATACCTAATGCTCCTATTAAGTCGCTTATTGCCCCGATAACTACTAAGGCAAGACCTATATAGAATAATACCGCAAATACTATATCTATCATAACTATTCACCTATCTCTTTCTTTTCATAATACTTAGCTACGAATATATCGAGGGCATACGCCCATACAGCTAGGACTATGGCCCCAGGTATAAGGAACGGTGATGAAAAGTATATTGAGAGTATAATCATGAATGCTGCAACATCGAAGGATAAAGCGTCTATAGCTAATACTATATCTGGGATAGTAGGTCCTTTAATTGCTCTAATAACGTAAAGGATGAATGCTGCTAAGAATACTGGCATGATTATCAATATCACTGTTTTCGCTAGTTCCTCATAAGTCATCACATTAACCTCTACTTTGTAGTACGGAGTTAAAATATTATTTAAGCTTTTGTTATGTTCAAACATTAGTTACACTTATATACTAACTGTATAAATCCTAGTTTCCTCTATGAATAAAGCAAGCATGATAGACTTAATATAAGGGTTTTTCTAAAGCCTTGTACCGAGGAAACCAGCCATGAGTAATGGTGAGTTAAAGCAATATCTAGCAGAGAAATACAACGGTGATATAATAGTTTCATCAATTGATACGTCCGTTAGTATAGGTGGTTTAAGAAATCCTCGATTTAGAAAAGTGATACTCAATATACCACCTGTAAAAATGAGTAAAGTCGACAAAGTATTATTAGATGTTTCTATATCGACCACGTTTAATCCTCTAAATATTAAATGGAAATTACTATTCGATGAATTCACGTTAACAAGAGAATTCAAGCCACAGATATTAGTTGAAGATAATGGTTTCTATTATTCAAAACTAATATTTGACTTGACACCAGTGTATAAGTATAGCACTAAACATACGCTCGGAGTACAATTTGAAGGAGCAGAGCCCATTACCGTCGAGCATGTAAATTTAGTAATATTCTATCCTGTCGAAGGTGCTTCAAGTTCAATAACATATCTATCTGGCGCATTACTATTAAAGCCGGGAGAAGAGACAGCACTAAATGTATCAATAGAACCTATTGAAGGTGAAGGATTCGTTAAAATAGTTGGAGTAGTACCATCAAGACAAGCAAAAGTAAAAGTATTCTTTAACGACAAACTCATACATACAATTGAAGGAGTACTAGGTGTTGAGGAAATAACTGCTAGCCCCATAGATGTAAACGATGAAAACATAATCAAGATACAACACCTACCTTCAACAACAAGATACTATCCTAGCTCCTTTAGACTATCAACCATAATTGTTGGAAAGAATAAGATACCATTACCACGAATAACTATAAGTGAAACTAAAGTTGAAGATAATAAACTTATAATTAAAATAACTAATCAAGGAATGGTGGAACCCGATAGATTAATACTCCTCGTGACCCATTTAGGAAGTATCATATATAGAGGAAAATTAAAACCATTAAAGCCTGGTGAAACCGAACTAATAGAGGTACCGTTAAAAGGAATTCGTGGATGCAACAACATAACAATAAGAGCTATTTGGGGCAAACTTAGCAAGACAGAGTTTGTAGAAGCTAAAGTTAAAGTTAGTGAAAGTTAACCTCTTTTAAACCTCCTATGTTATTCCAGGGGTTAAAATCACATTAATAAGTAAATCTATAAAAGTTAGTTCTAAAATATTATATGAATCCATTAGAATAAAAAATACTAATAGAATAATGTATATACGTTTTAATGGATGCTACTATATTGCAGTAATTAGAAGTATTTCTAATAGTAACGATTACTATGTTGTGCATGTGTCAGCAAATGGCAGAAAAGCGTACTGTACATGCAAGTATCATCTGATAACGGGCAAGCCATGTAAACATATAGTAGCTGTTATAAACGAGTTAGAGCGTAAGGGTTTCCTTGAAACCAGGACCTTATCAATTAATAGGACCAGTAGAAGTCTGCCGAAACCTCCTTCATCATAACTTTATCTTCAGTGAGAGTCGTGTTCTTCATCCCTGCATTAGTATTACTATGTTAACGACTTATTAACATTAAATGTACTCCTAAAAATTAAGTGGTAATGTAACTAAGGCTCCTACATGATAGGTATAGCAAAGTATTACAAAACATTAAGGGGGCAAGTAAAGAATGAAGAATGCTGACTGGTTCTTCGATCTTGTAGTGAATAATGTAGGAAGTATTGCGGAGGAACTTAGGAAATATCAAAGTAGTATAAGTATTCCCTGGGTAATAACCAAAGATGTAAATAAATGGTGGATAAAAGACTTCCCACACGGAGATCTGGTACATGATACGGCATTAGCAGCAATAGATGGTGGCGGAAGATTTGTAGACCTAACTGGCGGAGGAGCATTATATATAGCTAGGGCTATTGCTGTATTCAATTCTGGAATCAAACCTCTCCGTAAACTAACAATCGATATCGTTAACCACAGATCTAAGAAATATATGGATGCATTGAGATCATTAACAGAGATACTAGTAGCCATAGATACCGTAGAACATTTACCCAAGGGGTCAATACTTCTAATTGATGGAAGCTATTACGTGTATGTACTTAAGTACTTTGCATGCGCAATAAAACTCCTTAAGAATATAGAAACCCTTAGATCGGGTGAAATAAGATTACTTGAAAAAACATTAAAGCTAATTACAAGCTTAATAAATCTGATTAAGAAAGCACGAGACAAGGATATTACGCTATGCTATGTTAGTAAAGATTCAAGTCTTAACTTGTTTAAGGAGTTACTCATACTAGAATACTTTAAAGAATTCAATCCCAAAATATACGAATTACTAGTACAGATAGACTATAAACAACATTTAGATGCACTAGCTAAGTTGAAAAGCTCATTAGATATTGAGCAGCAAAAACTAATAGACCTACTATTAGAGGAGGATTACCACGATATACACTTGATAATGTCTATAGTTGATGATATAGGCTACACTAAACCTATGAAACCCTCTCTAAGAAAAGCGTTAGTAAATAGAATTCTCGATACCCTTGAAAAACCTAAGATAGTGTACAAATTAGATGAATACAAAAGTAAGCACGGTTTAGATAGTAGTATAATAGAATACATAAGAAGGGAAATGGACTATCTAACTATACCAATACTATCTTACACAAAACTAAGTATCAACGATAACCCATTAATGGTTGAAACCATAGAGCTAACAAACATAGGGCAAAGTATAATTAACCATACGAAGCCTACTTTTACAGAGCATACCAATGGTTTCATAAAGGCTTTAGCAACAATAAAGAAAGGATACGTCAATAACAGATACTACAATATATGGTTAGTACAAGCACACGAATACTCCCACCTCACTAAGAACACATTTAGGTATTACCTCAACTACTTAGACTCAACGCTAAGAACAAGGGGCTTAAGAATACCTCTAACAAGGAAGTATAGTTTAGGGGGTATACATTGACATCACAAACGATATACAACAGTAAAGGGGAGCCCATAGGAAGGATTACGGGTGAGTCAACGCCATCATACTTTACGTTAACCGTCAATCCTAGGAATATCCCACCACTTTACGAATACGTATACGTAGAATTATACGAGATCCCGCCAGGTGAGGAAGCACCAATTAAAGTTAACGTTCTAGCTCAAATAAGAGAAATAAAGAGAAGAGATATTGGATTAAATCCTAACTTACCATGGAAGGTTGTAGAAGAAATAGGTGATGGTCAAACAGAAGACCAAATACTTGCAACCGCAAGAGTTTTAGGATATAAGTGGAAGAATAGAATATATACACCACGACACGCACCACCCGCTAATACTTGGGTTTATCGTGCCCCCGATAATATGGTTAAAGACTTTTATAGCGTTCCGGAAGATAAAGGACTTCATGTAGGTTATCTTATATCAAGACCTAATGTTCCAGTATATCTTGATGTCAGAGGAATAAATAGACACGTAGCTATAATAGCTGCTACAGGCTCAGGTAAAACCTGGACAAGTATAGTATTGATAGAGGAGTTACTAAAGAAGGGGGCAACAATACTTGTATTAGATCCCCATGGCGAATATGTTAAAATAAAGGATAGTATTAATAGATTGGGAGAAGAATATTCTAATTCCGTAATAGTTTTAAAAGGTCATAAAGATCAAGATGGAGACATACTTTACAAGATAAGCATTAAGAGTATGAGTTATGAAGAATTAGCTGCAGTTGCAGGAATACCTCCTAATGCTAGCAGAATAAGGGCAGTATTACATGGAGTAAAAAGTCTTGCCGCAATATTAGCTGATGCATTCGATAAACCTAGGTTGCTTTCACTTAAATCTCTAAGAACAATAATAGAAGCCTCTATAACTGCTATGGAACACAAACCCTCGTTTAAAACCTTCTATACGAGACTAGCTCATGAATTAAAGCTTAGATTAGACTTGGACATATCTAATTTGGAAAAAGATCCTGGATATGCTGAAAGAATGGTACGTGCTATTAGAAGAATATGGCTTGGACTTAAAAGAGACCCTGACATAGGTTTTGATTTAATAAGATACCTAGGTAACTTGGCAAGAATAGGAGTTTATGGTTCAAAAATAATACCCTTAAAGAAAATATTGAGGCCTGCTCATATAACGATATTTAATTTAAGTGGTCTTAGGAAGGAAGTACAAGATCACTTAGTATACAATATTCTTACACGCGTGTTTAAGGCTAGGATTAACTATAAGAGAGGATTGAAAGGTGAAACCTATCCTGATCCAGTAGTCATTGTAGTTGAGGAAGCTCATAGATTTGCACCACCAAAAACACAGGAAGACACATGGAGTAGAGAAATATTGTCAAAGATAGCAGCCGAGGGCAGAAAGTTTGGAGTTTTCCTCATAGTGATAACTCAAAGACCTAGTAAAATAGACGCTGATCTATTAAGTCAGTGTCAATCACAGATAATATCAAGGATAATTAATCCTAGAGACCAAGATGCAGTGAGGGATGCAAGCGAGCAATTGAGTCAAGACTTACTTAATAATCTCCCAGGCCTTAATCCAGGTGAAGTAATTGTTGTGGGTCCTCTAGCACCAGCACCACTAATGATTAGAGTTAGAGATAGAGTATTGGACTATGCAGGTGCTGATATAGACGTAATTAGTGAGTGGTCTAAACATTTAGCATTGACTAAAATTAAGACAGAACTACTATTAGTTGCACGGAAACTCGTTAGGGAAACTTTAGGTGTAGATGCTGTTAGTCCTAAGGATATAGCTGAAGGGTTAGCAAAAATAATATCACTTACAGCAATAGTAGATCAAGAGGCTTTAGACGAAGCTATAAACAAATTAGCTATATTACATAATAATATTGAAGTAAGGTATGACAGAGATCTAGGGTTAATTAGTGGAGTAATAGATAATGAGAAAGTAGAGATAAAACTTGCTGATGGATCCTGGAGATGTAGTTGTGGAAGAGAGCAACCTTGTTGGCATACAATAGCATTATTACTAGAGTCTGTAAATAGAAGAGTAGTTAGTATAAATGATCTTAGAAAGTTTGTGAGCTTAAGAGTACTTAATACCATGATCTAAGTAGATTCATACTTGCTTCTTAAGATCCCATAATATTTCACGATAACGTTTAGCTAAGTTATAGCACCCTTCACCTCTTTCAATGTATCCTTTGTCTATTAACTTAACTATTACGCCTAAGGGGTCTTCTACACCGTATCTAAGTTTCAGCTCACGTAATGCTATTATTTCACCTACCGAAACATGATACAGAAAGTAATCGAATACCTTACGTTCATCGCCCCTAAGCTTCATTCTAACCTCCTCTATTTCCTTAGGATAACGTTTACTAGCTAAAACCATGTTTTATCTCCACCATGAATTACTGTATTAAGTACTTAGAGGAGGTAAAAACATTCACTCTAAAGACTTGTAGACAAAGTAGCATTATATGCTACCATGAATTTTTGAACATCATTATTTTAGCGTATAATAGTCTTTTCCATACTTCCAATTTCTCCTAATCTTCTATACTTCATTATCAACATACTTAAAGCATAGCGAAGCACTTCACTTCTGCTAGAAAAAATACCTGCTTCAACTAATTTATCAGCTTCTTCTATTAGTTCGCGTGGTGCCTTAAATGTTACAAGTAATACCCTTGACGCCAAACCTAACACCATGGAATTTGTACTATACTTTTAACCGTGATCTTATGTTTCTTCTAACTAGTAAGTAGCGATGTAAATGCTAATACTAACTACTGGATTTAAAAGTACTTGGGTTTATTAATGATGAGCTAATACTTTAACATATTGTTAACCTATATCAGTAATACCATGTATTAAGGTATGAATGCTCAACATACATAGGTTCAACTCCTTTTGCAGCCAAGCATACATCGCTAAGAATGCATTTACCATTAATACACCATCCATACTCATTACATTTCATAGAGCATACGTTACACGAAGGTTCTTCTCTTAGACAGCATTTTCTACCAAACATCCATAGGAAGTCATCTAGTATTGTAGGCTCTATATCAGCTTTAAGAGCTAATTCTTTGTAAGCTCTTCTAACAGCTATACGAAGTATTACATCCTCTTCCCAATTGAAATCAACTAATTGTAGTATCTTGTCTCTCAATATACCTCTAACCTTCACTAAACCTAATCTAAGTGCTATTCTTGTTAAGTGATTATCTACAGGAACTTCTACATTCTCCTTATCTATTGGTCTGAATAATCCTCTTCTTTCTATGAACTTAAAGAATAAGTAAGGTTTCTTCTCTACAGGATCCTCGTATGCCCTAAACATCTTTAATCTATCGATTAATCCTCCTTGAAGCGATTTTAAATAGTTTCTCGATGACTCTATTAGTTTACTAACGCTAGATGAATACAGTTTAACCAACTTTAAACCAACATCCCTTAAAAGCATTGTCCTAACTTCTACATCTGGTGGTTCAACTTTCTTGGGCTTCTTGACACTAAGCCAATCTCTTACTTCATCTAACGTTATATTAGCCATATGCTTAGGATCAAACCATTCAGGGTTTTCATGGAACTTCTTTGATCCTAGTCTATAAAGAAGATCAGCCCCATGATAAAATTCTCCATCAACAAATCCTTCATAAGGTTTCCCAGGTCTACTAAGTCTATGGTCTATAGCTACCATGAATATGAAATACCTTAATACGTTCTCCGGATCCTCGTTTTTTGAAGGATAATATCTTGGATCAGCAAAATCGTCTATTGTAATCTTTAGCTTATTTCTAAGTATCCTTGCTACCTTGTTTATTTGATCAAAATCTATTTCTACAACTAGGTTATTCATGATGTTTCACCATTATTGGACATATATTTATTATTCTTCCAGATACTTATGAAGTTATAGTAGGGTGATTCCTAGGAGAATAGAGGGATGGGTTAATACTAATAAACTTGAACTA
>Ga0190363_1002229_pt1 | contig 11152 bp, 7 predicted proteins | sample 48721867_MG_FD_161272 | JGI IMG/M metagenome (GOLD analysis project Ga0190363, IMG submission 161272) | Hydrothermal vent microbial mat bacterial communities from Southern Trench, Guaymas Basin, Mexico - 4872-18-6-7_MG | ecosystem: Environmental > Aquatic > Marine > Hydrothermal vents > Microbial...
AACCTGAACCTCAAAAACCTGCTGAAGATTTGCTTATGCTTTCCCTTTTCAAATTAACGCATTTCTTTCCCCTTTTTCAGAAAAAACACTACCTCTGCGAGAGGGACGGGGAGGTATGGATTTTTGAAGAAAGACTTGATCACAGTACCTGCCTCAGGTACACACTCAGCGGGCATACCATTTCATCAAGTCTGGCTGCATCAAAACACAAGGCAAATCTTTTCGTAAGGTTTACATGCGTAAGCAAAACTGAAAATCTGGTGGATGTGTTTATTGAGGACATAGTTACAACAAAAAGAGGTGCACATATCGGCACCTGGATGATGAACAGATTCATTGAATTTTTACGAATCTGCAGTCATGCGGTAAAAATACACAGGGTCTGGGGAGATTTCTGTCCCGAGAGTGAGGAGATGACCCCGGTGCTGGAAAGATTTTTCAGCAGATATGGTTTTAACTTCTCAATCAGGCGATATACTCATGGAGACAGAGTTATTGAAAGGAGAACAATCATAGCCGGGATACATGAACTCCACCTGGTTCCCGTGGAGAATATCGTTGAGATTGATATTGAAAAACTTCTGAGAGAATATTTTTCCAGAAACCTCTGAGAGAGGAGGGGGAAATACCCCCTCCTCTTTTCAGATTAGAATATCATACCAAGGCTTGTGGCAATATCAGGTGCCTTAATTAAAATTGCTCCACCAACAAGGCTTAAGATAGCAGGAGTGATCCTTCCCATTACAAGGCAGGCAGTTCCAAAAATCAGGGCTGCTACTCCTCCAACGAAGCCAACGGGACCATTTAGCAGCTGGTTAACCACAACATCATAAAGCTCACCGGCAGTTCCTGTGGTATCTCCGGTGTAAGCCATTGCGGTGCCGGTGAGTAATACAGCAAGTGCTAAGATGAGAACAGGTAAAATACGTTTTAGCATACCACCACCTCCTTTTTAGAATTTTTTTTAAATTTTTAAAAAGGCACACCGGTAAGGACCATTTGAGAAAGGGTGGGAGAAAATTGATTAATTTTTTGTCCTTCAGGAAATCTTCTTCAGATGGAAGGAAATATGAGCTCAGGGCTGTCACCAGGGGGGTTCTTCAGGCGGTTGAGACAAACGTAAACGTCGTGGTTGATGTTGTCGAACTTTCGGAAAGAGATTTTCGTGTGGAACTACCGTCTGCTGCATGCAGTCACCTGGAAAGGTTTTCAGGTGGTGAAAACAGGTTTGTCATTTACGTGAAACCCGACAGACACTACGCTTATTTTTCTATCAAGGTCAGGGCTTTTCTCAGGGCAGTGACCAGTACAGGAACCCTCATTTTTGAGGTGAAAAGCCGCGGGGATAGGAAAAAATTGAAAAGGCTGAAGGATTTTCTCATGAAGGAAGTTCTCAGCAAGCAATCAGGTTTTGAAGAACCCGGTAGAGAGGGTGAGACGGGAAAAGATGTTCAGCATGATAGGGGGCAGGATTTTTACGATCTGCCCCAGGCCCTTGTATGTGATCTTCTTTCACACTACACGCAGAGGCTGAAGGACGAGGTTTTTCAGAAAAAAGTCAGGTTCAGTATATTTCTATTTATGATCATCTTTTTTGTTCTCTCAGGTATACTTTTCAATCTTATCAGCCAGTTTCTAGTGGAATATCACATCAGGCAGTTAATTTCAGGTTACGAAAAGGCTCACGATGCTAAGGTTTTTTACTTCATACACAGAAAAAGGAGCCTTGGTATATTCGGAATATCCCTGTATGAATACCTTGAGGTTTACGATGCTCACAGGTTTCTTAGGGACTTAAAATCCACTGGAGGGAAATCCTCCGTGCCGGTTCGAGTCTAGCCCGGGCATTTTTTGATTAGATCTTATTAAGTTTTACATTTCAAGACACACCACACACATTTGCCAAAACCACACACTTTTCTGTGTGGTTTTGGTATACAGGCAGTGTAGTTTGTTTTGTATGTATATACATTTTATAAAAATTTTCTTCATATTGATTTTTCGGAAAAATTCTAATAGTTTTTTAAAAATATTCTTCATACATACATATTTCTAAAATGAAATTTTAGCATATACACAAATAAAAAAAAGACGCAGGTGGACTCTTTGAAAAGGATCAAAAACTTTGACGAATGTGTTTAATATATTTCATAGAGACAACCGGACTGGTAAGTTTATATTACAAAGAATAAAAGGAGGTGGCGGGGAAAGTGGGTAGAAGAGGGAGACCTCCCAAGCTTTCCAAACTTCCACCTGATTCTATCGCTGATCTCAAGAAGCTCATAAAACTTATTGAAATGCCCGGGTCACGAAAAGTTCAAAGAAACTGAAGAAAAGAGAACCTCGTATAGGATTTAATCTGCAGATTCCTGATACACTTTATCACCAGCTCGGGATGTATATTCGATATTATGCTGATCCGGGAGAAACAAAAACTTCAATAATTTGAGTAGGTCTTGAGAAAGAGCTCCGCGAAAGATATATGAAAAAATTGCCCCAGCAAATGGGAGAATAACAAAAAGAAGAACAACAAAGTTCTTGATCAAAATGCCAGCAGTAGTTACTTAAAAATCTTTCCGCTTTTCTTTTCTACCTTTCAAAACCTATTATTTCCTCTTTTTTCTGTCAGAAAGAATACCAGAGGTCAAAATGCTTTCAATTTTTAACAGTGGCGGGCAGGAGTTACTTTACATTTCCATTACAAATCACCACATTATTCCTCATTGCTTTTACATCACTTTATATTATTTCCTATCCTACTCTCCTGCCCGCCATCTGGTTAAATTTTACCAGCTTTAATATTAGCAGTCAAATCTGATTTTTTTAGATGATTATCAAAACCATTTCCATTGTGTCAAATATGAGGGTTGAATATGGGGAAACTGAATTAAACTACGTGAAAGGGGGTGGTTTTCATGAGCAGCTTTTTGAATTGAGGGCCTCTTTTGAAGAAAGGTAAGGTAAAAAGTCTTCGCTCCCGGGAGGCCCTTTAAACAGTAGCGTGAAGTGACGTTATGTAAAAACCTTACCTTTCCCGGCCAGAATTCCGGGGTTCTGGCTGGGATTTTTTTAGTATGTCTTGTTACTTTATTTTTCCGGAAAAATACGTATCTGATTTTTTATTCGACTGCTTCTTTCAATTTTTTTCCTGGTACAAACTTAACAACTTTTTGCAGGTATGACAAGTTCTTCACCTGTTCTCGAATTTCTTCCTTTTCTTTCTTTTCTGTTAGTCACTTTGAAAGTTCCAAAACCAACTAGTCTTACTTCCTCGTTGTTTTTAAGATCTTCTTTTACAGCTTCGAAAAAGCATTAAGACAATTTTTAGCGTTTAGCTTTGTAGTTTGAGCTTTTTCAGCAATTATCTTAATAAGTTCTGCTTTATCCATTATTTCCCTCCTTTTGAGATTTTTTCTAATTTCGCTCATTCTTTTCTATTACTTAAAAATAAAGATAAGCAATAACATCTCGAAATCAAGTAATTACAATAATTATAAAAAATGAAGTAAATTAACTTTGCCAAGATTAATCATGATATCTATGGATAAGGAGTGGTTTTATGTAAAGGTAGTCAATAATAACTTTAATATTTTTTTTAAATTAAATTTGAAAAAATAAAAAGACTTACACATTACGATTACAGAAATGAGAGGTGTCTATCTAACTGTGTAAATTTTAAGTATTAAATGTTAAAATAGACAAATTACAAAAAAGAGGGTGAACACCCCCGCAAAAAAGGACAGTAAAGCTGCCCTTATTTTAAGCTAAATTATTTCAGCATATGTTTTCTTACTTTACGGATACTGTAAACATCTTCTTTTTCAAAATCAAGAATCAATTGCCATTTTTGGAAAGTATTTGGAAAGTAGAAACTCCTATGATTACTTCTTCAGTAACAATCTCATCTGGGATAACAAGAAATTCATCTGAAAGTCTGTCTCCGTCAAGATAAAAATCAAGAATGGCCCTTTTATTCACTACTAACTCCTCTCTTCCTTTAGCTGTCTCAAATCTAAAGGGCTTCGGAAGCCTAAGTATTACTTCTAATTCTTTAGCCAAAGACTCTTTAATAAAAGACACGCTTGCACCACTATCAAAAAGAGCCTCTATCTCCTTTTCTCCTTTAGATTCTCAAGTCTTATCCTTTTTACAACTACACCTTTTTTCTCCTATTATTTATTTTAAATAAAAATAGAAAAAATAAAACTACTAGTGTAAAAATTAGAAATTTTTGTATATATAATATGTTTAAAAATGAAAGAAAAGCACTTACGAAGTGCACTTTCAAAGTGCGAAAAGGTAGGGTTTATGAAGGTTTGGGATTAGTTTTAGTTTAGTGTTTTAGGGCCACCAAGTGGTTACTTGGTTAATGATGTGAATTAAGTGTTCTAAGGATTTAGTGCCTCCTAATTCAGCTATAAGGGGAGATAAAGCTCCGAGATCACTTAGCATATCAGCACGGGTTCTTTTAGCAAGAAAATGAAGAGTTTCACACCATTTATTATAAACCTCTTTTCTGGCTCTCTTTGCCCAACTTGCAAGGTAAGGGGCTATATTAGCAAGGGCCTTGGCTTGAAAATCTCCCCATTCAATTTTTCTTATTATATCTAAAGCTTCATCGATGTATCCGAATTTGGCAAGATAAAGTACTATATTATGCTGAGATTTAGCAAGATAAGGTGCTATATTAGTAAGAGCTTTTGCTCGATCATACTCATCTCGATCATACTCATCTTTAATTTCTCTTGCTACATCTTCAATTTCTTTTACTACATTTAGAGCTTCATCAACATATCCTAATTTAGCAAAATAAAGTACTATATTAGCAAGGGCTTTAGCTTGAAAATCTTCATCTTCAATTTCTCTTGCTATATCAAGAGCTTCATCAAGTATTTCTCTACGCTTTGGTTCAGAAAGATAAGATGCTATATTAGCAAGGGCTTTGGCTCGATAATATCCCCATTCAATTTTTCTTATCACATTTAGAGCCTCCTTAATATTTCCTGATTTAGCAAGATAAGGTACTATATTAGCAAGGGCTTTAGCTTGAAAATCTTCATCTTCAATTTCTCTTGCTATATCAAGAGCTTCATCAAGTATTTCTCTACGCTTTGGTTCAGAAAGATAAGATGCTATATTAGCAAGGGCGTAAGCCCGCTTATATCTATCTTCAATTTTTCTTACTACATTTAGAGCTTCGTTAAATAATTCTTTGCATTTTGATTCAGGGAAATAAGGTGCTATCTTAACAAGGACTTCAGCTCGAAAATCTTCCCATTCAATTTCTTTTATTACATTTATAGCTTTATTAATATTTCCTGATTTAGCAAGATAAAATGCTATATTAGCAAGAGCTTTTGCTCGATCACTCTCCCGATCAATTTTTCTTACTAAATTTATAGCTTTATTAATATTTCCTGATTTAGCAAGATAAAATGCTATATTAGCAAGAGCTTTTGCTCGATCACTCTCCCGATCAATTTTTCTTACTAAATTTATAGCTTTATTAAGTATTTCTTTTCGTTTTGTTTCATCAAGATAAGGTGCTATATTAGCAAGAGCTTCTGCTCGATAATACTCATCATCAATTTTTCTTACTAAATTTATAGCTTCATTAAGTATTTCTTTTCGTTTTGTTTCATCAAGATAAGGTGCTATATTAGCAAAAGCTTTTGCTCGATAATACTCATTTTCAATTTTTCTTACTAAATTTATAGCTTCATTAATATTTCCTGATTTAGCAAGATAAAATGCTATATTAGCAAGAGCTTTTGCTCGATCACTCTCCCAATCAATTTCTCTTACTAAATTTATAGCTTTATTAATATTTCCTAATTTAGCAAGATAAAATGCTATATTAGCAAAAGCTTCTGCTCGATAATACTCATTTTCAATTTTTCTTACTAAATTTATAGCTTTATTAAGTATTTCTTTTTGTTTTGTTTCATCAAGATAAGGTGCTATATTAGCAAAAGCTTCTGCTCGATAATACTCATCATCAATTTTTCTTACTAAATTTATAGCTTCATTAATATTTCCTGATTTAGCAAGATAAGGTGCTATATTAGCAAGAGCTTTTGCTTGAACACTCTCCCAATCAATTTCTCTTACTAAATTTATAGCTTCATTAATATTTCCTGATTTAGCAAGATAAGGTGCTATATTAGCAAAAGCTTTTGCTCGATAATACTCATTTTCAATTTTTCTTACTAAATTTATAGCTTCATCAAGTATTTCTTTTCGTTTTGTTTCATCAAGATAAGGTGCTATATTAGCAAAAGCTTCTGCTCGATAATACTTATTTTCAATTTTTCTTACTAAATTTATAGCTTTATTAATATTTCCTGATTTAGCAAGATAAAATGCTATATTAGCAAGAGCTCCTGCTTGAACACTCTCCCAATCAATTTCTCTTACTAAATTTATAGCTTCATTAATATTTCCTGATTTAGCAAGATAAAATGCTATATTAGCAAGAGCTTCTGCTCGATCACTCTCCCAATCAATTTCTCTTACTAAATATATAGCTTCATTAATATTTCCTGATTTAGCAAGATAAGGTGCTATATTAGCAAAAGCTTCTGCTCGAACACTCTCCCAATCAATTTTTCTTACTAAATATATAGCTTCATTAAGTATTTCTTTTTGTTTTGTTTCATCAAGATAAAGTGCTATGTTAGCAAGAGCTTCTGCTCGATAATACTTATTTTCAATTTCTCTTACTAAATTTATAGCTTCATTAATATTTCCTAATTTAGCAAGATAAAGTGCTATGTTAGCAAGAGCTTCTGTTCTTTTTTCCTGTTCCGGAATTTGCCTGGCATAAGCTAAACCTTGCTCTGGTGACCATATTTTGTATTTTACTAAAGCTAAAAGTAATTCAACAGGAATTGTTTGGGCTAAGCTATTAAGAGATGCTTTTATAAGAGCATAAAGACATTGTTTTGGAATATCTTTTTCTTTATCAGCTTTTTCCCAAGCAAGCTCTATATCGGATATATAACCTGCGGTATCGCCTATCGATTCTTTTACACTATGCCAAACATTGATAACCCTTTTTCCTTCTTTCCATTCTAATTCCATTAACTTATGAAGTTTTTTAATTTGACCTCCTTTTGCTAAATGGGTTACAAGATGGCAGAGACCATATTTATCTTCAAAAGAGCTTTTATCAAGTTCTTTAAGCCCTGGTAATCCTTCATTTAAACCACCCCATTTTTTAAGGTAATAACCAGCGATACACTTGTGAGCTTTACAAGTAGCTTTAGCAAGCTCGTCGATAAAGTCCTTTTGATCTTCAGGTAAAAAACTTTCGGGAGCCTTTCCTTCAAGAAATTCTCTTAAGCTTGCATGATATAACCTATAAGAGTCATCACTTATAGCAAGAAAAGGTCTCCACTTTCCATTTAAGAGCCTTTTTATCTGTGGATGCTCTTCTACACTTGCGAATTTACAAAGAAGAGGAAAGGGGATGGGTTCTTCTATTGCAGCTAAGGTGCTTAAAAGTGGCAGATATTTTTCATACCAATCTCTTTCATCACGCCATTTTCCCCAATATTCACTGTAATATCCCCAGAGACTATTAGGTAAAGCGTCTAGGTTAAGAGGAGACCTTTCTCCTTTTTCTATTTCATCTAATATATAATGAAGATAGATCCAAACTCCTTGAGATTTATTTAAAAGAGTTTCTACAAAATCTTTTTTTTTAATGTTGTTTTCTTCGAGAGCCCTTTTTATTCCAGCCCGATTTGTGACAGCGTTAAGATATTCTTTCATATCATCAAGATTTTCTTTACTTTTTGCTTCAAGCTTTAAGCCTTTCGGAACCACGTCACGGATATTAAGTGTTACTTTTACAGGGCGCTTAGAAACTATTAAATACACTCCTTTTGGTAGGTGTTTTGGTAATCCCATGACATTCCAATCAGGAGGAGTTCCAGCTTCATCGAGTGCGTCAACTACAAGAACGATCTTTTCATCTGGACGCTCAGAGTTTCTCTTTTCAGCAACTTTTATAAGAAGTTGTTCAAAATTCGTGGGATTAGATGGATCAGGGATTTCGTCAGGAGAAAGTTCCCAAGCACGAATAAGTTGTGCAGCTAAATTTTTTAAACCTGCGCCTATTCCATCTTTGCCTGGGGCGAGTTCTACAAAGTGATGAAAATATCCTCTTTTATCTACAAGATAGGCAAGAAAGGTTGTTTTCCCCAATCCAGCTTCTGCCTCAAGAATGAAAAGACCTTTTTCATTATCTTCTAAAAATTTATCGATTTTATCTTCTAACCACTCACGTCCTACAAATCTTTTTAATTTTACTCGTTCAAAGATTAACTTTGGGGAGAGATAGTAATTTTTAAGGGATTCATATTTTCCTATAAAGATCTTATTTTTATCACCGATTATAATAAGGCTTTTAATAACATCTCTACCTATAATAACATTGCGATTACCACTGATATTAAGACTTCTATCTGAAAGATCACTCATATTACTATTTTTTAACTTTATTTTTATCTCCGATTATAATAATAGAATGTTCTACCTTTCCACCAATAATGACAGAATGGTTAATATTGATAGATTGATCTTTAGTTTTAGAATCCTCTTGTATTGAAAAGTTCGTATCTAAAAGCTTCTCTATAACATGAGGTTCTTTATCAAAGCGTTCTCTCCAGGCTTTAGCATCTTTCTGCCAAAGGTTAGGGATAACTCCCTTGGGATCCCCTATAAACTCAACCTCCCAGGGGATCTTAAGACCTATTTGTGTCTCAAGAAGACGATTTGAAGTTCTAATTTTTGCAGTTTTTTCTAAATCATTCCATTTAAGATTGGGATACTCATCCTTAAGTTCATTATAATTTTCGGGAAGTCCAAGTTCTTTTGCAAACTCTTTAAGAAGACCTAAGAAAGCTTTCTCACCTGTAATAGTTACACTTTTTCCTCTTTTTCCTTCAGGATTTTCGACTATAAAATTTGGAAATTCTTTTTTTACACGAAGAATAATTCCTTTTTCCTTATTATCCTCTTTCTCGCTACTATTACAAAAACAAGAAAGAACGAGATACCTTCTCATATAATGTTCAAATTGAGTCCCAAAGGGATCAGGGCAAGTTGAAGCAAGAGCTATAGATTGCGCTATTATTTCATCACCAGGAAGTCTTTCTCTTCCTGCATCCATGGTATCAGCAATCCTTAGAAGGGCAATAAGCACAGCCTTTCGTATTTCTTTTCCATCAATTTCGATAATAGGTTTAAGAATGTGTGCTTTTCCTGAGTGATAGCTAACAATCTCTCCTATAACAGCTCGAAGGTCCTCTTTTTTGATGTAAGGTTTAAGAATTTCTTCAAGGATTGAAGCTCCAGCTGACCCGTGAAATTTTCTGATCTTGTTTGTATTAATCTTTCCTCTTGAAGCCTTTTCATAAGCATCAAAAAGTTCTGAAGGCCAAGGACTCATCCCTAAGTCATGACCAAGGGCAGCAATATAAAGGATATAAGATTCATAAGGAGTTAATTTTATTTGTTTTCTTTTTAAGAATTCCTGGAGCTGCCAAAGGAAGCAGATAGTTCTTTTAATGTGAGAACGATCATGGCGATTGAAATACCAAAACCCAAGATCATCACTCCAGGGTTGCGGTGCAAGAACTTCTTCTACTTTTCTTATAACAACATCTTCAATGCGAGGAAGATCAACAGGCGGGTTTCCCCAGAAAGGAGGGATAGATTTAAGGTTTATTACATATTTTCGAAAATCAAGATAACCTTTCGGCTCTTTTGATTCAGTGAAGGTTTTCACTTTTAACCCTCAAAAATTCGGTTCTCAAAGATGAACTTCTGCCAATTTTCATCTTTTATTTTTAACTTTTCATTTATAATTCTAATTAAAAATAATTCTAAATCGAAAAAGAAAAAATTTCAACCTTTAGCAGAATTATAATATTCCTAAAGAAAAATTTTATAAAAATTTCAGTTAGAATTTTATGCTTTTATCTTTTGCATTATATACAAATCTTTTCTGTAAGTTTGTTAATTTATAGTTGAAAGTCGGTTGGCAAAATTTGATAAACGCTCTGGATTCAAATCCATGCCCGAGGATAAGAATCTGGTGATAATAATCCATTCCCCCGGTGGGGAGTTGCTTGCAGCAATGCAGATAGCAAAGGTTCTGAAGGAATGGAAGGGAAAGGTCTCGGTTGTGGTTCCCTATTATGCAATGAGTGCAGGGACACTGATTGCTCTTTCTGCCGACGCCATTTATGCGGACAGAAACGTAACGTTCGGTGCAATTGATCCACAGATACCGATGGGAGGTAACAAGTACGTTTCAGCAGCTGATCTTTACAGGGTATGCAGGGGAAACTCAACCGTTAGCGTACAGGAAAGGATTCTGTGTGAAATGGGCAGGAAGGCCATGAAACAGGTTGAGAGTTTTCTGAAAAGGGTTGTGCTTAAAGATAAGGATGAAAAGGTGGCAGAGGCGGTTATTAACACGTTGCTTTATACAGGGAGAAGCCATGATTTTCCCTTTTTTGCCGAGAATCTGAAAGAAATGGGGTTGAACGTTGTTTTTGAAATACCACGGGAATTGAGGGAGCTTTCAGACCTTCTGATTAATACACACAGGGGAAGGTAAGAAATTCAGACTTTCATCGTTCTTTTTCAATTTCTTCTTTCAGCATCACGTAAAGTTCAGGATCCGTGATGTATCCATATCCTGATGAGAGAAAATCGCATGCGGTTCTGTCAGCAAGGTTTTCAACTATTTCTGCTTCTGAAAGTTCTTTATTACTGTTGCCATTTCCCGAATAGTAACACTTCTTGACCTCACTGAATGTTAGATATGCCCTTTCGGACGTCACTTTCGGATTTCTTTCCAGATTTTTCTTTTTTGAGTGATATTCTCTTTCAGTCATAACCTCAAGTGTCCCATCACTGTGCTCTATTTTTCTTATGACTTCCTGAGCTCCCTGATTGTTTGTTATAAGAACGGACTTGAAACTTCCTTCAAGGAATCTTATGAACTTTTTTGTTGTGTTCTCAAGATTATCAAGGCTTGCAAGTTCTTCAACATTTCCAAGTTTCTGTGTGTCATATCTCTTGAGTGCTTCAATGCAGCATACCACAAGTTCCTGTGCAAGATCAAGTGGTTCGT
>Ga0190363_1002231_pt1 | contig 11142 bp, 15 predicted proteins | sample 48721867_MG_FD_161272 | JGI IMG/M metagenome (GOLD analysis project Ga0190363, IMG submission 161272) | Hydrothermal vent microbial mat bacterial communities from Southern Trench, Guaymas Basin, Mexico - 4872-18-6-7_MG | ecosystem: Environmental > Aquatic > Marine > Hydrothermal vents >...
AATCCCCCTTGAAAGTATAGATGAAAATGAATATATTAATTTGTCTATACAACAACAAATATACAAGAATTAAAACAAGAACAATAATAGCATCTTATGTTAGAAATAAACTTTGACAAACATCTCCCTAGCAGGTGTAGATTTTAAAGCTATTTCGCCATAAGCTACTAGTAAGCCGTTCATATTCAAATTAACATTTCCTCTATACATTTCTCAATTTTCAGATCTATCAGCCAGTAATCTTAGAATAACTCTGTCTAATATTAAGAAAAATGTTGAAATGTTATTTTTGTTTCGAGTCAATTAGTGACCACAGCCATCCTCGATATTGACCTATAATTGGACATCCTATGCATCTTCCATCGATGTAGCTTGGACATTTGCGACATTCAACGGCGGCTTCACACGGCTGCTTATCGGATTTACCATAGATTCTTATTGGAGCTATAATGCTATGAGCTGAGCTTATAACGATGTTGAACTCCACGCTTTGTACATCTTTGTTTGCTCTGAAGTGGTTGTCTACTATGGCTTCTAAGGTTGCTATGTCCTCAGCCACGAAGAAAAGGCAGAGGTTGTTCTTACCTGAGGTTACTAAACCGTTTAGAAAGTAGGGACATCTTCTAAATGCCTTGAGTACTTTTGGCTGTGCTTGTGGTTGTAACGTCAACTTTAGCTAGGTGAAGCCTGGTTTTAAATATGTCTAATCCAACTTGTTTTGATAAAATTCCTGTGGATGTTAGTTTATGCATTCCTGCTTGTCCAGAGAGAGCCCTTCAAATAATAGATGGGAAAAGCAAGGCTTGTAGATGAGAGATATTGTGATGGGTTGGGTGCATGTGTCGGAGAATGCCCTAAAGGTGCAATAACAATTGAGGAGAGAGAAGCTTACGAGTTTGATGAAGAAGCTGTGAAAAAACGTATGGAAGAAGATAGCTGTGCTCATTATCATGTTAGTAAGCAGATAGCTCCAAGTGGTAGGTCTGAACTTTCACAGTGGCCAGTAAAACTAATATTAGTCAATCTTGGAGCAACTTTCTTTGAGAATTCAGATCTTCTTATAGCTGCTGACTGTGCTCCTTTTGCTTACGCAAACTTTCACGAAGATTTTCTTAAAGGCAAAATTGTTTTAACGGGATGTCCAAAGTTTGGTGAAGTTCAATACTATTTCGAGAAATTGATTGAAATTTTCGGGAACTTTAATTTGAAGAGCATAGAGGTTGTCCGCATGGAAGTTCCGTGTTGTTCTGGGCTCTTGTACATGGTTAAGGAAGCTTTGAAAGAAGTTGGTAAAAATATGGATGTTAAAGAAACTGTTATTGGAATTAAGGGAGAGGTTCTCTCATCTATTAATAAATAAGTTTGGAGGTGAATAAGATTAATGAAGCAATGTCCTGGTGTTAGAAATTTAATTAGACCTCAAATAATAGTACGTACATGTCCAGTTTGCGGTGAAGAAGTAGAATTTTTTGATTATGAAATCGAACAGAAATGCCCTAATTGTGGTAAAACCTTGTATAGAGAGGCTACGGCCTCATGTGTAACTTGATGTCAATACGCGGGCAAGTGCATAAGCGATCTTGAAAGCAAGAATCTGATACCAAAGGAGGTTGCTGAGGAACTTAAGAAAATTGTCAGAAAACTCAACGCACCTAATAAATGAAAATCGTAAATAGTATTTTGAAAATAGTTTAAAACTTATGTGGTGAATTTATGTCTATATTTAATGAAAAATATTTAGATGCCCCCGAGAAATTTGATGTTATATTCTTTACCCTTACATTGCATCACTGTCCAAGTATAGAAGCAGTTTTTGAAAGCATTAAAAACGCTCTGAAAAAAGATGGAAGAACTGCAATAGTTGATCTTTGCAAACATCCTTTTTAGAGAATTTAAGGAAGAAATAGGTGATACTCACCTGGGTTTTGATTATTTTGAATGAGGAAAAACGAACGATAGAGCCTTTTGGACTTAGATTGCAAAGCTATTTACGTGGAATAAGCAGTTTCACAGCAATTTTAGGTCTTGCTTACAACCTTTTGACAATTAGTAAAGACCTTGATTTTACAATTAAAGTGCTATCAATGGTTTTTTGGACGGTTTACCCAACACTAGTTTTCATAAAGGTAGCGTATGATCAAGTTCACCCATTTTATGTGAGTAAACTTAACAAAATGCTTGACAAAGGCTTTAAACCGTGTAAAGTTGTAGTGAAAATAGATGATAACCTTGAAGACTATTATTTCAAGGTGGAACACAATTTAAATGAAATATTGCAAAAGTTTTTTCGTAAAAAATCTAACGCTTGCAGCTGAAAGTTTAGAGAGTTAGGTGAGTAAAGTTTTCAGAAGTTTTAAATAACTTTGTTGCGAATAAACTATTGGGGGTTAATAGCTTTGTTTAAACATTGTCCGGGTTTAGATGATCTTATTAGGCCTGAAATAATAATAGTTAAATGTCCGAATTGCGGTGAGGAAGTAGAGTTTTTCGGCTATGAACTTGAACAAAAATGTCCGAATTGCGGTACCTTGATACGTAGAAAAGCTAAACCTTCTTGTGTTACTTGGTGCAATTATGCGGACAAGTGCATAGATGATCTTGAAGCAAAAGGATTAATTTCAAAGGAAACTGCTGCAGAACTTAGAAAAATTGCTAAAAAACCTAGTCTCACACGATAAATAAGTTGAAATGAAATGCTTTAACTGATTAATAATGAGTTCTTTAAACTAAGTTAGAAAGTTAGGGAAGATGCGATGTTGAAGTTAAAATTTACTTTAATATTTTTCCGGTTTCAATGTACCATAAGTATAGATCTAATTCAGCTAAATTTAATTTCAATCTTTTTCCAATTTCTTTCAGTAGATTTTCAATTTCAAGGTACTTCTTTTTAGTTAGTGTTTTTGGTTTTTCGATTAGCTTATGTTTTGCTAATGTATCGATTATGTGGAAGTCTATGATGGCAAAATTAGTGAAACCTATATTTCTAAGGAAATGGCTTGCTTCTTTGTATCCAATCCCCTTTATGTTCTTAACTAGCCATTCTCTCAACTTGCTTCCGTCATCAAAAGAATTAATGATATCTTTTAGCGAATCCTTATATTTTCTTGCCTCTACGATGTATTTTGCTCTAGTATTAGGATATCTGTAACCAAGTTCCTTCAACTTTCTCGCTAATTGATGTTCTGGAAGAGTTAAAAACCCGTCATCTATTTCTTCTTGGATTTTTATGCTTTTTTCAGCGTTAAAATTTGCAGTTAAAATACAGAAACAGAGTTCTTTAAATAGTTCATTGCTTGTTTTTTTACCCTTTTCTTTAAACTCTTTGATACGAGCATCAACTAAGTTTTTTATCTCACTATTTTTCAATTTTTCAAGGGACTTTAATAATTCCTCAACTTTGCACCTTTTCATCAACGTTTCCCCGATATTTAAGTTGATTTTACTGTAAATTTGACAGCGGTTCCTTCATTTTTCTCTAATATTTCTACAATCTCGGTTTTTAGTCCAAAGTCCTCAAGTAAAATTTTAAGGTCATCAAAATAGTCATAGAATCCGCAGGTACGGCAAAAAGAACCTATGAATTCTATTTTAAAAACTTTTTGTTTAACGAGATTAGTTTTGCTGTAACTTCAGGAGACCTACATTTGTTATATTCTTCGATTGCTCTTTCAATTGCTTTTCTTATTTGCTGTTTTTCCAAGGGATTTAACCCCATAATTAGCTTGTAAACCTAAGATTGTAATTGCTGCAAAATAAAAGTAAGAGGGAAGATAATAAATTATTGTTTTCCTATAGTTTTTTGTAGCAGAAACACCAGCCGAAACATTCGTATTGTTTAACTCTTTCTTTTGCTGTTTGTTCGTCGGTTGCGGATAGTATTATTACTTTGTCGCCTATTAGTTCGTTGTTAGACCAGTTTGCTGGCATAGCAACACCCTTTTTATCTGATATTTACAGTGCTTTCATCATTCGTAATATTTCGTCCATGTTTCTTCTACTTGGAAGTTATAATTTTCTGTAATTTGATTTCATCACGTATTGGAATATGTCCAATACCCAGAATAGCTTCTCCGTGTTTTTTCAGCAGTAGCATTTGGTACTACTTCAAATATTCGAAGTCCCATTAGTTGGTAGAAGGCTAAAGCTGGCAGATCATCATTAGAGGTTGAAACCAATAACCTATCCTTTAAAGATTCTCTAGACCTTTTTCTAATGAAAATAAAAATTGTTTGTGTTGTTATTCTATTGTTGCTTTCTTGAATGTCTGTGTTGCAAGTGTTATCAGGATGGTAGATAAAATCAATAGTAGGAATACGTCGGTTATTAAGTTAAGGCTTCCGCTTCCGGTGAGCAGTATTCGAGCAGCGTCGACACCATATGTTAAGGGATTGATGTATGCCAGGTATTTCATCCATGTTGGCATTGTATCTATGGGGTAAAATGCTCCGCTTAGAAATAGTGTTGGCATTGAAATCATGTTTACTATGAGTTGAAATCCTTCTTGGCTGCGCATTTTCGTTGCAATGATTGTTCCAATGCTTGTGAAGGACAGTGATGTTAGAAAAGCTGCTAAAATGACAATTGGTAGATTTATGATTTTTAATGTTGGTGTTAGAGGATAAGCTATGCAGAATATTATTATTCCTTGAATCACTGCTACTGTGGAATCACCTAACATTCTTCCAAGTATACTTGCCCTCCTAGAAACTGGTGCAACCAGTATTTCTTTAAGGTAGCCGAATTCCTTATCCCATATCACTGAGATACCTGACATATATGAGAACATGAAAATTGACATCATAATGACCCCGGGAATCAGAAATGTAAGGTAGTCTAGTCCTCCGAAGAGAATTTTTACCCCTCCTATTTTGAATGCTGATGCCCATCCAAGTCCAAAGAAAATCATCCAGAAAACTGGTTGAATTATCATTGCCGCTACTCTTGACTTTGCTCTCCAAAATCTTTTAACCTGTCTATACCACATTGCGTGTAACGCGTTCAAGTTTCTATTCATCTCATTCTTCGCCTCCTCATAAACATAGTTCTTCTTACGAAGTCTGTGAAAGAACCTTCCTCTTCTCTTAGTTTTCTACCAGTTAGTTGCAGGAAAACGTCGTCAAGTGTGGGTCTACTATACTTTATTTCAAGTATTTTAACACCGTTTGACTGAGCTACATCAAAAATTAAAGGAATTTTCTCAGGGGCATTTTCCACGGTTATCGCTAAGGTGTTTGTGTTTATGATTTTAGTTTTCTCGCTTACGTTGTCTTTAATCACTTCCATGAACCTTTTGATATTATGGTTTTCTTTTGAAATCGTGACGTAAATGATATCTCCTCTGATCATTTTTTTGAGCTGTTCTGGAGTGCCTATTGCAATGATTTTTCCATGGTCTATTATTGCTATTCTATCACACAGTTTTTCCGCTTCATCCATGTAGTGAGTGGTAAGCAGGATAGTCATGTTTTTCTCCTTTTTCGTTTTTCTAATGTAATCCCAGATATGTGCTCTGGTTTGTGGGTCTAATCCGAGTGTTGGCTCATCTAAGAAAAGTATTTCCGGTGTGTGAAGAAGTCCTCTAGCAATTTCAAGTCTTCTTATCATCCCACCACTATACTTCCTTAGCTCTACATTTGCCCATTTTTCAAGTTCCACGAACTCTAAAAGTTCCTTTATTCTTCTTTTAAGTTCTTTTTCAGGTATGCTGTAAAGTTTTCCGTGAAGCCACATGTTTTCATATCCGGTTAAGTTTCTGTCCACTGTCATGTCTTGAAAAACTACCCCTATACGTTCACGTATTTTTTCCGGTTCTTTTCCAATATCAAACCCAGAGACGTACGCTGTGCCCTCTGTAGGTTTCAAAAGAGTTGTTAACATATTTATTGTGGTGGTTTTACCAGCTCCATTCGGACCTAACAAACCAAATATTTCTCCACTCTTAACTTTAAAGTTGATGTGGTCAACAGCGACAAGTCCGTTGAACTTTTTGGTTAAATCTTGTGTTGCAATAGCTTCATTCATTTCACTTCACCTAGTATTTTTCCTAAAATTTTGTAGAATTTTTTTAGGAGTTCCATTTTATGTTTTAAGAGTTCTTCCCCTTCTTCTGTTATGTAATAGGTTTTACGTGCCGGGCCTTTTTCTCGCATCTCCCATTTGAAAGTTAGAAAGCCACCTTTCTCAAGTTTTTTAAGCGCAAAATAGATTGCAGGTTTTGGTACTTCTTTTTCCAATGTTTTAGATATTTCTTCTGCGATTTGATATCCATGCATAGGCTTTTCTGAAAGTACTTTCAATATAATTGTCGTCATGAGGAAAGGGGGTATCATCCTGCCTATTTTGTGTCTTTCCATTTTACGCCAAATCACTATTATCTTCCTCGATATAGATAAATAATTTATCTATGTAAGAACTGAATATATGAATTATACTTTACTATTTAAAGTTTGTGTTCTACAGCTCAATGATGCTTGAGTACTCCCTTTGCCTTATTTAGGGTGTTGAAAAACCAGCAATAGCTGTTTACATGAAGAATGTTGACAGTAATGTTCTAAGATGTTTATTGATCATCATATTCATTGTTTTACTTGGCAAGTCTAAGAGTGAAAATATGTGTTAATGTTTGGGATGACATTAGAGTTTCTTTGCAATGTTTTTCCTGTTGGAAGAAAATGGTCATAGTTTGTGTCAAGCTGTTTTAGCGAATGTTTAAAATATTTTTATTTGCATCTTATAGCATGTTGCTTGAGAGGAGATTTGTAAGTATTATGGATGTGTGGTGTATTTTATGAATGAAGCGTACTTGAAAGGTTATGAATTTGCAGAGGCAAGGTTACGTGACTTAGTTACTGCAAATAAGTGGAGTAGATTTGGCATAATTTCCTACGATTATGAAATTTTTGCAAATGAAATTTTACTTTACCCTGAACAGATATGTATGGCGTTTTCGAAAGTTGCACATAAAACTCTAGATAAAAATGTTCTTTTAGTTATAAATTTAGATAGAAAGGGCAAGTTTTCTCTAAATAGTCCGGAAACATTTGATATAATGCTTAAACTTGTCGGCAAGAAGCTACCTGAAGCAAACACTATGTATTTCGGTGTTAGGGAAGACTTTAATGTGGAGAGGTTACTGGCGAGTATGGGGTCGGTTAAAGAAGCTGCTGATATTGTTGCTGAAGCTCTTGCAGCTATATCTGAAAAAGTTAAGAAAATTAAACCGGAAAAACTGAAAAATATGAATGTCGAAGGTTTTAGCAAGTTTTTAGTGAAAATTATGGGTCCTCCATCAATTATTAAGGACATGTCGATGAGGCTTCAAAAAGGAATAGAGAAAAGAGGAGGAATGACTAAGTTTATTGCAAGTATGGCAAGCGTAACTAGACTTATAGAGTATTTTTTAATGGGTGTCAGAGGCCTTTTTACTGTGATAAAACAGCATATCTTTGATAAGGAATTCAAAGAAAAACTCAAGGAAAAGGAAGAAGAAGTAAAAAAGCTATATTCCTACGATGTTCTCGAAAAACTACTTATTGATGAAGGAGAAACTCCTTTTAAGGAAGGAATAAATGTAGTTTTTACTGATTGTTTTGGTAGAAATTATGGTTTTTTGATACCTGTGATTATACAAGAGTTTTTGCGTACTTTTAATGAAGGAATTATAGTCTTAGATGACTTGCCACAGCCAGATGTGTATTCGAAGGTTATTCAATGGATTGTTGATAGACCAGATGAAGTTGAAGGCTGTAAACTTGCGTTGTTTATGCCCTCTGCTTACCTACCAGCCGTAGAGGAATGTGTTGATTCGGTTAGAAAGATGGTTTCGGAAAAGTGTATAGTGTTTGATATGAATTCAGATTTCTTTCACACTCTTCATGAAAGGGCAAGCGCTACAGTTCATGCATGGCTTTACGAAAAGTTTTTTGAAATGGAAGAAAAGAGAAGAGAAGGTGAATGTTACTTTATTCATCATGATGCTTTTGAGGAAGTTAACTGGGAGGTAATATCGTTGCGGAAAGGAAAAATCGAGAGACTTCGTGGCATATTTAGAAGGATCTTTTAGGCACTAGTTGAAACATTTCTATCTTCCAAAAAGTTTTCTCTTAATTTTGGTTAGCAATGAAGGACGAACAAACCTCCATTTAACCGGTGATGTGGAATTATAGAAAACAAATGCTATATCACCTTTTTCTTCCAGTTCTTTTATTTTATAAAGATGTTTTACAACCCAAGCTTCTTCTGTTGCAGGTCTTCTTCTAAAGAGGATTCTCATAAATTTTGAGCTTAAATCGAAAAATATCGCTTTTTCACTAATTAACTTTTCGAAGAAATCGTTAAATCTTTCAGAAAATTCTCCCATTGTTGGAGCTATAGCTCCTAAAGATATTTCACGGTTTTCAACTTTATTTATAAGCCATTTTAGGAAGAAATCGTATCGATCCATGAACGTTATTGAATCGAAGAGCAGTGCAACTTCCTTGACATCTGTAAGCAGGTTTTCCAATAATATAGGGATAAATGTATTATGAAGATTTCTAAAACCATCGCTAATGATTACTAAAAGATTTTCTTCCTCTAGTTTTCTCTTTGCTTCATCTAAATTTGATTCACCAATAATTTTTGACAAAGCCTCCGTATTAAAGAATTTCTCGATATTTTCCTTCCATTGTTTCGCGAATTTTCGATATTCCTCGCTTTCCATTTTTCCTACTATTCTCATAAACTTGAAAGCATACGCCAAACCTTTACCCATTGCAGCACCTGGATTAAAAATTAAGGTGAGAGAGGAAATAACGTGGCTTCCAATTCTTTCTACAGACACTGACGATAATTCTTTTTTAAGTTCTTCTTTGAATGTTGGAGGACGCATAAAATCTATTATGAAACTTGATAAACTCTCTAAATTATTGATTTGCGAAAGTTTTCTTTCATCCATTTCTCTGTGTATTGGGAGATTCGCTTTCAAAGCTAATGGAAAGAATTTTGACTCAATAATGTTCCTTAAATCTAATTTCAATTGTGGAACTTCAAGAGCTTCTCTTATGTTTTCGAAATCACTACCGAAGAAGTATGCAAGGTTGCTAAACTTTCTTTGTGCAAAGAAGTTACGATACCACTCTGGGATAGAACTTATAGAATATGGATGTTCACGTGTAGAATCCAATAAAAGTAAGGTTTTTATATGTCTTTTACGGAGAGTGTGAGCGATGGCGAATAGGAAAAACTCTGGGATGACTATCCATTTTTCTGATTCCACTGGGCCTTCATCGTAGAGAAATGTACTTAAATATTTCCATGTTGAATCCTTTTTTACTACATCTTCCATTGTCAACGAAATGGCGTCAAACCCTTGCTGCAACCTCTTATATACATCCAATGACATAGCCATTCACGTAGAAATTCTATATTATAAAAGAGAAACTAAGTTCTTAAAAACGTTTCAGAAGAAAACGTTCCATCAAGGCATATAAATACCTAAATTTTAATAGCTTCTTAGGTGAATTTAAATTTAGCTAAAACCAGTGAAACGAATGCTTATAGCCTTAGTTTAAGAACTAATTATACTAAAATTATCATTTAAGGGAAAGAAAACCCTTATGTTATGTTTCAAAGAAAAGGCAATTTAAAATAGTTAATAGTAAAATGGTAGATAATGAATATATTTTAGTTTCCTTTGGTTAGATTTTGAGTTTAAGCAGTTGTTGAAGGAGAAAATAAATGAAAAAAGAAAAACGGAAACAAGTAATTGTATACATTGATTTTGAAGTTTTAAACGAGATTCTGGAAATAGCAAAATATAATCATCCGAGGGAAGCAATTTTACTGTTACGTGGGCGTTCAAAGAGGAATGAAATCCATATAACCGACTATTTAATCCCGCCATTTGCAACTGGTGGAAAAGGTTTTTCATATTTTAACCCTTACTTTCTACCTATGGATTTTAGCATTATTGGTACAGCTCACTCGCATCCTTCAGGGGTGTTAAAACCTTCCATAGTGGATTTAAACCATGGATATGGGAAAATTATGTTAATTATGGGCTACCCCTACATTTCTGAGAGGAATGTTGCGATATTCTCTTATCGTGGAGAAAAACTTCCATTCAAAATCGTTTAACAACATAACAACTTCAAATTACTCTTTAAAACTATTACTCGAAACATGTTGAAGAAAGAAGAAATAAATTTCCGACATATTATAATTTCTTAAGTTTAGTTTGCCAAACACAAAAGGTGTTTAGAATGGTTAAGGTTGAAAAATTGGGAGACAGGACATATAGGATTCCTGGGAGAACTGTTATTGGCATAGTTTGTTTAGATAGGGATTGTTATTTGATTGATACTGGTTTAGATGATGATCAGGGACGTAAAGCTTTAAATGCTGTTAAGTCTCTGAACTGCGAGTTAAAAGCTGTGATAAATACTCATTCTCATGCAGATCACATCGGTGGGAACAATTTTGTGGAGAAACGCACTAACGTAGATATCTTTGGACCTTTGGAGGAAGTTCCATATATTAGGGATCCTAAATTGGAGCCTGTTATGCTTTATGGTGGAAACCCTGTTCCAGAACTGCTTTCAAAATTTTTCATGGCCAAACCTAGCAATGCAAAACCGGTTGAAAACGCATCTTTACCTTTAAAGCTAGTTGATCTACGTGGTCATTCACCTGGAATGATAGGGATTCAAACCGATCAAGTGTTTTTTGTTGCGGATGCCTACACCAGCATTGATCTTTTGAGAAAACATGTTATCCCCTATACATATGATCCTGAATTAGCATTAAAAACATTGGAATCCCTATTAGATACAAAAGGATTGCTTTATGTGCCTTTTCACGGCGAACCGAGCACAAAACCTGAGGAAGAAATAGAGGCTAATATATCAGCCATCCAGAGAACAAAAGAAACACTACTCGAAGTTTTAAATAACGACTTAAGCACCTGTGAGCTTATCTCTAAAGTTTTATCCCAGCTAAATGTCAAAATAGTTAATACAGCTCTCTACTTTCTTTACGAATCCATGTTAAAAGGTTACTTAGCTTGGCTTAAGCGGGACGGTCTAATAACTTCCAAGGTTGAATCAAATAAAATAATTTGGATGAAAATTAAGGCTTAAACCGATCAATAAAACACTGATTACG
>Ga0190363_1002232_pt1 | contig 11139 bp, 22 predicted proteins | sample 48721867_MG_FD_161272 | JGI IMG/M metagenome (GOLD analysis project Ga0190363, IMG submission 161272) | Hydrothermal vent microbial mat bacterial communities from Southern Trench, Guaymas Basin, Mexico - 4872-18-6-7_MG | ecosystem: Environmental > Aquatic > Marine > Hydrothermal vents >...
TGACGACGTATAAGACGTGCCCGGACTGCAACGGAACGGGGTGGGTGACCTGCCCGACATGCGGAGGAACCGGGGTGGTGCCGGAGGTCGTGATAACCGCCGCCGCGGCAGTTCCCATAGCGGCTGGGGCAGTCTTAACACTTATAGGATTGACCCGCGGATGATATATCTGGTGAGATACGGATGCCGCTTGAACCGTGTAAGGGTTCAACAACCCTCCTCGTGGCGGCGGTCACGATAACCCTCTCGGTAAACCGCACCAAAGCACATACCGGGGAGGCCCTACGATTCACCATAACCAAGAAGGTCGATACCGAGTATAGGCCATGCAACGGGCCGATACAGTACCGCCTGCCGGGAGGCTCTTGGAGAGACTGGTGGACTATACCCGCCGGGGCCACGCCTAGGACGGAGCAGAGCCCGCCTATACCCAGCGACTGGGCCTGCAGAACCGTCGAGTTCAGGTTCTACGACAAGTATATGACCGGGGAGTACAGCAACACGGTGTCCGTCACCATATCCGCGGAGACGGAGTTCGCCAACCTAACGGCGTCGCCTTCTAGAGCCGGCCCCGGGGACTCCGTGGTCATAAGCGGTGTTCTGAGGAGGAAGGATACGAAAGCACCTGTATCAGGCAAGACCGTAACGATAACCTGTCCAAGCCTAGGCTGGAGCAAATCCGTGACGACGAGGACTGATGGAGTCTTCAGCCAGACGTTCACCGTGCCTGAGACGGCTGAGCCAGGGACGCATACGGTAACCGTTAGCTTCGCGGGTTCGGAGGCCCTAGGGATGGCGGTGGCAAGGATACCGCTGGGAGCCGTAGAGTTACCGATCGCTTCGTTCGCAGTTGTAGCCGGCATCGTGTTGACTGGGGTAGGTGTGTACGTCATCGGGTGACATGTATGCCGTTCGCACCTGCGGAGAAGACCGTGGAGCTGGAGGTAACCGGGGCTCCGCCCCCGCCGCCGGGCAAGGTCACGGTAACGGTAGTGGTTAAGCTTTTCGGACTCATACCTGCACCAGGGGTCTCTGTAGAAGCCGACGGAATCAAAGCGGTGACAGACGGAACCGGCACCGCGGTGCTGACCCTAGACGAGGGCGGGAGCTACACGGTCAAGCTGTCGGCCTGGTGGATACACCCGAAGGAGCTCAGGATAGAGTCGGCTGTGACGGAGACGAGGGAGGTCGCCGTACTACCGAGCCTCCTGCTCTGGGCCCTTGGGAGCGCCGGCGCCGGTGGGCTGGCATACTACGTGAGCGATAACGCATACGCAGGGCTTGGTGTTGGCGGCGGGGTGTTCGCGGTCTGGCCGATAAGCTACTACGTGCTTGAGAAAGCTAAGTAGTTGAACATACGTAAACAATATTTAAATAACGTACGCTCCAGATTCTTATATTAGATATGCCTAGGGCATGGGTTGAATGTAATGGAATAAAGGCTGATCTAATACCTGGCAGGTGGGTTGAAGTCAATTTCCCAGACTGGAGGTTCCGGGCGTATGTAGACCTTTCAGACTACTATAGTGAGACTAAAGACTACTATACCTCTACATGGTGGCATATATACGGATGGTCTGGACGATATATAAACGGTCGTCCAGCAATATTAGGCAACATCTACATAAAGAGAACCACGCCAAACACCCCGACAGTGGAAACATACAGCAGAAGCTTCGACTTAACCGAATGCCATGATTGGGAGAGCTGGCGTGGAAACAAGTTCACGTTCAATATAGAGTACTACGATGTGAGGCGCAAGGGTTACGTAGACCTAGGCGGATTATGTATAACAGTTACGGCTCCTCCACCTACTCCACCACCTCCACCACCTCCGGTTGAGCACACACTGGTTATCGAATCTACGGCTGGAGGCACCACGGAGCCGAGGCCAGGGAGGTACACTTACCTGCACGGTAAGACTGTTTCTGTAACTGCCATACCGAGCACAGGATACCAGTTTGACCACTGGACGCTTGACGGAGTGGTTAGGAGAGAGAACCCGATAGTGTTCACCATGGATAGGGACTACAGGCTGACAGCCTACTTCCGCGGTGTAGTTCCACCCCCACCGCCTCCGCCTCCACCGCCAGCCCCCGCGCCGCCCACAGGGCTCGCCATGATAATGATAGGGGTCGGGCTATCCCTAGCAGGTCTCTGAGGTGGTAGCCGTGTACAGGGTTACGGCTGAGCAGGCGCTAGCGGCGGCTAGGAGCCGGTTCCTAGGCGTCCCCGGCGTAGTCGGCGTCAGCAGGGTAGGCAACACCATAGTGTTCTACGTCGAGACACCGGCGGACAGGGCTAAGGTGCCCAGCGTAAGCTTCATGGGCTACCCGGTTCGTGTAGTAGTCGTCGGAAGGGTGAGGCCGCTATGAGCCTCTGGAACGCCAAAACCCTAGCTGAGCAGACCCTGCTCCCCAAACCCGGCATAGTAGGCGTATCCTTCAGCCCAAACACCAAGATACGTGTCTACCTAGAGCACCCCGGCGTGGAAACCCCCCGTGAGATAGCCGGGATCCGGGTCGAGCGGGTCGTGGTAGGCAAGATAAGAGCCCTCAGCCTCCCACCCGCCTCGGTAGGCTACGCAACAGGGGGACTCGAAGTACCTAAAAACGCACGGGTACGTCCCCTGACAGGCGGCATCTCGATCGGACATGTAAAAATAACAGCCGGCACCCTAGCGTGCTTCGCAAGAGACAACACAACAGGCGAACCCCTAATCCTCAGCAACGCCCACGTGTTAGCCCCCCACTGGATAGGAGCCAAGCCCGGAGACCCGATACTCCAGCCCGGCCCGTACGACGGAGGACGTGACCCGGAAGACCGTGTAGCCACCTTGCTACGCTACGTCCCGATAGACCCGTCCAAACCAAACCTTGTGGACGCTGCGGTCGCACGCCCCACATCCCCGGAGTTCGTGAGCCCCGAGGTGCTGGACATCGGCACGTTAAACGCCATGGAAGAGGCGTTCGAGGGGATGAAGGTGGCCAAGAGCGGTCGGACAACCTGCTTCTCGACAGCGGTGGTCACGGACGTGAATGCCACCGTCAAGGTCAGCTACGAAACGTTCGACGCTGTGTTCACAGACCAGATAATGACCACGAAGCTGGGCGAGCCGGGTGACAGCGGCAGCATAGTCGTGAACGTCGACACCAGGAGGGCTGTAGGACTGTTGTTCGCAGGCTCGGACTACGTAACCGTGCTCAACAAGATAGCCAACGTCTGCAGCTTGCTAGACATATCGATAGGCCCACCGGTTGTAGTGCCAGCCCCCATTCTGACACCCATACTGATAGGGGCCGGACTAGCCATAGCTGGGGGTGTCTAGGTGGAGATGGCTAGCATCCTATGGTTCGTGATGATGGGGCTACTAGGTGGATTAGCACACGCGCTCGTAGAGGCGAAGAAGTGGAGCGACCTCAAAAAGTTCAGGTTCTGGAAGAGAATAGCCCTAGGAGCCGTGATAGGACTCGTCTACAACTTCCTATACTCGGACTGGGATTTCCCGAATAGTGTGATGAGCTTCGTATCAGGATACGCTGGAGCTAGTTTCATAGAGAGCCTCACAACCAGACTACGGCAGAAGAAATAATTTAAATCAGCCCCAAGAAATATAATCATGGCTATGCCGGAAGATAGCTTAACAATATTCCTGGGAGACAACCTATGGGTCAGCCCGACAGAGTGGAACAAGCAGAAGTCCGCAGTCTTCAGCTTCACATGGGATCCGTCTAGGACGACCATAGAGGTCGCTAAGGTCAGGGGCCGGGTGAAGACAGACGCAGGCTGGCCCGGAGTCACGTTCAAGCTGTTCTTCAACGGGGATAAGATGGTCGACATACCGCTGGCAAGCGGCGACGGGTGGAAGAGCTACGAAGCAACCGTCCTCCCGAGAAACGGCAGAAACGAGGTTACCGTGTTCACGGACAGGGTCGCAGGATGGGGCTGGAGCTACAACATCTGGTTCGACCTAGAGTTCACCTATCAGTACACGGGCGACCCACCCATGGCAGGGCCACCCACCAAGCCGTTCCCCTGGCAGGAGTACGTTAAAAACGCCATACTCGGAGCGTTTATACTAGCCCCCGTGGCCACCGGGTACGCGGTGTTCGTCGAGAAGCTAGACATGACGACCGCGCTGAGGAAATGGGGCCTCACAGGGCTGATGGTGGGAGCGCTGGCGGGCGCCGCAATCACGTTCGTAACCGTCGGGATCGGTGAGGAGTTTTCAGCAAGAATGTACAAACAGGCCCTAGCCTCAAGGGTCTAAGATGATATCAGTCGTCATACCGACCCTGAACGAGGAGCAGTATATAGCCAGGTGCCTAGAGTCGATACTAGCCAACAACCCGGACGAGGTCATAGTGGTGGACGGTGGCTCGACAGACCGTACGATAGAGATAGCGCGAAGATACACCGATAAAATATATGTCGTGAACAGAAGGGGTATATGGTTGGCTAGGCAGGTAGGAACCTCAAAATCCTCGGGAGATATAATAGTGAGTTGCGACGCCGACGCGGTCTACCCACCAGGATGGCTTGACAAGTTGACAGCACCGCTCAAAAACCCAGAGGTAGTAGCCGCCGGCGGCCCGGCCGCGCCGATAGAGGACAAGCCCATACCAAGGTTCTACTGCGGCCTAGCCACCCTATTCGCGAAGCACCTACACTGGTTCTCAGGCTTCAACACCGCGTTCAGGAGGGATGCGTGGCTCAGGATCGGAGGCTACCCTAGGATGAACAGGGGCGAGGACTTCGCCCTAGCCGCCGCGATGTCCGGGATAGGCAAGACTGTCTATGTAGAGGATGCAGTAGCCTACATAGATGTCCCAGTCAACAGACAGCTTGAGATGCTTGCTTTCCTAGCTTCTACTGGGATGCTGATATCAGGGCTTGGTCTTAAGTCGTCTGCTATGACTGGTGTAGGTTTAGGCTTCTACGTAGCGGAGCTATGCACAGTAGTAGAGGAGCCGTCGCCGATACACCACAGCCAGGTAGCCGCCGCTGGCGAGTTTGCCCTGCTACCTCTACGAGACACAATACCATCCGGTGTATGGAGTGGTCTTGTAGGAGGCTTAACAGGTGTGTGGCTTCATCATCTAGTTACTGAGGATGTTTTAAACGCAGATGCGTTAACTGTAAGCCTAGCAGGGTTCATAGGGCTAACCCTCGCCGAGATCGGCCTCTCTCTTCCTCCTTCTACCTAGGACTATGCTCACCACTAGACCGACGGCTAGAGCAATTATTATTGTTTCATGGCTACCCGGAACTAGCAGGTCTGACAGTTTGAATATATAGCCTTCCTTAAGCCATTCGTCGACTAGGAGCCACGCTATAGCGAACACTAGAGCTACCGGCAACCTTCTCCAAAACCTTCTCAGCCCGTCGAACCCCATATCTCTCACCTTTAGGCGAGATATGGATATGGCTCGGTTTGGTATGCGGAATTGGTATGAATTGATAGGACATGCTGGGTTGGAAAGATTGGAAATGAGCTGACGAGTGGGTTTGGCTCGATACGGTAAGTTGCGGATCGGTCAGCTGGACTGGAAGTCAGGAGCGGCGGGGAAAATATTTGGGTTCGGCCGGGCATGGCTCGGAGCGCTATGATCTGCAGGTGCGGCTAGGGCTGGCATGGCCTGACAAGGGCTCGGCTCGCAGGCTCGGCACGGCTACCTCAGCTCCCTGAACTCTACGACCTCGAACCTCCCCATACCTAGGCTCCTGTCCCCGCACAGGCCTATCTTACCACCTATCTCCAGCATCTCCCTCAAGCCCTCAGCACCACCCATCCTCCTCAACACGTAGGGGATGATCTCCAGCGTAAACTCTATCTCCACCGGAGGCTCTAGGTACTCCGCCTCCTTCAGAGCACTTCTAGGCCCCCTCATCGTCACCACGGATATACCTCTAGCCTCTGTACCATCCGGCTTCTCGACATGTTTTCCATCCCTCTTAAGGTATATCCTGTCCTCCTCTACATACATGCCGTGCCTGATGTACTCGAAGTACGTCCTCTTACCCAGAACCTTCGCTACCTCCTTCAAGAGCCCTTTTACGTTACGCTCCCGAAGGTATATACCCTTGCCGTCCCTGAGGAACACCAGCTGGGTCGCCTCTGGCGGCATGGATTGAAGAAGTTCCTCGGCCTCAGACTTAACAGCCTCCTCGTCCGTGTCGAGTCCTACGCTTGCTCGGCTCTTACGCACCGCGTGTATGATAGCTTTCGGGTCGCTTGGCAGGTTCGCCAGCAACCGCCTGGTCGTCCTAAGCCTAACCTTAAACCTCTTAAACATGGGTTTCACCTCCTACAGTTTTTCCTCCCGCCCCGTGGGAACCGATCCCACGAGGCCTCGGGGGATGTGGAAAGAATAGGTGGGGTCGGGCTCGCCGCGTCGGTTCGGCTGGGTCGGATTTGGTTTGCCGGATAGGGGTTGGAGTAGTTTGGAGCGCTGGAGCGGTTTGGTTCGCCCCGGTTTGATGCGGAAAGCCGGCACGGCACGGAAAGGATTGATATGCCGAACCGGAGGGGCCTGGGTTGAGACGCCGGCTTGGTCTGGCAAGACTGGGGTTGCCGGATTGGTATGGATAGGTCTGGGTTGCCGGTCTGGCTTGAAACGATTTGGTTCGTTGGTTCGGGGTGGGGTGGCGCGGTTTGCGGGAGCGGTGGGGTCTGGAATGGTTCGGTTTGCAGAAGCGGTTTGGCTTTGATTGGTAAGGCTTGTTTTGCCGGATAGGTTTGGATAGTGACCACGGCTTGGTTCGGATCGGTTTGACATGCTGGAATGACCTGGTATGGATAGGTTTGACAAGCTGGCTCGGCGTGAATAGGGTCTGTTCGGATTGGTAAGGCTTTGTTTGCGGGTGTGTCTTGTAGCTGGTTGATACATGGGGCACTCAACGTATCCGGCTGGAGGGGTAATAACCTCGTTCCTAACTAGGCACAGCAACCTCCTTCCCTTCCTATCCAGTCTATAGGCGTGCCTGCAGGTCAGGCATATCACGGGTCTATTAGCCTTCCGCACCGCGGACACACCACCCATCCAAGCACAGATGTCCTGAACTTACACCCACAGGCCGGGCATTCCACCGTTCTTTTACCGCAGGAGGCCCCGCTCGTGTCCGACACCGTTGTGTAGTCTAGGTAGAGGCTGGCGGTTGAAGCCGAGCAGATCGATGTCCTGACGGTGACCGCAGTCATCTACTCCTCACCCTCCCAGCCCTAGGCTCGAAGTCTCTGCACGACTCATCCGGGTAGACCGTGACCAGGTGAAGGTTGCAGAACCACCCAGCTGGGAAGAACCCGTACTCCTCTCCGAAGTACCTGCAGTCCCTACACCTACCCACCCTCCTCTGAAACAGGAACTTCACCCCCTTAACCTCGGAGCAGTACCGGCAGTCAAGGTTGTCGCAACACTTAACGGCAGATACCACATATTTGCTGTTCTCAAACCTCTCGCCATCCGACACTATCGTTATCCCGAACACCACAGCCCTCTCGACGCCACGCTTCCTGAGCTCAGCTATGACGTCCGACAGGCTGGGCCCGTCAACCCACCTGCCGACCCACCACTGGTCGCTCCTAGGGTTGTCAGCCACTATCATCACAGGCTCGTGGCCGGTAAGCAACATATCCAGCCAGAGACGTTCCATCTACTCATCCTCCCCACCGGGTTTTACCGCATCGGCGAACCTATCCTGCATCACAGCCTCCCTCAGCGCCTCCTCAGGCGTCTCGACGTGGGTGCACTCCATGTACAGCGCCGGCTCTACGTGGAACCCTATAAACAACCGTATACGCGGGTGCCTCGGCACGAACGGCTTCAGAATCTCCCTGGCCATCTCCACCGCCTCACCCCAGCTCTCAGGCTTCCCCTCCACCATCACTCCTCAGCCTCCTTGTCGTAGAAAGTAAACCCCGTCGACGTTCGAGCATACGGGGCAGTTAGGGTCGTCACAACATGTCACGAGAAACACTGAGTAATCGTCCACTCCAGCACGCACCGAGAACACTATAGCCCGCTTCAAGCCACTCTTCTCTAAGTCCCTCCTCACCTCGTCGAGGGATGGCCCCATGATTACAACGGTGTACGTCTTCGTCTCCGTGTAGTGCTCGACCACGGGCACCGGTATCGGTACTGGCCACGCCAGCCGCCACTTACGCCAGTTGATACGGCTCTTTTCAACCTGTATCTTGAAAACTTTCCGGTACTCAACGGTTTTCGGGTTAGGGAAGTGCAGATGCATGAACCTGTGGCCTTCTTTCATCAGAAGAGCCTTAACCGGTATAGGTAGCTCCATCGATCGCATGAGAGCACCCCAAACAGCCACTGGGATGCTCATCTCTCCTCAGCCTCCTTTTCCTTCAGCTTATCCTTTAGGGCTAGGATGAGGGCTTCGAGCTTATATATCGCACGCATCGTAGACATGTCATCAGTGTCGTCGGTGAGGTGATCCAGTATCTCCTCTAGAACCTTTATCATCTTCTCCGCCTCGACCATAACCCAAACCATCACTCCTCAGCCTCCTCATATACTTCCATGATTCTAATGGCTATCCTGCGGAAGACAGGCTTTAACACCGTGTACTTATCACCGACCCTATCAAGATATGGTGATATAGTAGCCAGGTATTTCCGCGAATCAAACAATACCCAAACACCAGTCATCACTCCTCAGCCTCCTCTATGATTATCCTGGCCTTCTCGACGTCGAGGTGGACTCCCCTCATAGGATTCTCACCGTCCTCGAATAATACGTCCAACCCGCCGACCTCAGGCCTCCTGAAACTCATATCGTGGAACCTCTTGTCCTTCGGCTCGAACACCAGCACAAGCCTCCTCCCACTCCTCTCCTCAACCCTAAACGTCAACCACACCACCTCCAACTACTGCCTCTTCTTGACTATCATCGCGTCCTCCTCGTCGTCGTAGTAGATAATTACGGTGTCGCCGGGCTTCAAACCCATCTTATCGACAACCTCCTTTGGGACGGTTATTTTGCACTGACCCTTGAAGCTGGTGCCCCGGTACACCTTATATACTCCTACCAGAACCTTCATCTCTATACCTCCAAGCTCATAAAAAAATATAAAAGGTTATTTAAGTGTTTCTATATTCCTTCGACGCCCCTGCTCGTAATCTTGAACGGTATGGTAGTCATCGGGACGCCCGGCACGTCGTCAGTCACAAGCATCCACTCGCTACCTTTAGTCCTCACAAGGGTAAGGTGCATCGAGACGGCGTGGAGCAGGAACTCGCCTCCATAGGGTTTTTTCACGTCGCCGAACCTAGCTAGAACCTGCAGCTGGGTCGCCGTATCCGGTACCCCGTAGACCTGCTCCGTCAGGTATATGCACGTGTTGTATTTGCTTGAGAGCATCTGGAGGTATCCCATGTGCCTAGCTATCTCCTTGCTCCTAGCCGATAGGAGCTCTCTGCCGGAGTAGTATTCACGTATCTTTGCGACGAAGCTGTCCACGACTATCAGTCCGGGTTTAACTCCTTTTTCCCATGCCCACTTGTCTACACGCTCGTAGGCGAGCATCTGCCTCTGCGGGCTGGTTATATCCTTCGCTGGTACGACGAACACGTCCTCGCCTAGGTTAATATCTACGCCTCTAGCCTTAGCTATCTCCATCAGCCTGCCTATCTTGAAGGTTGCAGGCTCGGTCTCTATCCACACGAACGGGCGCTTGAGGTGTTTTACGCAGTTTACGCAGAGCGTCATGCCGAGCTCCGTCTTCCCTGTCGCCGACGAGCCTGACACACCTACTACCGCGTCGGTTCTAAAACCTCCACCAAGCAGAGCGTCGAGCTTATCTATCCCAGTAGGTATCCTCTGAACCTCCTTCTCAAGATACTCCTTCATACGCTCGCCGCTCCAGACCTCTACGACAGACGCTAGAGCTTCCTCCTTAGCGGCGTTGATTATCGACTTAGCCTTAGCCAGGCTACACCCGAGGATGGACGCTACCTCCTCGGCTGGAGCCGTAACCAGATCCTCGACGCTATGTATCCCTCTAGATATAAGCTTCTCAGCGGTCTTAGGCCCTATACCACGTATCTTGGTTAGCTCGGTACTCATAGCTCCTCCTTATCCGCCCGCCGGTTCTGAACCGGCCGGGCTGGACGAGGATAAAAGAGACTGCTTAGCTATTATCGCCGCCGTTTCCACCCTCCTTTTCCCCAGCTCCCTTATGTAGGTTGCGAGTTTCCACGACGCGTCTATAAGCTTGGCAGCTATCTTATCCTTGATGTCCTGCGGGAGGTCTACGTCTTCGAGAGCCTCGTCGACCATGGAGATCATAGCAGACGCTAAAATATACTCCTCTACACCGCCGACCTTCCTAGCTATATCGCCTAGAGCCCTGAGCGACTCGACAGGCGGAACGTACTTAACCCTCCTATATTTCATATTCGTCACCCAACATGCTCAGAACCTTTAGCACGTGTTTACACCTTTTCCCCTTGGAGGCTCTGAACTGGTAGTTCGGGCAATTGCAGATGAACCGCCCCCTCAAAGGGTCGAACCATACGTAGTAGCTCTCACCCGGGTTGGACTCGGACTCGACCTCGAAAACCCTATACGTCACCCTCCTCACCTTCACCTGCCGCTCACCTTCGCGGGGCAGCAGAATGCGAAGCTACAGTATCTACACTCGAACTCGGGGTATCTTGGAGCCGTGTTGTCCGCTATCATCTTAGCCACGTCGTTATCCGTCAAACGGTCTTTGAGGATATAGTTTTCAGACCACTCGGGCCGGTTCACCCTGTCGCTCACTATGTAGCTGAGCACGCTGTCCCGCGACACATACACTATCTCAACCTCAAGCAGGTCGAAGAGCCACATCTCAAGCAGAGCCTGCATGATATGGTGGGAGTGCGGTACCCGATAGTCGCCTTTCACACTCTTAATCTCTATACCATACACCTTATCGATTAAACCATCTATACGTCCTCTAACAGTTACGCCTGAAACCTTCTTCTCACCCTCGACCTCAGCCTGGAACCTGTCGCCGTAAATGTCTTTTAGAAGCTTCTCAAGACCTATGTGGACTATGTCGCCTTCTAGCGTTACAGGGTTGAACGGGTCTGCCTCTGAAAGCTCTGGATACATTTCTGAAAGCTTACGCTTAAGC
>Ga0190363_1002233_pt1 | contig 11134 bp, 18 predicted proteins | sample 48721867_MG_FD_161272 | JGI IMG/M metagenome (GOLD analysis project Ga0190363, IMG submission 161272) | Hydrothermal vent microbial mat bacterial communities from Southern Trench, Guaymas Basin, Mexico - 4872-18-6-7_MG | ecosystem: Environmental > Aquatic > Marine > Hydrothermal vents >...
TCATAGGGCTCTGTCGAGGGGGACGCCACGGAGCACCCATCTGAGGGCTGGGTCTCACCGCGCAACGGGTCATCGAGCCACACTCACCAAGCAATTAGATTAAGAGTATTTAAATGTATCGTTAAATCCGAAACAGCCTAGTACTGGTGGTTTAGCTACTGGTTTATCAGCTATACACGCTAAAAGACCTAGTATTTGGGTTGGGTGGCCAGGTATTCCATTAGATAGCATAAGCTGGAGTGAGAGGAGAATCATTGAGGAGTCCTTGCTACACGTAACCTTTACCCTGTCTTCTTATCACGTAGCGATATAGACGACTTCTATCATGGATTCTGCAACAGTACTATATGGCCTCTCTTTCACTATTTCCCTGAAAAAGCACATTATGAGGAGAAGTTCTGGGAAGCATATAAGAGAGTTAATGGACTATACCTAAAAACCGTGCTTGAGGTCTTGAGTGCTGATCACAAAGCATGATCTGGGTCTTACATGAGGAGGCCAAGAGGGTATACACCTCCGTCATCACCTAACACTTCTACATGAATGTGTTATAAGCCTTATCTTAAACCTGTGTATTTGTCTATTTGAAAGCCTCCGCATGTGTGGAAACGTTATCCTGCAGCAATCACAATGCCGAGCCCAGAATTGTTTTACATGGCTTTATAACGACGTCCACGAGTAAACTAATCATAGTGAGATAAAAATGCCGACAAGAAATATTCATGTGAGAAAAGCTCAAGAATGGAGTATACCAAAAGAAGTAGCTGACATAGTATCTAAACTAAAAGATGAACTAGCAGAACATCTACCAGGTCATGCTCATCGAGGGTTTAATCATGGATTAGGCACCAACTTCAAATACTTCAAAAAAATGTGGAGTCTACGGTATACTAGCAAGCATTCATCATAATTTACTAGATAGAAAAGAGTTCGCAAGAAAAGTAGGAAAAAAGATCTTGGGCTTCATCACAGCCTTTGTACCTGCAAGAGTTTTGACATGGTATCCAGGTAAGGTATTATCTAATGTGCTCATTGTAAATATATCCCCTCCACCAAGCTTAAGAAAGAGAATGGGATTCATCAATAAGGTCTACATATACATTTACACATAGTACACACATATAATGAGTAATGTCCAATAGAACACCTAGGATATTAGAAAGGGCTAAAATGAATCAAGTTGTATCAGCTATGTCAGAACTTTGTTACTCTACTAATCCATTCGCAGAATCTATCTATTGCGATAGCTAGTCGCTTAAACTCATTCTCGGTTTTCAAATACATACCTCCAACAATTAAATATCCCCAGCCATACTTAATTGCTGCTATCGGGTATACCTCACCAAATTCCGGTTCAGGTCTCCATGCTCGCAGAAGTGGTATCAAATTCTTTGTCTTATTAGTAACTGCCCTAAACTCTAAGACCTTAGTATCATTACCTATGTTAACTAAATCGCCAACTACTTGCTTATCCTCATCTTTCTGATAGACTTCTAACGGGCATGGACCGCTATGAATAGGCGTATCTGAAGTTGTAACTGCATCAAATTCTCTCCAAAATATGCTTCCTGAAAACATCAATAGTAACTTGAACTTATCCAGGATAAGTCTAACTTCACTTTTCATTCTGTCTAATTCCACTTTAATAGATGCAGGAATGTACACTCTTTCTTCTATAAGGGGAATACTCTCACCACTCATTACATCCCATCCATAGAAGAATGGAAAGCCAGCTACATTAATGAAAATTCCTCCATCATATATAATTCTTAATTATGTTGAAACAAGTTTTGCTCTTGAAGTCTTTTTCTGGATAAACTTCACCAAAGGGATTAATGATTATTGCGTATTTATTGCTTATTTCCGAAATCGATATTCTCTCCACAATGTATTTTTTATCTCCGTTAACGTTAATTTGCGAGAAGAAATTCTCTCATTCATCAATACTAAACTCAGTCCATGCATAATGATTGCAGCACCTTTCTGATGTATTATCTCTTTCTACACAACCATTGAGTATTCCTACTTTAATAGGTGGTTTGAGTTTTATCTGAAACTCTATTCTATTGAGTAGGTGACAAGCTTCCCGTGCATCATCTCTTATGAGTTCAACGTCTTTCTTTCTAATAATTTCTATTGCTGGAACCCCTGCACGCTGGTTTCCATATCGTATTATTCCTCTGGTCTTTTGCCGCATTCCTACCCATCGACTAGATGCTAGGGCTAATCGTGAAAGCTCTTTCTTGAGAGAGCCTATATCTTTGGCTATTTCCTCTAGATGCTCGCTGACGTCATGCTCTTTACGATAATCTCTTTTAAAGAACTCACAGATAGCTTTTGAGGCGAATTCTATACTTTCCTGAAATAACTGAATGCTTTCCGGAAACCTATATTGCTGAAACAGTTCCTCCCCTTTCCTAAAGTAAAGCTTGGCCTTACTACTATACCATAAGCCTAGGTCTGATAAGCTTCCTCACCTAATTTAAGTATTTTACCTACCTAGTTATAATTGATAGTTTCACTTGAGAGCGTTTTATAAACCCCGTATTACAGTGGGAGGTACCCTACAGGTGATGAGACGCCATGGGTAATGACATGTATGCTCGTGGCGTTGAAGATGCATTACTATTAGCTCTTGAAGAAGCGAGAATAGTATGGGGAAAGACAAGGGATGGAGAGAAGGTAATCGAGAAGCTAAGAGAGCTGTATGGAATGGTACTAGATAAGGAACTACCGCTAATTAGGGAGAAGATTCAGAGAATTTATGAGCGAAGCTATTAGAGCTCACCGGCAAGCTTAAGGAACTCTCTGATCAATTCAGCAGCCTTTTTACCCTTATCAGTTAATTTAACTAGTCTAGGGTATGGTGGTTTATCGTCGATCCTCTCCTCGATAAAACCAACCTCCTTAAGTATCTCAACAGCCCTGGCCACCGTCTCATACTTCATTCTAGTATCATTCCTAATTCTACTAAAACTAGCTTCACCAACATCGAGAAGATAAACCAATAATCTTAAAGCACCATTAAATCTAGGCCTACGAGGCATAGAACCACTCCAGAATACAGAGTGGCAACACGTCTATATAAATCTGTTTCCATCCCCCTCTAGGAAGGTTCCTTTTATATTAGACACCTATCCGCAGTCCAGACTGGAGACAGGTTTATATACTTCTGTTAGTACTAGTCCAGATAGGGGACTGGTCTTGGGCGAAATTTAGGCTATCATTAGGAGGATTAAGGAGATTGTGCGAAGGAATCCCAAGGTACTTGATACGCTTAATGACTGTGATAGGAAGTTCGTGGAGTGGATCTTAACCTTAGTGAAATAGCTATCCAACAAGCTTTGCTGTCTTCATCATCAACGGCATTTATATGCTGTGATATGATGAAGACTGTTACTTTTAAGATAAATGAGGAGTTGCTTAAGAAACTTAATGAATATGCTTCTAGACATGGAATCAGTAGGTCTGAAGCTATTAGAAAGGCGATAATGGAGCTTCTTAATAGTGATAACGATTATTTTACTTCAACTCTCAATAATGATGACCTGCTTAACTCGCTAGCTGTAGTTCTTAGTAGTATGAAAGGTATTAGCATACATAAAGCAAGACAAGTAATCTTAGCTAAGGCCAAGGAACTCATAACGGTTATACCTGAAGATCTGCGAAGGAAAATCGCTTTAGCAAGGTGAACTTCTAATCTTGACTTCCCCCTCTTCTAGACCAGGGTCTTCACGACAGAATGTTCGTGACTCTCTATTTCCAACCTATGTTTCCAACTCCATTAGGGAGGAAGCTTCTAGTTCTTCACAGTTGGAAACATAGGTTGGAAACTCTTGAGGGATGGAAACGAAGAGGCTTTAGATTTAGAATTAAATGTGTTAGGGGGAAGTTCTACTTAACAGCTTATAGAAAAGTTAATGGTAAGTTTCTAGAGAAATCTCTTGGGAGAATATCTAGTGAACAATTAGCTATTCTAAGGGAAGGAGGTTATGTAAAGACTAGCAACTCCAGTAAGGCCTCCAAAAGTAATTGTAAAACATGTAGCAACAATGATCTAAGCAACAGTACTAATACTACTACTCAAGCTCCTAAGAACTCTGAGAGCAAAGCCCATGGTGATGAGGGGGTAGGGGGTTGGGGGTTCATGGCCTTGCTTCTCCGTGCATAAACTTCATTTAAGATATGTTAGGAATGACGTTGTTATTCTCTATTTAAGTTCTTATGGTTTTAGGTTTGATTTTAGGAATAAGCAGTGGATTAGAAGATTCCCATTAGCTAGGGATAGGTGGGTTACTGTTCAGATTAATCGTGATGGATCGGCTCAAGTGTATTTAGCTACTGATGATAATCCATTGGATATTTGGGAGTTTATAGCTTTCTGTAAAGGAGTTCTTCCATTCATATTTAAGCAGTTAACAGGTAAGGATGTAAGTTTAAGAGACTTTATCGTTATGACGGCTCCTGAACCAAATATTGACTTACCTGGGGTAAAGATCCTTGAGGGGGTAAAGTCTCTTTCATTAGAGGAGTATTATGACGATGTTGTTAGAATATACTTTAAGGAGCACTCAAACACCATGCCCAATGGTGGTACTAGAGTTGAAGTTATCGCCAATTCGTGGAGGGGCCTAAACTTGGAATATCTCGCTAATGGGCTAGTATCAATGGTTCAATTACCTAGAACTCTAATAGAGATTAAGAATGATTTAGAACTCATTAAAGGCTCTCTACCTAAGCAACAACTGGAAATTGCAGCTCTTAGTGATGCTGTATCAGCTAAGCTAGCCAACCTGCTCTACCTCTTTTTCGAGAAATTCCTTAACAGGTTAGAGCTTAGTCTTAAGGAAATGTTGTCAAGGATTGATGAATTCCTTAAGCCGTTCAAGGAGAAATTAGTTCAACTCGAGAAGGAGAATCAGGAACTTAAAGCTAAACTTAGGGAGCTAACAAGCGAGGATAGTAAGCTAAAGTTTGGCGATCTACCTAGTGACCTTAAGGAGTTTCTTAAAGAACTTGAACGTGATGGTTATGTTAGACTTACTGAAACTAGGATAAGCTATGGTGATAGAGTATGGCAGGCAATATTCAAGAGAAAAGATAATATAGATGGATGGATTGAGAGTGAGTCATATAATTATTATAAGAGAAAAAATTTGTTTAAAGCTGTATTTAGAGCGATAAGATTCTATGACAATAGGTATCGAGGTAAACCAGGAGTACCCTATGATAAGTTCATTCTTGCTCTCAATGATTATCTTTCACATCAACATAATTAATGTATGATCTCTATTATTCCCGCATCGCTTGCTTACACGTAGGGAAACATTCTAACCTCGTTCTCATGCCATATTGAGATAGAATTTAGTAGTAAATGTATGAATAATGACATTAACCATCTATCATCAATATATTCAGGTATTTCTCTTAGGAATTCACGTGTAAATTTACTTAGAACCTTTGTCATGAACTTTGCAAACATCTCGACTTTTAAATCTAAATCTTCGTATGTGTATCTCCATTGAGGTTCCAACTTGAAATGAGGCCCTAATCCTAGCTCGACCCTGTAACTCTCTATACCTACAGCCTTCCAGCCTTTTCCAGGTGGTAGTTGTAAGCCTATCCTTTTAGCTGCTGATAGAATTCTATTTCTGACATCATCTTCAGGAGACCATTCAACAATCTTAGGCTCCTTTGCAAAATCAAAATATTTACTGTAGTCAGGACTTGATTTTAACTTGTCCATAATTTCCCTCATAATAGATTCTGCTTTATCCCTGGTCTCGTTGATTCTGGGTAGAATGAAGTTAGCTCCTATTTCATCAAGTACTATGAATTCATTAACATTTTACTTATCAAGAACTGCTAAGAATACTTCACGTTTCAACTTGTAAAGAATTTTGGCAGCTTCAATAGCATTGCTATGTGCCAAATTCAATAACTCTTCTGAAACGTAAAGTCTTAATTCAAACCAACTACCTCTCACCACGATTCACCTCAACCCATACTAGGTACTATTGTACACTCATAATTTTAAGCGCCAAGAAAGCAAGACCTACACTGTAGGTCTAAAGCGTAGTTTAAGTGTTAGGGAGTAGGTTAATGAATGAATCCTCCCTAACACCTTTGCCACATGGGGAATAATGATCTGCGGCTTTGGTTTTGGTTGCAAAAGTTATATATGTTCTCTAGAATTATTATCTACTCGGATGAAGCCCTCGACCACCAGGGGTTACCTCCTTGGGGGATGAGGTTAGGGCGGAGTTCGTCCATTCTCATAAACTCCATTTTAATGGTAGTCCTGATCTAACATCCCTAAGTCTTCTACCATGATACTCGACCTGCATCCTCGTATATGCTAGTAATGTATCAGCTATACTTAGAAGAACATACATTATAGAAGGTTTTATTCCCAAATCTTCTAATGGAGCTCTATGTTTTCTCAAAGATCCTTCAGCTATTACTACTGATTCTCTAAGCCTACTCTCAACAACACTGATTAGGTAGTCATCAACAACAGCAACGAGCACCTTACTACCGATTTTCTCAATACGGTCTAGAAGTACTCCTAGATAATTAGTCACATCAATACCTAGCAAAACATTCATATCAATAAGAGCTTTGATTACTCTAAGTGCTTTGGGAAAGTACGTTGATCGCTCATGTCTACTAAGGAGTTTAACATGTTTAAACGTATCAACGTACCTCATTAACTCATTTTTAACCCTAATAGAAGATACTGTAATGGAATATAGTGTGATCTTTCTACCCTTACTACGATCAATAGCAATTAGTAGATCTCTCTTGCCTCTCCCTATAGGTCTACACCTCACTAAATCCTAACTATATGAACTATGCTTCTATATTAAAGTGTTAGCCCTGTCTGGAGTCTGGACTGGAGAAAGTTTATATACTAGGTACCAGTCTGGACTAGAGTTAGGGGACAGGATATGTGTGTAAGTCTCCCTAACACTATAACCCAGGTTAAGGAGGGGAAAGATCTTGAGGAGCTAATAGTTAAGGCTAGAATGCTTATTGGTAGAGCTCTTGAAGCCGCTTCAAATTATGAAGGAGTTGTTGGTATGTGGATTGAAGTTAAATGGGTTCTTAATAAGATTAAGAAGAAGTACTGGTATCCATACCTGAGAATAAAGTATAGGAATGGTCATACAGCATCAATATACTTAGGGAATAAGGGTGGAGCATTAGGAGCATCACTGGAAATACTAAAGTACAAGAAGAGCAAAGAGCTCATAAAACTAGCACTACAAGCAGAGAAACATCTAAGAGAACTAGAAGAAGCATACAATAATCTTATAACAGTAATTGAGACATTACAAAATATGCTCGGAGACACTGATAGTAGCTAAGCTTGACACAAGTACTAGTTTAATGGCTAAGCAAAGTAGTCAATAAATAACCTACTAGAACTCCCGAGGATCACAATATTATGTCTTTAAGTAAAGAGCGCTTTTCAATAACCTTAAACTTGCAGACTACATCTCCATGCTCTTTAAGACCTATTTCATATACTCCAGGAAAGCCCCTAATCCTTACAGTAAAGATTCTACTGACAAGTTGCTGTGGACCAAGTTTGTATTCTAAATCTAAAGGTCTAATACTAGGTACAATAAAACCTCTGGATACATAGCTCCAGGCTCCCTGAGCCATAATTTTAATCTTCCACTTATGTAGTCATGTGTTTTATTTTTGAGAATTATCTTTACCTTTACATCCTTAGTCCCATCGAATACTATCTTGGGACTTACTTTCTTTATCTTTATTTCAAGGAGCTTCTTTATTTCCTCTTCATCGTTCATTATGTCATGAACCCTAAATGATGATTTAACATACCTCTTGCAATTTCCTCTAGTATTAATTTATTGCGCTTTATTTCATCCTTACTACATGGGGGCCCGTGTCCTGGTATGATTATACTTATATCGAGTGTATATAGGTGGTTTAAAGCTCTTATCCATTCTTTGATAAGCTTTGGAGTTGTAAACTTAGTATTTGGTGGGTATCGTGAGTATATTGTATCACCCGCAAATAGCACCTTACATCTTGGTAAGTATACAACGATATTCGATGGCGTATGACCAGGTGATGGTATGAGCTTTATCTCGAGATCCCCTAATCTAAGGGAGTACTCACTATCTATGAGGATATCAGGCCATACATCTTCAACTCCTTCAAACATTATCGAACCTATATCGTATCCCTTCTCAACGAGAGCTCTGTACTCTTCGTTGATTTTTCTCTTCATAAACTCTACATAGCCTTTAATGCCACCAATCTCTTTTAGATGCACATAGGCATTTCTATGAGCTATGACCTTAGCCCCTTCACGGACGAATACTATTGAACCAAAAATGTGATCGCTATGATGCTCTGTCCAGATAAGGTACTTTATGGGTTTATTACCTGCAACTGCTTTGATATACCCGAGTATCGTTAGTGCTGAGCAGTATGTCCAACCAGCATCAACTACAACAACACCATCATCAGTAATTATGAACCCAGCATTAACACCAATAGGATGATGAAGACCAAGAACAGCATAAACATGATCACAAATCTTCACAGTAGTCACCTAGTCTTAATATTGAATTTCCAGGCTTTAACCTCCATGAATAGGGTTTCTATGTCTTTACCTAATATCTACTATGTGGTGACTATATTGAAGACTACTATGAGGGTTAGTTTAGATATTGAGCTTTTAGCTAAGAAGCTTAAGGAGATGGGTTTCGTGGAGATTAGTCCTAAGGATCTCGCTGAACTCTTTGGTGCTAATCGTGTTTGGGCGGGCAGAGTCCTGAAGGCTATGGAACGTGCCGGTCTCGTAGAACGAATTAATAGTCCTAAGGCGAGGCCGGCAAAGTATAGGTTACGGATTAATGTTCAAGGGTAAGTTAGTTTAATGAACTGTAATCCCTTAGGGTGGGGTATGAGGGAGTTATTAAGAATTCTAAGAGGCAGGCTAGTAGCATTTATGGTTTCATTAGCATGGTTAGCTTCTAATATAGTAGTTGTTTATGCTCAAAGCGAAAGTGTTCCTCCCGAAGTTCAGAACATGGTTGATAAATTGCTAGGATTTCTACAGTATATTAGTTCTGCTATTCTCATTGGTGGTTTTATAATGGCTGATATTAAGCTTGCAACAGCAGATACACCTGAGGAACAGGCTAAGGCTAAGAAATGGCTAGTAGCGCTATTCCTAGCAGGAGCAATAATGGTATTAGCAAAGCCAATAGTAAACTGGCTAATGAGCGGCTAAAAGCTAAGCCTTATTTAGGATGCTAATATCATGAAGCTACTTCATAACCTCTTTGAGGTAATCTTCGGCATTCCTCCTAAGCAAAGCTATATTCTGCATAAGTGGTCTTAGTTCTTCTTCTATCGGAGCCTTTAAATCTTCTTTATGCTCTATCCATGGAGGTCTTCTACCAGCCGCGGCGAGAATGTATAGTTCAACGACAATACTATTATTATCTATTTTCCTCTGTTCAATATTCACTTCGTACCTAGGTATAGCTACAGCTGATGGCAATCTTGTGTTGATAGTAAGAGATAATAGATCAAGTTTATACCGCCATGCAGGTCTACCTGATTTAATTTCTATGAAGGTTAACGTTTCAATGTCTATAAGGTCTCCTAACGTTGGACCGCTCGGACCAAGTGTAATTAGATGCTGCATAAAACCTAGTGGCATAACAGGTCTGTTAAGGTATAGATATACATAGAGAACAGCTAGCTCAGCTATGGTCGTTTGTAAATATTCGCGCAAGAAGATCATAAATTCTTTAAATTTATCCTCATCCCTGTACTGATATCCCTCATCATTATACCATTCCCAAAGCTCTTTCTCCAAGGCATCCCAAGAGTCTAGAAGTTTTTGGGCAGCATTCATGTTATAAGCTATCCATGCTAATTTCATACGTCTTCGTAATTCAGTTACACTCCTATCGCTAGGACCATACTGTAAATCTCTATATGTATGCATACATAACAATAAATCTAATGAGTGATATATATCGCCTATGTAGCCTGTTCTCCTATCACCTAGAGCTTTACGAATGTCTGTTGGAAGAAGCTCATAACTATCATTATATGCTTTCTTTACAGTATCTAATTTTGATAAAAATATAGTTGTTTGAATCCACATATTCAAGGGGTTTACGTAATTCTCCTTAACTCTCTTAGAAATTCCCACTCAACCACCCTGCTTTGGCTACTCCAATTTTGTCTATCGCACATAGAACTATATAATGGGCAAACTTAACTATACCTATCCACGTACAAGTATATGACTTCTATATTCTACTGGCCTTTATAGTGTAACTATGACTAAGTTTGTAGTTTAAGTTGGTGTCTGAACGTGAGAAAATTATGTAAAGCTCAGGCATCTATTATTGCACTTGCTTTACTCACTATTGCTATCATTGGTACTTCAGCATTATTTTTATCCTTACTGTCAACGTGGTATAGAGCTTATTTAACTCAAGAGAGAGCGTTACAGCTATTATCTGATAAGGGTAAGGAGAATGTTGTTCTTACATGGAAATGAGATCCACCAGATAACCCTAACGCTTATCCTATCGTTACTGTTAAAAATGATGGTACCATAGGATTTAAAGTCATTAGAGTTATTTTTGAGGAAAAGGTGAGTAATGACGTAACTAGGGGGCCGTACATAGTTACATGTAATACGTACATAGATGTAGGTTCTACAGCCGAATTCAGATCACCTGTAAAATTTAACAAGAATCTTTACACTTCAGGTTCTAGCCGTAAACTTGTAGCTATAGTGATTACTGAACGAGGTAGCGTATTCAAGTCCATATTTAATGAGGAATCACCAGCTATTAGAGCTATAACCATAGTACTTGATAAATACTCATTATATTGGAGTAAAGCTGAAATTAATGGCTTTAGTGTTCCAGTTATAGGCAGGTTAAGTAGCTATGTTAGGTGGTGGAGACATATAGACTTTATCTATAGAACCCTGTAATGCGGTCTGTTCGCGGTAATGTCTTCACTACTCAGGTGGGGGCAAGTGTCTTCATCCCTACTATTTCTTACTACATACTTAAAAAATCAATCGATACCTATACCTTAGAAGGTGGTAGTGTGA
>Ga0190363_1002234_pt1 | contig 11129 bp, 11 predicted proteins | sample 48721867_MG_FD_161272 | JGI IMG/M metagenome (GOLD analysis project Ga0190363, IMG submission 161272) | Hydrothermal vent microbial mat bacterial communities from Southern Trench, Guaymas Basin, Mexico - 4872-18-6-7_MG | ecosystem: Environmental > Aquatic > Marine > Hydrothermal vents >...
TCAGAGGCTATCTGAATTATCCTCTCAATTAGGGGCTCAAAATCCATAAAGGTCGCCCCTCGCAACTATTACGTCCTCTGGGCCCTTAAAAATTCTTTCCTAGTCCATGTGATGTATAGAACATAGGTTTATATCTCCGCTTGCCTATCCTTCTTAATCTATATGTTATTATCGAGATCACATTAATCCTTGGGTACCCTCTATGGATGAAATTGAACTAGCTAAAAGACGTGCTGCACAAGGCGCTATCCCTTACTTGCAAGGCGCTAAGGTGATAGGAATCGGCACGGGAACCACTGTACGCAAGCTGATAGAACTCATAACGATGGACGAGCGGTTTACTAGAAAGGCATACCTATCCTCCTCATTTGACACAGCTCTTAGTCTGATGAGGCAAGGCCTCTACGTGCTCGATCCATTTACCGTTCCACACGTAGATGTCTATATAGACGGGGCAGACGAAGTAGATCCGCAATTAAACATGATAAAGGGCGGTGGAGCAGCGTTAACCAAGGAGAAGATATTAGCTTACTTCGCTAAAAAACGCATCTTTATCGTGGATTACACCAAACTCGTTCAGAAACTCGGACGTACACGTCCGATACCCCTGGAGGTCATTCCAAGTGCAATGACCATGATTCTTAGATTGCTTAAGGCTAAAGGCTATGAGGTCTCCCCTCGTCTATCTTCTAAGGGTAAGTATGGACCTATCATCACAGACACGGGCGGCATCATACTAGACCTGTGGGTATCAGGAGGTGTAGAAGATCCCGCTAAATTACATGATGACCTCAAGAAAATACCCGGCGTTATTGAGACGGGAATATTCGTAGACCTAGCTGACGTAGTCATCGTGGGTTATCCAGACGGCTTTAAAGAGCTAAAACGGCGGAACAAGGTTTCGAAGCTTCACGGTTAACATATGCTAGGATAGAGCCATTTTTACATCATAATGACTTTTGAGGCGAAGGCGAACGAGGGTTGATAACGCCCACTCGTATTTGATTACGTATGCGTCATGGGCATGTCATCATGGCTTAAGCCTCATCGGTTTACATACGTCAATTAGTCATTAATACTTTATATAAATCTCTAGACGTAAGGATAAACATTGACAACATCACATTATAATCGACGTTGTACGACATCATATTTTACCCTCATCAAGACGTTCTCCTTACTTATGATGTTTACTTAATATTCGCTACTATGGATGATGACCTAATTAATGCTTTAATCCTTAAAGGCTTCGTTAATGATATGTTATAGACTGATGAGCGGTATAGTAGATGAGATATGGCGATCCATTCAGGAAGCCAGATCTGTGCTAAGGCCCATAATCCATATGACCCCTCTTGATATGTCTATGACTCTCTCTAGGTTAAGCGGCGGACGCATTTATCTAAAGCTTGAGAACTTACAGAAGACGGGCTCCTTTAAGGTTCGAGGGGCATACTATAAGATATGGAAGAGTTCCAAGGAAAGGAGTATCAAGGTTTGTGTTGCTGCATCCTCAGGAAATCATGCACAAGGCGTGGCATACGCTTCTTCACTACAGGGCATACCCTCAATAATAGTGATGCCTGAACATACTCCAGTTGCTAAGGTCATGGCCACGAAGGGGTATGGGGCTAAAGTAGTCCTCCATGGAGCTACATATGATGAATCATTTACAAAGGCCATGGAAATATGTAAGAAGGAGAAGGGCCTCTTCGTACATCCGTTCAATGATCCCTTAGTTATCGCAGGTCAGGGAACCATAGGGATTGAGATATATGAAGCTTTAAGGAACGTCGATGTGGTCCTAGTACCGGTCGGGGGCGGTGGCCTAATTTCGGGTATCGCTATAGCCCTGAAGAAATTAAAGCCATCCGTTAAAATATACGGCATACAGCCTAGAGGAGCACCTGCAATGGCCCTTTCCTTTAAAGAAAGGAGGCTGGTCATGGTAAGGTCACCTGATACGATCGCTGATGCCGTGGCGCTTAAGAAGCCGGGCGACATCACATTTAAGATAATCAGCGAGTTAGTCGATGATATGCTCCTAGTTAGTGAAAATGATATCGTAAAAGCTATGTTATTCCTTCTAGAGAGATGTAAATGCGTTGCCGAACCCGCGGGGGCACTTGGAGTAGCTGCCTTATTAGGAGGGCATCTGGATGTAAGTAACAAAAATGTGGCTGTAGTGATAAGCGGTGGAAACGTAGACATGCCCTTACTAGCTAGGATAATCGAGCGAGGTCTCGTTCTGGAAGGCAGGGAAGTTAAGATCAGAGGTGTACTTCCCGATAGGCCTGGTATGCTTAAGGAAGTATTAGAGGTGCTCGCAGAAGCTAAGGCTAACATAATAACCGTAGACCATGATAGAATTAGCCCTGAGTTAAGCCCGAATAAAGCTAAGGTAACTATAACCATGGAGATATATGATGTCACTCATGTTAAAGAACTCATAGAAAAGCTGAAATGTAAGGGCTTTGAATTCGAGTTTGTTAAAAGCGATTAGCATATCTTCGTTAATACTAGCCTAAAATTCCCCTCTTATTGATTAAGATTGTCATGAATTTAAGCCTAAAATCCTTAAATTTTTAATTAAATCCAGGCAGGTTCAGCTCTTCGACCATATTTGATAACCATTATTATACCAGTTATGCAAGCCCCTATCAATGCAAGTAATGGGATTTTATAGTAATAAGGCATCCACATGAAGGGTTCCTTTTTACTCGTGGTCGCTAAGAGGTTATTATACTGCTCTTGGAGCTTTAGGTATTCCTTCGCTAAGCTATCATAATTCGTCTTAACGTCTTGATATTTAACATACAGTGTTTCATAATCCGCCTTTAGCGCAGTATAATTGGCTAAGAGCCTCGAGAGCTCCTCTTGAATGGCTTTTATCTGCTCCTCTGTAATCCATGTTTCCTTGCTTTCATTCCTCACCTTAGTAAGGAATGCCGTAACAGTTCCATAATAGTAATCACCCTCCTCTCCGTAGTTATACGTTAACTTATAACCATATTCGAGGTATACCGTGGCCCTGAGCTCCTCGGGATATCTAATGGTGATTTTTATTTCCCTCTCGAATATCTCGGGCACGATGCCCTCTTCTCCTACTATACTAAACGTTTCATGTCTGGTCAGCACCTTATTATATACCAAGCGCCCGCCTTGATATAACCGGATACGTAACTCATATACGCGTACCTGACCCCCCGTCAGGTTCCCCTTGTCCGGTAAGACGATGATAGCCCTTGGTACCAGTGTTATCCTTATGATTGCGCGCTCACCTATCTGAACCTCCTCATTGTAAGATATGCATAATGAGAGTATGCCCATTTGGAACGATATAGTTCTCTCATTACCTGCGCGAAGAGGTGAAGATATTATCATGAGAGCTACTAACGTCATGATAAGCGTAATGGCAATTAATTCCTTATTATAATTATAATAGTATGAATTCACCTCTGATATCCCCTCTAATTGTAAGACTATCTTGGAACTATCATTAATAAGTTTATTAGGGGATCAGAGGCTTAGATTATGACCCTTCGTTACGCTTACCCATCTTCGCTATAATCTCGTCTATCTCCCTAATCCTATCATCGACGTGTCGCCTTATGACCCCTAGTATCTCCCTCTCTCTATATAACTTCTCCAGAAGCCACTCATCCTCGTTGCTGACCACTACCTTTTTCCTTTCAAGCTCATCCTCAACGTGTTTCATCAGCGATGCTAGTGCCTCAAATACGAGACGTAGCCTATGAGCGTATACTTTTAGTAGCTTAATCCCCTTGAGCGTTATAGAGTACGAATATCTGACCCTGGATCCCAATACCTCCTTCCTTTTATTAACTAATCCATCCAGCTCTAACTCCGCCAATAGCGGGTATATCGTGCCTGGTGCTGGCTTCCACAACCCTTCCGTTCTTCTCTGTACCTCCTTTATTATCATATACCCGTGCATGTCTTTATGACATAATAAGGAAAGCACTAGCAGCTTGAGTAACCTGTATTTCCTCATGTCTTCCTTCTCCTCTTCCCTGTTCATACATCACACGGATAATCAATATATCTCATTTCCGTAATCAAAGGGAAAGGGGCTTATTTGAAGGTTATAAGGTACCATGAGCTATTAGACATGTGCTCTCGATGTAATGAAATAAGAGGCAACTTCCTCCTTATAACTACTCGTCCTGGTAGCGAGGTTCACGCCTTAAGCGAGGTATTAGACGCGCTCTTCCCGCTATATCCTTCGATAAGGGTCTACGAAGTGCCGCTCAGGGGAAATATACTCTTGGGCGTTGGTAAGTCCCTGAAGATGGCGTTAGATTTACTTAACAAACGTTACACGAGTACCATATACCATATCTATCCGCTTAGAGCATTGTGCTTCCCAAGGCAGCTGACCGACGTTTTTCATGTCTGTTTAAACTTAGCTAGGGAGGCGCTTCAGCCTGGCTCTTCCTTTAGGGTTAAATGTAGGCGCAAAGGGCGCTCTATCCTAAATAACAGCGAGGCCTTTGAACGTTCATTAGGTGAGCTGATACTCAGGGCTTTACGGGACAAGCATTTACACGTGAACTTAATTAATCCCGATTTCCTAGTAATGGTTCACTTCCTGGAAGATCTTGTGGGAGTAGGCGTGTGTGCCCCTAGTCTCGTATTGCGAAAGCCTACGCGCTGGGATTGAATACTTTTGACAGCCTCTTCTCTTAGTGTATTTTTAATCGAAGTGAATATATAGCATGATCAGAATATCATTCCCTAGTGGGGCAGTGGTGTTAAAGCGTGCATGAGATAATCCGCAGGGCATTTGAAGGTCCCACGATATTTAGGGATGAGAGTAAGCTTTTTCCTGATTATATCCCCTTCTACTTACCGCATCGAGAGGCACAACTGCAGTCCCTAGCCCGTTATTTCCGCGTTATCTTGGACAAGCCTGGTTCAGTTTCGCAGAAGGTCATAATCACAGGACCTGTTGGTACCGGAAAGACTGTGGTCTCCAAGCGCTTTGGCTTAGAAGTAGAGAAGTACGCTGCGGATAAGAACCTTAAATTACGCTACGTGCACGTGAACTGTCACAGAGATCGTACGCTTTTCTTAGTTATGAGAAGGATAGCCGAGGTCCTCTCATGCCCCATACCCTCAAGAGGTCTCTCGTCCCAAGAAATCATGCACTTACTTAGAGATATCCTAGAGCATGAGGACATGTACTTGTTGATAGCCCTAGACGAAGTCGATTACCTAGTGAGGACTGCTGGTGGTGACGTACTCTATGATCTTATAAGAATTACTGAAGATGAGGTGGATATGAAATGCCGGTTCAACTACATACTCATCATGCGTGATCTCTCCATAATCCCTGCATTAGATCGTAGCATAACCAGCGCTCTGATGCACAACATAATACGTTTCTCTCCATATACTTCAGGGCAGATAATGGACATACTTCGAGATCGCGTAAATGAAGCCTTTGAACCAGGTGTTGTAGGTCATGAGACCCTAAAGCTGATATCAGATATAACAGGCTTCGATACAGGTGGTCCCGGAGATGCTAGATACGCACTCGAGCTTCTGTGGCGTGCTGGTCGATATGCCGAACAGGAGGGCTATAGTAGAGTAATGCCAGATCATGTTAGGAAGGCTAAGAGGGATATACATCCCTCCCTTAGGACGGAAGTCATAGATTCATTAGCACTTCATGAAAAGCTCCTGCTTTTAGCCATCGTGCGGTCCCTAAGGAAATCTGGGAGAGCTTACATATCCTTAGGGATGGCCGAACGCGAGTATAAGCTCGTATGTGAGGAATGGAATGAACGGCCTAGGCGCCATACTCAAGTATGGGAATACGTTCAAAGTATGAAGAGGAGCGGCATACTGATGACCCGCATCTCAGGACCGGGATATCGGGGTAAGACGACCCTGATAAGCTTACCTGACGTGCCTACTGAAATCATGGAGCGATACCTGATTGAGTCGTTAAGGAGGTTAAAGTCTTGAGGCATGTAAAGATAGAGGATATCTTCTCATCTAAAGGTAGGGTTAAGATCCTTAAGATCCTCGCTCTAAAGGGCGAGTTGAATATATCCGAAATCGCTCGAAGGGCAGAGTTGAACCATTCCTCTACATTGGCCCACCTCGAGCAGCTTAAGGACATGGGGATCATCGAGGAAAAGACCTTTGGTAGAATAAGGATCTTTCGCTTCAGAGAAGAGGATCCTAAGGCTAAGATAATTAAGCAATTATTCGAAGCCTTTAATAGGCTTGAACGCGGGGAGTATGGCCATCGTGAGGAAGAGGATAGCGATTAAAGTGTTCTATGATGGGACTCACTTCCATGGGTTCCAGAGGCAGCCTAACGGCTTAAGTGTCGAGAACCTCTTACTTGAGGCTTTATCCAGAGAAGGTTTAATAGATGATTTTAAATCAGCCAGATGGTCTTACGCCAGCCGCACGGATAAAGGAGTCAGCGCATTAGGACAGGTTGTGGCCTTCGATGTAGATAAAACAACGAATATAACGCTTTCGCGTGTTAACAGGCATATATTGCCTAGCGCTTGCCTGTGGGCAATGGCCGTAGTCGAGGAAGATTTTCATCCGCGTCATCACGCACTCCTTCGGATATATCGATATGTAGTGCCCTTAATTCTTTACGAGCGCATGGATTTCTCAGCTCTGAAGGAGGCAGCATCCACGTTATCCAATGTAGATGACTATGCCTGGGTCGTCAAGCCTCCTAAATGGCGTAGCGGAAGGGTGAACTTAACGATTAAGGTTGAGGCTCAGGAGCAGCTATTAGTCCTCGAATTTAAGGCTAGGAGCTTCTATAGGCACCTTATTAGGCGTTTAGTTACGCTATTGCTGTGGGTCGGTGAAGGTCGTATGGATATCTCGGAGCTGAAGATGATGCTCCGAAAGGGCTTAACGTTCAAGCAGGGGATTCCCCCTGCTCCCCCAGAAGGACTAATACTCTGGGATGTGATATATCCCCACGTATACTTCAAGGTTGACCTTTCAGCGGTCTCGGCCATACTTAAGTGCCTGGACTCTCTCACATACAGAACCTTGTTTTATGGAAGCGCCCTTTATCAGGTGAAGAGCGGGCTGAAGGGTTTTCTCTCCCCCTCCTCTTTCTCTTCCTCGATTTGACGCATGTTCTTAAGTATCGCCTTAGTACATCGTTCGTCACCAGTTATGAGGTCTATCATATCCTTATTTAAGTCAAGCGCTTTAGCGATTTTAGCTCCCATCATAGGATTAGCCTCAAATATGACCTTAAGCAATGGTATGATCTCAGCATTAGCATATCTCTTAGATACGTGTATCTGCCTAGCTATCCTCTTGCATATGGCCTCCCTTAGTTGCCGAGCGCTCTTAGCTCTTGACAGCATTAGCAATCTCTTCGGAAACTGGTACTTTACGAAATGATAGGGGTGCTTCCTGGCCATGGCTACCCCTGCTGTCACGAGATCCAGCGCGTAGCTAAGTAAGGACCAGTTCTGCGTTCTCCTTATCCTACCGAAGTAGACATCCGCCCTAGATAGTGCATCATAAGCCTTCCAAAGTTCTTCTGGGTCCTTGTATTGATAAGGCAGGTTCTCGTGGATCCACTGTATTAGCATGTCGTAGCCAATAGCCGATCTGCTAAGCACCGCCTTAGCCTCCTCTGCGGTTCTAGCCGAGAAGAGCATCTTAAGCACAGTAAATACATCGTATTCCCTTATCCTCCTCCCAAGCCCCTGTACGTCCTCTAACGTTAGGAACTTCCTACCTTGGGCTACTGCCTGAAGGTCATTTATAGCTGAGCGAAGGTCCCCTTCTGCCATTGTAGCGATTGCCTTTAAAGCAGCCGGATCCGCCTTTATGCCCTCTGACATGCAAATCCTACCTAAAATCCTCATAACTTCGTGTACTCTGAGCCTATTTAGCCTTATCACAAGTGAGAGGTTGCGCAGGGTTCTGAACTTAGGATCCCATGGATCATTAGCTGCCATTATGACGGGAATGCGCGTCCTCTCTATTATATCAACTATCTTAGCTAACCCTCCCTGATCTTCTGTTCCACTCATGCCATCTATTTCGTCGAAGAATATAATTCGCCCTTTCGTGCCGAATAAAGAGCTCGTGTTAAGGGCTCTGGCTATCACGCGCTCGAGCTCCTCCGCCCTTCTTATATCGCTAGCATTAAGCTCGATAAGCTCATACCCTAATTCGTTAGCTATTACGTGAACAAGCGTTGTCTTGCCGACACCTGGAGGTCCGTATAGTAGGACTGCCCGCTTATTAGGAATGTCCTTCTCCCAGCTTTTAAGCCATGTCATAAGTGTGGAGATGGCCTTCTTATTTCCTACAATCTCCACTAATCTCCTAGGCCTATACTTCTCGGCCCATGGCACATTAACGCTCATATGGCAGACCTCGTGCTTTCTCTGAGACGTTTACCTATTAAGACGAGCTTTGCTAGAAACGCGGAAAGCTGTATTTCATCATCGGAGCCCTCAACCATCCTATAGTCTATTTCTCCTACAAGATCGGCTACCTCCACTCTAACATCATCAGGTAACTTAATTGAGCTTCTTGCGCTAAATATCTCCCTGTGAACTTGCCTTATTATGTCAGTTCCTGAGAGGCCATAATTTATCATTAACTCCCTCAGCTTTTCCCTAGCATTTACGAAGTCCCCCTTAAGGGCTAAGTTTATCATTTCGCTTACCTCCTTAGGTTTGGCCATACCTACGGCCTTATAGACGGATTCCGCCGTGACCTTCCCTAGGGCGGCAGCGGCCTGTAGTGTGTTTATGGCTCTTCTCATATCTCCCGCTGAGACCTCCCATATCGCGTCCAATCCCTCCTCTGTAAGTTCTACGCCCTCCCTCTCAGCTATATACCTAAGCCTCGAGAATAGGTCCTCCTTGCTTAATGGGCGGAATCTGAAGAAGGCACATCGCGACTGAATGGGCTCTATTATCTTTGAGGGATAATTAGCTATCAAACAGAATCTGGCCGTGGCCGTGTAGAGCTCCATTATTCTCCTGAGGGCCTGTTGCGCATCGCTCGTCATATTGTCCGCTTCATCGAGTATTATCATCTTAAACGGTACCTTACCAAGAGCTACTGTTCTCGCGTATTCCTTTACCCTTTCCCTAATGGTCTGTATCCCCCTTTCATCTGAGGCATTGAGCTCTAACACATTATTCCTCCATTCTTCACCGTAAAGCTCATGAGCCAGTGCCAAGGCTGCAGTGGTTTTACCAGTACCGGGTGGTCCGGCGAATAATAGATGCGGTACATTTCGCTCCCTGACGAATTCCTTAAGCCTACGTACTACGTCCTCCTGGTTGACCATCTCATCAAGGGTCCTAGGCCTATACTTCTCAGCCCAAAGTATCTCGCTCAAATACCTCCCCCATAAACCGAAGTTACTATTCCCTAATTAATCGCTTGCTGAGAGGATATGCGTTAACTTTAAATCACGCAATTTATATATACGCTTGCCTAAGGGGATGCGGTAACATGAGCGGAGCTAGCGCTTCAGAAGCAAAGGTGGCTAAGAGGGAGATATTGCTCTTTGGTAAATGGAGCTTTGAGGGCATAGAGATACGTGATCCTGGACTGAAGAGCTATATATGCCTGAAGCCCGTTTACCTTCCTCATAGTGGGGGAAGGCATGCGAAGAAGCGCTTTGGCAAGGCCGAAGTACCCATAGTCGAGCGCCTCATAAATAAGCTTATGCGTCCCGGTAAGAATACGGGTAAGAAGCATCTAGCGTACAATATAGTCAAACGAGCCTTCGATATAATATACCTCAAGACCAAGCGAAATCCGATAGAGATGCTCATTCGGGCTATAGAAAACGCTGCACCACGCGAAGAGACAACGCGTATAGCATACGGTGGTATAGTTTACCATGTGGCGGTGGATGTAGCTCCTCAAAGGCGTATCGACTTGGCCTTACGATTCATAACGGAAGGCGCTCGACAGGCGGCATTCAGTAATCCCAGGCCTATAGAAGAATGCTTAGCAGAAGAGATAATACTCGCGGCTAGAAATGACCCAAGAAGCTATGCAATAAGGCAGAAAGAGGAAATAGAACGTATAGCCCTAGCCTCGCGCTAGCCTTTAGTTACAGCTATAGGTACAAGCCTCGCAACTTTTCTGGATATCCTGAGCCTATCCGTAACTTCAACCACTCTATCAACATCCTTATAAGCTCCCGGCGCTTCTTCAGCCACCACCTTCCTGTTCGCAGCCCTTAGTATGATACCCTTACTGGTCAGGCTTCGCTCTATCTCGCTCGCCCGCCACCTTCGCACTGCCGCAGCACGGCTTAGGTATCTCCCAGCTCCATGCGCTGTTGAGCCAAACGTTATCTCCATAGCTGTGTCGGTTCCTCTTAATATGTAAGAGGCAGTTCCCATACTGCCTGGTATGAGCACCGGTTGCCCTATCTCCCTATAGTCTTGAGGAACTGCGGGATGGCCAGGTGGAAATGCACGTGTAGCGCCCTTACGATGTACCACTACAATCCTCTTACTACTGTCTATCATGTGCTCCTCTATCTTAGCTATGTTATGAGCTACGTCGTATATTACTCTCATGTCTAGGTCCTCAGGATCTGACCCCAAAACTCTCCTAAAGGCCTCCCTAGTCCAATGCATTATCATCTGTCTGTTCGTCCAGGCGAAATTAGCAGCAGCAGCCATAGCACCTAGGTAATCCTCTGCCTCTCTGCTCTTAACTGGAACAGCCGCTAGCTCCCTATCTGGTAATCGTATATTATATCTTCTCACAGCCCTCTCCATTATCCTGAGGTAATCACTACAAACCTGATGTCCAAGTCCTCTACTACCAGTATGTATCATTACCGTTACCTGTCCCTCATGAGTTATGCCCATTACTTTCGCTGCCTCAGGATCGTATATTTTGTCTACTATCTGTATCTCGAGGAAGTGGTTCCCGCTACCAAGGCTACCTAGCTGCCGTGATCCCCTCTCCTTAGCCACCCTTGAGACCTTATCGGGATCCGCAAGTTTCATGCTCCCCTGCTCTTCTATGTGCTCTATGTCCTCCTTCCATCCATAGCCGTTTTCAACGGCCCATCTTACACCTGAAGCGAGTACCTCCTCGAGCTGCGA
>Ga0190363_1002235_pt1 | contig 11128 bp, 8 predicted proteins | sample 48721867_MG_FD_161272 | JGI IMG/M metagenome (GOLD analysis project Ga0190363, IMG submission 161272) | Hydrothermal vent microbial mat bacterial communities from Southern Trench, Guaymas Basin, Mexico - 4872-18-6-7_MG | ecosystem: Environmental > Aquatic > Marine > Hydrothermal vents > Microbial...
TTTGCCTCTACTTTACCCAAGTAATAATCAGGCTTTAGTTTGGCTATCTCCGGTTTAAGAGAGGCAAAAAGAATTATGGAAGACTGTGCCATTGCCTCAATAATCAAAACTCCTGGCATAACAGGATGTTGAGGGAAATGCCCTTCAAAAAAATAATCATTAATAGAGACATTTTTAAGGCAAACTGCTTTTCTTTGCTTAAGGTCGACCTCCAGTACCCGGTCAATAAAAAGAAAAGGGAAACGATGAGGAAGAATTTCTCTGATTTTATCTATATCCCACTCAACCATTTATTTACCTTTTTTTGTTTTTAATAATTTCTCCATTATCTTGTATACATCTTTAAGAGAGCGAATTTTAGGGATTTCCTCTTCCGGAATCACTACTTTGTATTTTTTCTCAATATTAGCAACAATCTCTAACGCCATCATGCTATCTATTCCTAAATCCTCTACAAAACGCGCATCTTCTTTTAACTGTTCTTGAGGCACCTCACTTACCTCAGAAACTATCTTTTTTATCTCTTCTTTAAGCTTTTCAAAATCAACTTTTCTCTTAGCCATCTTCCTCCTTCTATTTAGATATATAATCCCCCATCTATCTTCAACACTTCCCCGGTGATATAATCCGCTTTATCTGAGGCTAAAAATACACACAACCAGGCTACTTCTTGCGGCCTTCCCAATCTTTTTAAAGGAATACTCTCTATAATATTTTTTTTCATCTCATCTTTCAAACCACTCAGCATATCCGTATCAATAAATCCAGGACATACCACATTCACTCTGATATTATATGAAGCAACCTCTTTCGCCAAAGCTTTTGAAAATCCAATAATTCCTGCTTTAGAAGCACTATAATTAGTCTGCCGAGCAATTCCTGTCAATCCACTTACTGAACTTATATTTATTATACAACCTTTTTTCTGTTTAAGGAAGGTTGTGATTACTGCTCTTGTCATATTAAAAGTTCCTCCCAAATTAGTCTCAATTACTTCATCCCAATCTTCATGATTCATCATAACTAAAGCTCTATCTTTAATTATCCCGGCATTATTAATTAACACATCTATTCTTTTAAATTTTTTGAGAGTCTTCTCCACAATTTCACGACACATTTTGTATTCTCTTACATCTGCCTGAATACATAAACACTCACCATTTTTTTCTTTTATTTCTCTTTTTAATCTATTTGCTTCCTTCCTGCTCCTATTATAAGTAAAAACAACCTTTGCTCCCAAAGAAGAAAAAATCTCTACACAGGCTTTTCCTATACCCCGTGCACCACCAGTAATGATTACTACTTTATCTTTAACTTCCTCCCACATATTTTTCTAAAATGCAGGCGCCATTATATCCACCCGGACCAAAAGAGGTAATCAATATCCTTTTTATATCTTTTTTTAAAGGCTTCCTAACGAGGCTATCTATGTAACAATCAGGGTCTTTCTCTTTATAGTTAATTGTTGGTGGAATTACTCCTCTAAGTAGAGCTCCAACCCCGGCAACTATTTGAAGTCCTGCCGAAGCTGAGAAACTTTCTCCAATCATAGATTTTATAGAAGTTACAGGAATTTTGTTTAAATTTTTGCCAAAGATTTTTTTTAAAACTTTTATCTCTATTCTATCTAAATCATAAGATGAATTTGCACAGGAAAAAATACAATCTATATCTTTTAAAGAAATTTCCGCTTTCTCTATTGCTTTTTTAATTGCCTCCTCCAACCCTCGTCCTTGAGGATGAATCTTTCCTATATGGAAACCATCAAAATATAAACCTACTCCACTTATTTTAGCATAAATTTTAGTCTTTTCTTTTTTTACTCTTTTCTCATCCTCAACTATCAACACTACTGCTCCTTCTCCTAAAACAGGACCATTTCTTCTTCTATCATAAGGACAATTTACAAGAGGACCGTTTATGCCTGCCATATATTTTAATTTATGAAGACCAAAAAAAAGATAAAAATTTAAAGTCTCCACAGCGCAAGCCAAAACCAATTCTGCTTTATTGGTAGCAAGAGCAACAAAAGAATAATTTAAAGCATCTATTGCGGAAGGAAAACCAGAAGAGAGAGTGGTATTAAATCCTTGAATATTATAGCGAATAGAAACTGCTGAGGAAGGAGCGCTTATTACTGTTAAGGGAAATAAAGCAGGTGAGGCAAAATCGAGACCTTCTTTAAATACTTCTTTATCAAATTCTACAATAGGCCAGAAATGGGAAAAAGTAGTTGCTGTTGCTACTCCTATTTTATCTGTATTATTCTCATTAATCTCTAATCCTCTCTCCTCTAACGCTAATTTTGCCGCAACAAGTAAAAATAAAGAACTGCGGTCTAAATTTCTTAATCTCTTTTTTCCTAAAAAAGAGGCGGGCTCAAAATCCTCTAATTCCGCAGCTACCTTAACGGAGAAAGGTGAGGCATCAAAAGAACTTATCTTTTTTACAGCTGATGTACCTTCTTCTAATTTTTGCCAAAAAATCTCCTTTCCTATCCCAAAAGGAGAAACCACTCCAATCCCTGTAATTACAAAACTCACCTGTATCAGGTTAATTATATCTTGAAAACTTACTTTTGCAATAACCTTATAGTACCAGATTGCCTCTCCAAAATTGATATAATTTCAACTCCATTTAACTCCTTAAAAAACTAATTTAATCAAACCCGAGGTGTAATTTCAAACCCGACGTGTAATGAGATTTGGTAAGCAGGATAAAGATTTTTGGGACAATATTTTAAAACTTGCGGTCATAACTTGACATTTTATTTTGAAAAGATTTTGTCAAGTTACAGTGTGAGGTTATTTTTTTAATAGTTTTTATACTTATTCCATTGCATATCAAAATCCAGGAGACATCTATAACACCATAATGTTAACAAATTATAGGCTTTTTTATCTCAGAATTTCACTTTTTCGCAAAAGTGAAATTTCTTGTATTAATTTTTTAGGTATTTTATTGAGGCTAAATTATCAAGTTAATAGCAAATTATGACTTAATAAACTTTTTCATAATTCACATACAAACTCACAGTCGCAAATTTATGTGTAAGTTATTGTTTTTAAGACAAAGGTTTGTTTTTACAAATTATTTCTACATTTTTCAGTTCAACCTCGTAGGTTGAATTGGCTATTTCCACCCCTGGGGTGGAAATAGAGGTTTGGGTGGAAATAGAGGTTTGTCAATTTGAAAAGGGTTTGGAAGAGTTCTTTTTTGGAGTTAACTTCTTTAATATTTTTATCTTTATCAATAACAAATGCTTTATAACCAAGCTTTAAATCCTCTAAAGCATTAGCCACCACTAAATCAGATTTATTTTCTTTAAGACTTTCCAATGCTTTCTTGATAAGCTCTTCTCTTTTTATCTCTAATTTAAACTGAATAAGAAAAGAATTTTTAGCTAATCGGCGAATAATTTTAATCAATTTGGGAGTAGGCGTTAATTTTAAAATAAATTCTTTCTTGCCTGAGACTACTTTTCCCTTAAAACTTCTTTTTAATTTATAATCACTCACACTTGCAGTATGAATTATTACATCATAAAAATTATTTTTTAATTCTTTCTCTAATTTAGATTTTAATTCCTCAAAATAAAAAAAAGGAACCACTTTCATATTTCTGGGTAAATTCTTTATACAATGAGGATTAATAAGTAAAGTTACTTTCCTCCTCTTCTTTGCAAATTCTTCAGCTAAAAATAATCCTGTTCTGCCAGTAAAAATATTAGTAATTATGCGAACATCATCTATTTTAATCCAGGTAGGACCAGCACTAATAAGTATCTTCATAAAAGATAATCCTTTTTAATTCTTCTTAAAGCCCTAAATATATTTTTCTTTACATAAGGACACCTATTTTTGGTTTTTTTAATTATTAATTTAACCAATTCTCTGCGTGAATCTTTCCCGTAGGGACATTTATAATCTACAAAAGGAATGTTTAAATTATGCGCAAAGTTTCTTAACTCTTCTTTTTCCAGATAACAGAGAGGTCTTATAATCTCTAATTTACCTTCAAAAAGAGATGTTTTTGGCTTCATCGCACTTATCTCTCCAAAGAAAAAAAGATTCATCAAAATTGTCTCAACGACATCATCCAGATGATGTCCTAAGGCAACTTTATTGCAATTATGCATTTGTGCAGTCTCAAAAAGAATTTTTCTCCTATTCCAGGAACACCAGAAGCAATTCAAATCCTTTTTTTCTAAATTAAGCTCTTTTACCAAAAAAGGAACGCCTTCTTTTTTAAAATATTCAACAACTTTTTCCTCATCAATATCTATAAAATTCGTCTTTATGAAACAGGCAATAATATCAAAAGAGATGGGAATTCTCCTCTTACGCATATTTAACAATTTTAAAAGACTCAAACTATCTGAGCCTCCAGATACAGCTACAAGAATTCTGTCATTCTCTTTAATCATCTGGTAATCAAGAATCGCTTTTCCTACTTTTTTATATACATACTTTATTATGCCTTTGAAGTGAACCTTTTTCTCCTGGTTAATTATCTGGCTGTCTTTCATAACCTTTTTATTATAACTGTATCTTCCTCTTTTGCTTTAAAATATTCCTTTGCTGAACTTAAATAAAGAGATATTTCCAAAAAAGAAAAACTTCCCTCAATAAAGAAAGGGATACGAGATTCTGCCTGAGAATAAAAATCATAAAGTTTTCTTATCTTTTTTCCATTTAAAGTGGCAATAAATTTTTTATCTTTCACAAAATTTAAAAAGACATCTTTTTTTATATTTGTAACGAGATTCCCAAAAGAATCAATATAAAGAATCTCTCCTTTAAGTGTATCTTTTTTAATCTTTACTTGAGGAAAATCTAATTTTTTAATTTTTTTTATTCTTTTGCCCAATTTTTCAATCTTTACTCCTCTGGATACATACGCTGCTACAGGAGCAAAAATATCTCTTCCCTGAAAAGTAGAAGAAATATTTTTTAGAAAATATTTTTTATTTTTAACCTCTATAATTTCCTCTATTCCATCTTCAAAAACTGCCCAGCTCAATACTCCATTATCCGGTCCCACAAAATAGTAATTTTTTGTCTTTATCGCTAATACTTTTCTTTCTGAGCCTACCCCCGGATCAACTACTACGACAAATATCGTTCCTTTAGGAAAATAAGAATAACTTTTATAAAGAAGAAATAGAGCCTCTCTTACTGAACCAAAACTGACTTTGTGGGTAATATCTATCAACTTAACGTTAGGATTAATTTTTAAAATCACCCCTTTCATTACCCCCACAAAATTACTTCTATCTCCAAAATCAGTAAGTAAGCCAATAAGCATCTATAAACGCTTTCTTTTTCCCAACAAAATCACGTCCCTTAATGCTTCTTTATCTTTAGCCTGCATCCATCTTTTCTCAAAATGAGGGTTAGAGACTATCTGAGCGATTGCAGAAAGTGCGTAAAGATGAAAATTTCTCTCATCCTTTGTTCCAACAAGCACAAAAACAGCAAAGACCTTCAAGCCTTGAGGAAAACTTATTCCCCTTTTACAGCGAGCAAGAAGAATATCAAAAGTATTTTCTCCTTCAATAACAATATGAGGAATGGCAAGATAGGAGCTTAAAACGGTTGAGGATTCTTTTTCTCTTTCTAAAAGTAATTGATAAAGATATTTTTTTTCTAAATTTAGCCTAAAAGAAAGCTTTTCTGCAACAAAAGAAAAAAACTTCTCCCAGTCAAGTTCCTCCTCTATATCAAGAATTATACTTTTCTCAATAATCTTATCAAAACGGTCTTTGGTAATTTCATCCCTTTCTCTTATTATCTCTCTAAACTCATCCTCCAAAATCCGCGTGGTTAATTCTTTTGAGGTAATTCTTTCTACCAGATGAAGTAAGGCATATTCTTTTCTGCTTCTTATCCGTCCATAGAACCAGTAAAAAAGAAAACTTCCTATAACTAATACCAAACTTAAAAAAATAGCTTCTTTTCCCATTATTAATATTAAAGAGCTAAAGAGAATAATTCCGGCAATCTGAATCCAGGGATAAAAAGGCACAGAGAATGTAGGCTGATAATTACCCAGCCGACTCTCTCTTAAGATAATTACACAAAGACAAGAAAATATATAAGTAAGAATAAGAACAACTGAGGCAGTTTCTATAAGAAGGTTAAATTCAAGAAAAAGTATGCTAATTATAAAAACTCCGGTAAAAATAATAGAAATGTAAGGTGTGGCAAATCTTTTATGAATCTTTTCAAAAAAAGAAGGAAGCAGTCTATCTCTGCTTAAAGCTAAAGGATAACGAGAAGCAGAGATAATTCCTGAATTGGCTGTGGATACAAAAGCTAAAATTGCTCCGATAGAAAGAAGAATCTCCCCTATTTTTCCTGCAGAAAGATAAGCTCCCCGGGAGATAGGCATAAGGGTATTCTTTAAAGAAGCGCCACAAATCCCCACAGTAACAAATACAACTGATGTATAAAGAATGCTTACAACTACTAAAGAAAGTATCATCGCTAAGGGAAGATTGCGAACAGGATTTTTTACCTCTTCACTGATACTGGCGATTTTTAAAACACCTCCGTAAGAGATAAATATAAATCCTGCCACAGAAAATACTCTACTTACTCCATAAGGAAAAAGAGGCTCAAAATTTCTAACCTCAACTTTTCCTATTCCTTTCAATATATAAATTAAAAGAAGAAAAAGAAGCACACTTACTAAGATTTTTTGAAAGGAACTTGCCTGTTTTATACCGACAATATTCAAAATTATAAAAAAGATACATAAAATAACCGCTACCAGATGAATATTTAAATTTACTATTGATTCCAGAAAAGCCGCCATACCTACCAATGCAAAAGCACTCTTTAAAGACAGAGAAAACCACACCAGCAACCCATTAATTGTTCCTAAAGCAGGACCTAAACTGCGCATCACATAAAAATATATCCCTCCTGATTTAGGCATTGCTGTTACCAACTCCATCTGATTAAAAACTCCTATCAATGCTAATATTCCTGCCAGAAAATAGGAAATAACCACAGATGCTCCTGATTTAATATAGGCTAAGGAAGGCAAAACAAATAATCCAGAGCTGATCATTGCTCCTGTAGCAATACAGAAAAGATCAACTAAATTCAGTTCTTTTTTTAATTTCATCTTTATATCTTACATAAGGAAGAGAAAGGACAATTTTTACAATAACTTTCATCTTCATCATCTGGCTCAAAATCTATATCTGGATTTAAAATTTCACGCAAAAGATTAGATAAAGAAGGAAGAAAATAGTTTTTGATAATATTTCTTCTCTCCTCTTTATTTTCTTCTTTAAAAATCGTCTCTAATTTTAAATCAGTAAGATAATAAAGTCCAGCATTAATATTAAACTGGGCAAAATAATCTTCTGTAAGATAAAGATAAATGGGAAGTTGGAAAGAGACAATTTTCTTTTTAATCTCCTCACGCCTGAGCGGAGTATTTAAATCTTTCATCTTGGGAAGAAGCAAGGCTTTTGTAGTTTTATAATCAATTATAAGAACTTCTTCATTTTCTTTCTTTACAAAATCAACGCGGTCTATCTTTCCTTCAATTTTTAAATTAACTCCATCTATATCAATTGTCTTTGTGAATTCCTTCTCTAAAAAAAGAATTTTCTCCACATTGCGTTTCTTTTCCTTCTCTAAAAAATTAGCTAATCTATACTTTAAAATTTCCTTTAATATAAAAGCATCCTCCTTCATAACCTTCTCAAATCTTTCTTTAAAAAACTCCTCAAACATCTTAAAAAAAACTTTTCGCGTTTCCTGATTGATCTGAGGTTTTCTTTCCAAAAAATTCTTAAAAAAATTCTCCAATAAAGTGTGAACAAATTGCCCTACCTCGTAAGCTTCTGTCTCCTCTAAAAGTTTATCCTTCTGGGAAAGTCTTAATACATATTGATAATAGAAACGCAAAGGACACCTAAGATAAACATCTAAGGATGTGGGAGAGTAATTGAAATCTTTTAAAAATTCTAAAACTTTATCTTTCTTTTTTATCTTTTCTTTTTTAGAGAAAATTTTCACCTTAAACATAGCCCGTTGAGGCAAAAAACCAATCTTTCCTTCCTTTTTTTCTTTCTCCCAGACAATCTCCTCTATAAAACGGCTCCTTTCTTTATCTTCTTTTTCCTGATAAATTAAAAATACATTCTTTGCTCCTCCAATTAACCGCCGGAAGTGATACCTTAAAACCTCCTCCTCTTTTTCTAACTTATCTATCCCGAGCTCTAAAAGTACCTCTCGGGGGATTAAAGGGTTCTCTACTCTTATATCAGGAAAAACTGCCTCGTTTAAATCTAAAAAAATTACATTTTCAAAATTCAAATCTCTTACCTCAAATATTCCCAAAATCTGAAGACCTTTAAGGGGAGAGCCCTTAAAAGAGAAGACTTTTCCTTCTACTAAATCAAGGAAAAGCTTAAAAATATCCAACAAGGAAAAACTTTCTTCAGAAAGAATTAACTCAAATTCTTCAATAAGCTCTAAAATCGCTTCGCTCATCTGACGATTGAAAGGATAAAGAGTGAGTAAACTATTATTTATAAGAAAGTTAAAAAGATCTTTTAAAGATGAGCAAAATTCTTTCGCACTACTTATCTTTTCAAAATTTATAAAAAGAATTTTATGCAAAGTTTTAAAAATTTTCTTTAACTCATCTTTTTTTACAAATATATCTATAGTCTCTAAAGTATCTTTAGCAGAAGAAAAAATTGACTCCTCATTTTCTAATTCAGAAAGGGAAAGAAATATCTTTTTACTTATACGTGATTCTTCCATTCCCAAAAGATATTCCTCAATTTTATGAACAAGAACACGGCTAACTACAAAAGGTTGACCATCGAATTTTACATTTTTTACAAAAGGATGCATAAGAACTTTTAAATAATCATAAACATAATAAAAATTATCCTTTCTTGAAATTTGCGCATCAAATATTTCTTTAAGCATAGAAAATACTGGACTTCTTTTTATCGGATATCCTAAGGAAACATTGAACCTGCCAGCTACCTCAGAAATCTGGGAAAGTAAAGGAATAAGAATTTCTGCCTGAGGTAAGACAATTACTGTATTGTTTATACTCTCTATGTTATTTTCCAAAATTTTCCTTACCAAAACTACCTGAGTGTGTCCATCGGGCACAGCATACAGATTGAGAGAAAATGAATTGGAACCCGAAGCATCAATTTTTATTCCCAGTCTCTTCTCTATCTTGCCAAAACTAAAATATTTTTCTTCATCTTTTTGAAAAAAAAGTAAAGCCTTATTCTTTTTGAGAAAATGTTCTATAACTTTAATTTCTGTATCATAAAGATAAAAAAAGCCACAGAATAAAACTAATTCCCATTCAGAAAAAGAAAGTGTATCAATGAATTGAGAAGCGAGAAGATAAGAGAAACCTCGTGTTATCTTTTTCTCTCTCTGCATTATTTGATGAAAATTATTTCTTAAAGAAATCAAAGATGATAAAAGATAGTTGATTTCAGAAGATGCTTCATAACCAATCTGAGCATTTTTCTCTATTTTTTTTAAACAAACATCGTCTTTTCCCTCCAAATCAATTTCTTCTAAAAACTTGAGAATTTCCTTGCCCCAGGAAAAAAACTGAGCAAAATTTTTACCTTTGACAAAATAAGAAAATTTATCTTTCATTAGCTTATAAATCATAAAGACTGCCTCTAAGTCAGAAATTATTTTAAAGTGAGGATCTTTCTTCTTCACTACATATTCCACAAACCTATCTATAGAAAAGTATTGGAAAGATAAAAAAGGTTTTTTCAGTTTTGATGCAATTTTCTTATTTAAAAAAAGATGTGGTCTTTTGCCTCCAAAAACTACCGCTACTTTAGAAAGATCTTTTTTAAAATGAAAGTATTCTTTTAAAAAATTTGCTATTTTTTCTAAAAAATCTTCTGAAAAGGAGAAAGTATAAACTTTGTAAGGAAAACTCATTTTTATATTTTTAAAATCCTCATTAAATCTTGCCAGCTGATTTATATTTTTCATACTTCCTGAGCTGCAAGGTTATCAAGATAAACCAAAAATCCTCTTGTTTTTTTAGAAAAAATTTGCTGAACTAACCTTTTATATTCTTCTAACTGCTGCTTATAAAGTTCACTATCTTGGTATGATGTTTTATAATCTACTACCCATACCTCATCTTTTAATTCAATAATTCTGTCGGGTCGCTTTATTTCTCCTTTCTCATCTACTAACTCTACTTCATTGTATACTTTGGATTCTTGAGGTAAAAAGAAAAATTTTTCTAAATTGGGAACTTCCAGAAGTTCTAAAAGTTTTTTTCTTATCTCCTCTCTGTCATAAAGAGACCAAAGATGGCTACATTTATTTAGTATCTCCTCAACTATTGAATTTAAATTCTTTTTTTCAATTTTTTCCACAAAGGAAAGGAGTAAATGGAAAACCTCTCCTTTTTTTAAAACTTCTCTATTTTTAAGATTTCCTGATGAAAGAAATTCTTCCTCTAAATACTTACACCATTCCTTATGAGAAGAGCAGGAAACAAACTGAATTTGAGAAGAATCCTTTTGGAAAAAGATGTGTTTCCTCCCTCGTTCTTCTATCTTTCTTTCTCTGCATATTAACTCTTTAGCTAAATTTTTATAATTACCCAGACGCTGCGGTATAAATACATAAAGTTCCTCTATTGCTCTGGTTAAGGCTACATAAGAAGTGTTAAGCTCATCGATTAATGAAAAAACATATTCTTTCTCATATATATTTTTAAGCTGAGAAGATATGTAGGTAAAATCTTTTTTAAAATAGGCAAGATGTAAATTCTCTCCTTTTTCCATCACTATATAGTTATAAGCTTTCCCTCCTCGTGCAGGAAGAATAGTAAAAAAAGGGATAATTACTACTTTAAATTCTAATCCTTTTGCTTTATGAATAGTTAAAACTTTTACTGCTTCTGTCTTCTCTGCTACAGGAACAAAAAAATCTTCCATTTTTGCAGAACCTTCAAAATATTCTAAAAACTCTTGTAAGGTAAGAATTCCTTGTTTTTCCTTCTCATAAACTAACTGAAGCAATTTTATAAAGAAACTCTGCGACTGGGGAAAATTTTTGAAAACTTTTAAATTTTCCAAAATACT
>Ga0190363_1002237_pt1 | contig 11123 bp, 14 predicted proteins | sample 48721867_MG_FD_161272 | JGI IMG/M metagenome (GOLD analysis project Ga0190363, IMG submission 161272) | Hydrothermal vent microbial mat bacterial communities from Southern Trench, Guaymas Basin, Mexico - 4872-18-6-7_MG | ecosystem: Environmental > Aquatic > Marine > Hydrothermal vents >...
TATCTGAAACGATATCGGGTTAGCTAGGTCTTGAGGACTCAACTGAGCTTCAGCTAAGCTTTTAGCTATGCCGCTAATGACCTTCTCTATTTTAGCGACCCCGTAGAACTCCTTACTGAATATACTTTCGCCCAATTCTTAACCCAAGGGAGTATGTAGATTTAAGCTTAATATATTAGTGTTGCAGGAGAGGAAACACTTATAAGGGAGTCTCTAAGTATTATGAGCGAGAATATCGTAGTGAGGAAGTGAGGTGAGTTAGGAAATGTCATCATCACAATCTCAAGCCCCAAGCCCCATCTCAAGCAACGTAGTGCTAGTAGGTAAGAAGCCCGTAATGAACTATGTACTAGCAACACTAACATTACTAAACCAGGGAGTTAATGAGATTGTAGTTAAGGCTAGAGGCAGGGCCATAAGCAAGGCTGTAGATACTGTAGAAATAGTGAGGAGTAGATTCCTACCAGACAAAGTTGAGGTTAAGGACATCAAGATAGGTAGTCAGGTAGTAACTACTGCTGACGGAAGGCAGACTAGAGTATCAACCATTGAGATAGTATTAGCAAAGAAGGAGTAAAGGTGTAAGGGGCTACTAAAGTATTAATGAGTTTTTTAGACTCCATAGAATAAAACTTTCACACTTTAATACACTTACACAAATAACTTTACGGTAGTGATTCATGGGTAAACTACTTGATAGAATAATGTCTAAAGGTAGATTGTTGCAGGTAGCTCTTGATTTTACAGAACTTGAGGATGCATTAAGAATAATACGGAATTTAATGGATCTGGATGTCGATGTATATGAAGCAGGAACCCCCTTGATAAAGAACTATGGTTTAAGGAATTTAAGTATATTGAGGGGCATTGTAGGTAAGCAATCAGTACTCCTAGCAGATACAAAGACTGCAGATGTAGGTGCTCTTGAAGCTGAATTAGTATACAGAAGCGGATTAGATGTTATGACGGTATTGGGCAGTAGTGACGATGAGGTAATCAAATCAGCGATTGAGAAAGCCCGAGAATTAAATATTGATGTAGTTGTTGACACGATAGGCATGAGCATTAAAGATCTTGAAAGAAGACTTGAAGAGTTAAAAACATTAGGGGTAAACATAATTAACGTTCATACAGGTATCGATGTTCAAAGACTAAAAGGATTAAGAGTGGTTGATAGACTAAATATGCTTAAAGATATGATATCCTCATTTAAGAACGACTTCAAGTTCTCAATTAGTGGTGGTATAAAGCCTGATGATATACCTAAGATACTTGAACTCGACATCCACATAGTAATCATAGGATCAGCTATAACTAAGTCAAGCAACCCTAAAGAAAGTGCTGAGAGAGCATTGAAGTACTTGAGGGGCTAGATTTTAAAAATAGTTGATTTAATTACTTTAAGATTTAGGGAGTATATGTGATAGCGGCGTTGGCGTTATTAGTTGTTAGTATAGTTCTAGCTATCTTAGCTATAACAGGTTATGATAAGTATTTAGCACTTAAGGTTAGAGCAAAGATGTTAAGAGTAAATCATAGTTCTCAGGGCAGTATTGACAAGGTCATGGATTCCTATACGAGGTCCATGATTAAAAAAGTAAAGCTCTCACGTGTTGGTAGCTACTTAATACTAACAATAGTTATGCGTGAAGGCATTGGCGAGGAGGAGGTTAGTATTAGCGACTTAACTTCACTAATGCCCTTAATGTTGGAAGATAAAGAAAATGAGAATGTTAATGTGACGTAGTCATCATCTTAATTGTTGGTTATCTCATGAATAGTTTCTCATACTCTCTGATGAATTTGACGCTATCCCTCACATCAACAAATAGTTTAGATGCTTCCATTACATCATCCTTACTAATTACGTTTCTACCATTTCTTTGAGCAACTATTTGAGCAGGTCTAAGCAGTTGTACGGCATACCTAAGACTTCTCTCAACACCTAAGTCGGTGAGAGCCTCTAGTGCTTCATCACTTAATCTTACTTCCTCCTCATTAGCTCTAATCTTTATTATTTCTTTAATCTCGTCTCTACTATAAGGCTTCATCCTTATGATTAATAGTCTATCTAGTAAATCTAGTGGTATGCCGTGGGGTGATTCAATATCCGTACCCCTAATTCTCGTAATGCCTCTATTCGTCGCTAGTATGAGTATAGGTGCGAATTCACTCTCAAGTATTCTAGTTAAGAATGAGAACGCCTCTAAATCTAACATGTGGGCATCATCTATGAAGAGTACTCCAGGAACTATTTCCGCTTTCTTCTCCTCAAGCCACTTCCTTACTTGGTTATTAACCGTCTTCCTCACTTCCTCATCTATCTCTTTCTCAAATTCTATGCCTAGAAGCCCTGTAATTGAAACTCTCTGACTTGCAACGTACATGTCTAAATCATTTAATGTGAGTACTCTCACTATTTCTTTCTCTCTTAGTATAGGTCCTCTAGGTAATTCCTCCTCAACTCTCCATAGATCTATATCATAATACTTCGCCTTCTCAACACCCTTAACTCTGCCAACCTTATGAACAATACCTGTTTCTGCATCAATCCATATGTGGTCACCGCGACGAACCCTAAGTTGAACTAGTTGAGCAGTGATTTCCTCACCAACCGTATACGTCCTACTTTCATCTTTAGTCATCAATGTTATCTTAGCACCTTTAGGTACTCTAATGTATGGATTGAATGGATGTCTTGCATAAGCTATTTTTATGTCCTTAACTACGCCCTCATAAACCTTTCTTACCTCCCTAATTCTAACGCCTGTAGCCCTCCTTACAGCCCTCATGAGTATTTCTGTCTTTTTAACCTCAGCAGAATATATCTCAGCACCATCGAGAGCTACGAAAGGTGTATCCTCACCAAGTTCCCTAGCTATAGCTACGGCTAATGCTGTCTTACCAGTACCTGGCGGACCTACTAAAAGTATCCCCTTACCTGTCATCTTTCCTCGCCTGATCATCTCAACAATAATGCCGGCAGCTTTCCTAGCCTCTAACTGACCTACAAGACCATCTGCAATCGGTTGAGGCTCGCCATTTTCATCTAGCCCTAAGCCTCTAATATGACTGTGCAGAGTCACCATGTACTTCTCAATACTTGGTGCCTTAACCTCTCTAATCTCGGCACACATCACTCATTCCCGTAATTCTAGTTATATAATTCATGACTTTTAAATCTCAATCTAAATAGGTAATGCTTAATAATGATTATAGGTAGAGTCATACGGGTTACAGAATGTCTCAATCAAAAACAACTAAGGAGATAAAGATAGTTACTAGACCTGTAGTAACTATTGATGCCATCAAGAGAGATTCAAGGAAATTAAAATTATTACACATAATAGATATGATAGGTCAGATATCAGAGAAGGGCTTAACTCAATTAATTTATAAATTAAAGGATGACAAGGGTATAGACCTAGGATATAAGTTCTTCTCGATCGCTGGTATGCCTAATAGTAAGGAGTTACTAGAGGATATTAAGGTATTGCTATATCTAGGACTGGTAGAGTCTGATCCTATATCTAGGAAGTTAAGATTAACAAGCCTCGGTAAGGAGTTCCTAAGCAGTGAAGGTGATAGAGTGAGTAAGGAGTATCTTGAGAATATAAGTAATGCTTTAGAAGAACTGAAAACGTACATTCAGTCTCTTGATTCAACAACTGAAATCGTAATAAGAGGTATGAGGTCATTAAGAAGTAGGCGAAGACGTAGAAGGTGAGATAGTTATCCTGGTTTTGCACCAATTCTATTCTTGACCTCTAATGGTAATAGGTCCCAATACCTCCTTACGAATTCATCTTCTTTACTCTTAATTCTAGGGTGTTTTCTTCTAGCATCAGGATACATCCAGGGTATACTATCTATGATTGGATACCATCTACCACATTTAGGGCATACGATAACTCCTGATATTATATCTATGCGTACGCATTCAGAGCAGTTTAATTCTTCCTTATTTATCTCTTTAACATATTTACCCTTGAGACCGCAGTATAGATCGCAGAATGGTGTCTGCACCTTAAATTTCTTATCTAGAACCTTCTTTTCAAAGACATATAGCTTTAAGGGAAATTCCTTACACATAGGGCATGCAAGTAAGTTTAACAGTGCGTATCTCAACGTTTTAACACCTCCCTAATAAGGTTTAAGACGCTATTAAGTATGTTATTCGCACTTAATTCATCGACAGCTTCAACGAAGACTCTTAATATGGGTTCTGTACCGCTAGGTCTTATGAGTATCCAATAATCCCTCTCAACTATCTTAATTCCATCTATATCTATGATTCTGGACTTACTATATACCTCCTTAAGCTTATTTATGACTTTAAGCGCCTCATCCCTACTTTTTATAGGTACTTTAGTCTTAACGATATACCTACTAGGTAGTTCGTCAATAAGTTCTGATAGCTTCTTACCTGTATAGCTTAGATATTCAAGCATTAATGCTGCAGCCATACCTCCATCCCTAACGTATTGATGAGGAGGATACATAAAGCCTCCATTTTCTTCAAACCCAGCTATGGCTCCGAGCTTCATCATAGTCCTAGCTATAGTTATACTGCCTACTTTAGTCCATATAACCTCAATTCCATACTTAGATAGTATTTCCTCAACCAACATACTTGATGAGACAGCTGTAACAACTCTCCTAGGGCCTTTATCTCCCCTATATTCAATTATGTGCTTGCATAGTAGTATAGCTGTCCTATCACCTGATAAAACCCTACCTTTATCATCCACAAATATTGCCCTATCACCATCACCATCATGGGCTACAGCGAGATCCGCTCCTAAAGACTTTACTGTATTAACAGTATCAATTAAGTTCTCAGGTGTTGGTTCAGGTTCCCTATTTGGTATATGAGAGAGTTCTGTGTTCAGTGTGATTAATTTCACGCCTAAATACTTAAGTATTTTAGGTGAAGTTAATGATGGTACATTATTAGCTCCATCCAGGATTACCTTAAAACCTTTAGATCTTATCCTTTCAGCATCAACTAAACTCACAACACCCTTAACGTAGTGTTCATTGACGTCATCAACCCTTACGTAATCTGCTGATAACTGATTCCACGGTACTCTCCTAAACCTTGCCTCATAGTATATTCTCTCTATCTCCCTCTCTCCTTCCCTATGAAGTTCAACACCGTCGGAAGCTATCACCTTTATGCCGCTATATTGTGGCGGATTATGTGAGGCAGTTATCATTATTCCTGCATCAAAGCCTCCAACACTCTTTATGTAGTATTGAAGTGCTGGTGTTGGAGTTAAACCTGCGTAGTATACTTTAATACCTGACGCCAATAAAGCCCCAATAACTATATGTGTTATGAAGTTATTGCCAGCCCTAGCATCTCTACCAACAATGATTCTAGAACCAGGGCTGAAATAGGAAGCTATAGCTAGCGTAAGTCTTAACACATTCTCTGGCGTCAGAAATTCATTAACAATTCCCCTAACACCATCAGTACCAAAAAGCCTAGGGTAGCTCACTCACTTTCACCATACTTACATAAACAGGAATAACATAATTAATATTGTTCTCGAGAAACCAATCTTAGAGGAAGAGTGACGTGAAGGTATGGATTGATGCATTAACATCAAAACAAGCAACACTGTTTGGTTATTTAGCTAGGGAGTTATTAGGGAAAGGATTTAGTGTCGTGGTCACGTGCCGTAAGTACGAATATACTGAGGGGGCATTAAGGAGGTTAGGTATAGATCCCATAGTTATCGGTGATTATGCTGAAGGGGACGCCTATGATAAGGTACTAAGTGATATTAATAGAATGAGTAGCTTACTCGATATGGTGAAACGTGAAAAACCTAACGTATTAATAGCTTATCCTAATCCATCAGCAGCTAGAGTAGCATTTGGATTAAGTATTAAGTACGTAGCTATAACGGACTCTCCACATGCTGAGATACCAAGTAGATTATCGTTACCCTTAGCTGATATAGTCATTGCATCCAAGTGCATACCTCAAGCTGAAATAGTAAGTTACCTATACGCAGCAACTAAACTATATCAATACAATGGCGTTGATGAAGTTTCGTGGCTAATTAGAAGTAAACCCGACATCAATTATGTTAGGGCTATAGGCTTAGAAGAATTTAAATACATAGTATTAAGACCTCATGAATCATTAGCAACATATTATAGAGGGCGTGACGTACACATAGACTTAGAGAAGCTAATTAAGCATTTAAGTAGTGAAGGATACGATATAGTATTCCTACCTCGGTATAGTATACATGAAGTTTTAGCTAAGAAGTTATTAAGGGAAGGTTTTAGAGTTAAGGTAATTAGAGGTCATTACGATGGAGTCTCACTTACATATTACGCTTTCGCTGTTATAAGTGGTGGTGCTTCATTAGCTAGGGAAGCTGCCTTACTTCACACCACAGGTATTACATACTTCCCTGGGAAACTATATGTAAATGAGTGTATTAAGAGATTTGGATATCCCTTATATAGCGCACGTAATGTTGAGGAGGTAAAGAATATACTGAAAAACATTGATGTATCTAAATGTAGAAGTAAGTCCTATAACAATATCTTAGATGAACTTAGATCTAGATTTGAAGACGTCATATCCTTAATCATTAAGGTATTAACCACTGAGGTTGAGGATTAATGCGAGCACCCATACTTTACTCAGCATGGTATAGGAATTTCGCCAGCTTTAGTTCGGAGAGTATAAGGAATTTCATAAGTAAACTTAAGGATACACACTTTGACGGTATAGAATTAAGCATAGATTATCCTCTATATTTTAAAGTAAGTGCTCAAGAGCTCGTAACTCATTATCTTAAGCATGAGGGCTTATACTTAAGTATTCACTTGCCCTGGCGTGATTTAGAGTTAGCTTCACCAGTGGAAGAAATAAGGAAGGCCTCACTTAATGTAGTGTTGAAGTGCATCAATGAACTATCTAAGTTAGAACCTAGATATTTCATTTTACATCTAACAACTGAGCAGGACTTCTGCGGGTACATGAATAAAGACTGTATAAAATCCGCGAAAGAAAGTCTAAGTGAAATCATTAAACAATGTGAAGATGTATCCATACCATTACTCATTGAGACAACACACGATAAATGCTGCAGTAATGAAGACACCCTACCATACATTTTAGCTGACTTTAAAGATGAGCCATATATTGGTGTGTGCTTAGATCCTATACACCTATTATCTAGGAGAATTAAAATGTGGGGAAGCGGTGAGGATATAGTTGAACTAGTAAAGAGCTTACCACCAATAATCATTGATAGAGTTGAAGCATTGCATGTACATAATTACAGACGTTTAAGTTATGGCTTAACCTATGTTCACTTAATTCCTGATGATGACGTATTGAAGGACTTCATGGAGATAATAAGGTACCTAGGTAATAGAGTTAAGATAATAACTATTGAAGTATATAAAGATCTAAGCGGTAAAGATATAGACATTAATCAATTAAGACATGTTGTGATGACATTAAAGGAGGGGGTGGCAGGTCATACTTAAATTAGGTATTGATGAGGCAGGACGTGGTCCTGTTATCGGTGATATGTTTATTGCAGGTGTTGTTATTGAAGATAATGATGAAGAAAAGCTTAGAAGTATTGGTGTTAAGGATAGTAAGCTCTTGACTCCTCAAACACGAGCTAAACTATTCACGTTAATATGTATGTATGCACATAGCATCATAGTTTCAAGGGTACCGCCTAAAGTCATTGATAGATCTAATCTTAATAACTTATTCATTAAGGCAGTAAATAATATTATAGAATCAGTATTCATTAACTTAATGTTGAGAGACGTAAGAGAGATAGTAATTGATGCTACAAGTGGTAGTACAAAATTGATTAAAGAAGTTAGGAGGTTATTGCATAAATTAGGTGTTAGTAACGTAGACTTAATAGTTGAGAATAAAGCTGATTTGAAGTATACAGTTGTTAGTGCAGCTTCAATTGTGGCTAAATACTTAAGGGACTCCCATATTAACGTGCTACATGAAATGTATGGTGATTTCGGTAGTGGATATTCTTCAGATCCGAAGACTAGAGAATGGTTATTGAGACTTAATGTTAATGAGATTCCACCCATCGTGAGGAGGTCCTGGTCTACGCTTAAGAAGTTGGGCATAGGTTATATTAGTAAGGAACAAACACTACTTAGGTGGGCTCGAAGCAGTAAGGAGAATTAGAACTCAAAATTGCGTAATTCAGAGTGATTTAAGATGCCTACTAACTTACCTGCTGAGGCTAAGGCTAAGTGGGCTAAATATTTAGAAGCTAGAACACCTGAGGAGAGACTTAAAGCATTACAGGAATTCCTATCTTCAGTACCTAAGCATAAGGGTACGGAAAACCTAAGGGCATGGGTTAGGAGGAAGATTTCAGAACTTAGAGAGGAGATTGAGGAAAGAAAGTTTAAGCGAGCAGGTAGAGCTCCATCGTTCTTTATAGAGAAGGAGGGAGCTTCACAAGTGGTTATGTTAGGGCTACCGAATTCTGGTAAGAGCTTACTCTTGAGGACATTAACTAATGCTAAGCCTGAAGTTAGTGATATACCATTCACTACAAAATACCCTATTCCAGGCATGTTGAGGTTTGAAGACATACAGTTCCAGTTAATTGAAGCACCTGCGCTAGTGGAGGGCGCATCAAGAGGTAAATTAATGTGGGGTTCACGAGTATTAGGTCTAGCGAGGAATGCTGACATATTAATGTTAGTGGTAGATCTATCAAATAGTCCTATAAAACAGTTTAAGGTGTTAATTAATGAGTTAGGGAATGCAGGTATAATGGTAAAGAGACCTAAGGGTCGTGTAGTAATAGAACGTTCAAAAGCTATAAGAGGGATTAAGTTGATAAGCTACGGTAAACTTATTGACGCTACAGCAAATGATGTCATAAAGTTACTTAATAGCTATAGAATATATAACGCTATTGTAAAGATATATGGAGAAGTTTCTTTAGATGATGTTGAAAAATCTATATTTGAGAACGTAGTATATAAGCCTTCAGTAATTATACTTAATAAGGCAGACCTTGTTAGTAAGGAGCTTATTGAGGAAGTACGTAGTCATATCATCAAATTCGTGGGGGATGATACAAAGATACTCACAACATCAGCTAAAACAGGGTTAGGTCTGAATGAGGTACCTAAGGCAGTATTTAGTGTATCAAACATAATTAGGGTATACACCAAGGAGCCTAACTCCCCTAAGCCATCACCAGAACCACTGATATTACCTAAAGGCGCACGTGTTGAGGATGCTATAATGAAGATAAGGGAGGAATTTCTGAAGTATTTTAAATATGCTAGGATATGGGGCCCGTCAGCAAAATATCCCGGGGAGAGGGTAGGTTTAGACCATGTTTTAGAGGATGGTGACGTAATAGAAATTAGGACTAGAATAAAGGGCATATAACTCAAATAACTTAAGCTAAGGCATTAATGAAGTTCTACTAAGGTGTTAGTACATCTTCCTTTTAACTTCTCAGAGAGAATTCATTATTAGGTGATGAAGTGCCGCGTAAGTCTTCATCAAGTAAGTCTAGAAGTAGGAGGAGGAAGAAAGAGGAATCTAAGAGTGCAGCCAAGGAGAAGACAAGTAGGAAAACTACAAGAAGAACAAGGAAGAAGAGAGAGATAAATTTAGAGGCATGGATAGAGAGACACATTGATGAATTCATAAGTTCTACCGGTCTTGACTTACTTAACCTATCTCGCGAGCAGTACATTGATGTATTGAAGGACATCATAATACAGCTCTACGGATCAACGAGTAGTTATACTAAGGTAGATGTATTAGTAAGGAGATTTCAAAGATATTCCGATAGGATATACCCGGTAATAGCCGCTCGTATAGCATCGTTACTTGATAAGCTAAGTGAAGATCAGTTGGAGTTTGTAATTCTCAATATAGGTGATGAAGTATTAAGTCTAGCTAGTAAGCTTTATGAGCACGCTAAGAAGTATAAGAGAGACGATCTTATAAGCATACTTAAAACTAAATGGTCAAATGCGTGGATCAAGAGAAGAACTGAAATACTACCAGCTGAGTGCCCCACCTGTGGTTTTAATGCACTAATGCCTGACTTAACATGTCTGGTATGCAACTCCGTAGTTAGCGATAAGGTATTTAAGGAATCCATAAGGTTCACAGATAATTTAAGGGAGTTAATATCAATACTATCCTGTGATGAATTAAGAGAAATTATGAGGAGAGGCTACGTACTAGTTAATGGACTAGGCCTTAAACCCCCAAATAGTGAAAGATCACCAATTGATGTAGAGGTATACCTCACTAGTAAGGAGATGGAATTAGTTAAGAATACATATAAAGATAGATGTGAGGGCATAATGTAATGGAGTTCCTTAGGACGGTAGATGAGGCACGAAAATTCGTGTATCTAAACAGGGTGGCATTACTCGCAATTATGAACTTAGAGACCGAGCTAAGCAAGATCATATATATTGTTCTAAGAAAGCTTGAAAGGATCTCGAGAGGAAGGATATCTTACGCTATATTATTGATAGACAATGATTCACCACCAGTAATAACATTATTTATTAACGGTAAGCAAGTCTTTGAACAAAGTGATTACTTCGGCAATGAAAAGAAGGATTTACAAGCATTAAAGTGGGGTATTAGGGAGGCACTCAAAGATTGGGGTATTGAACCACCATTCTAGACCTCCAGTCTATCAAGTCTTTCCTCACGTAGTAACATCCTCAACTTACTAATTAATTCTTCATAATTTCTATCATCTAACCCCTCAGCTAAGATGCTGAAAAGCTCCATTACGTAAGGATTTAACTGATTAGGTCCTTCAAGTATTTCTTCTCTAATCCTGTCAAAGTATCTACTTAACTCATCAGTCTTCATTAAATTAAGCTTCCAAAGTAATGCAGCATAACCCACTAGTATAGCCATGTAGAAATTAGCTCTATCTATATCCATTTCCTCCTCAATAAGCTTTGTGTAAAATTCTAACACTCTAGATAGTTCTGGTAGCAATGAACCTCACCACCTCAGTATAGCTTAAGACAGGTTAATTAGGATTGCTCAAATAAGTTTATATAGAGGCGGATTAAATAGAACTAATGGGGTT
>Ga0190363_1002239_pt1 | contig 11116 bp, 8 predicted proteins | sample 48721867_MG_FD_161272 | JGI IMG/M metagenome (GOLD analysis project Ga0190363, IMG submission 161272) | Hydrothermal vent microbial mat bacterial communities from Southern Trench, Guaymas Basin, Mexico - 4872-18-6-7_MG | ecosystem: Environmental > Aquatic > Marine > Hydrothermal vents > Microbial...
ATAATGGAAGAAGGCTTCTGGAAGAGGTGAAAGGAAACACTATTTTTATTTATAGCAAAAATCATGACGAAGTTTTGGATTTATTGAGGCATGGATTTGCTGAGTGGTTACTAAATCAGCATGCAAGGCCTTATCTGCAGCTTATAAACAACTTAATTACCATTTTTGAACAATTACAATATGAAAGAAAGGAAAGAATTATAGAAGCGTTAACAAAGTTGATGGCACAGCCGGAATAGTTAATTTGGAATTAAATAAGAAGCGATCATAATTAGAATATTTTATAAAAAGGGGAAAAGGAAGTATTAAATTCTACAGGAAATCGGTTAGTCTTTTTAAGTTTTCGGTTTCATTGAGGTATTTTTTGGCTTGTTCTATGAAGAATTCGCTTGGGGATTTGTGGTTTTGCTTGAGTATTTTGAAGAATCTTTGTATGATGTCTATGTCCTTTTCTTTGATGTTGATGTGTATGTGGATGGTTGTGTTTTTTCTTCTCATTTTTAATCCCCATTATAATAGCCTAGAGGTTTTGCTTGGTAGTCGTTGGTTCGTTATTCGGATGTTGTGAATGGTATTAGGAATGAGTTGTCTGTGGAGTTGAAGGTTCCTTGCAGTTCTTTTACGATTTTGTACAGTTCTCTGAATTTTGGGCCTAATGGTTTTAATGGGTGTATTTTTACTCCTTTTTCTGTGTCGATGACTTCGACTTCTTCTAGGAATTTTTCGCCGAATTTTGTGATGAGCAGTAGCTTTATAGCTTTATAGAGGGTGGATTCTGTGCGAGTTTTTGTTATTTTGAAGAGTTTGGCTTTTCCGATGTTTCGGGCTTTAACTTCTCCTCGTGCTTCTAGAATATGTAGGTATTTCGAGGCCGTGTTTCGTGATATTTTAGTTAGGTTTTTGATTTCTTCTATTGTTAGGCCGTCGGGTGCGTTTTTTAGGCATTGTAGTATTCTTTGCTTAATGTCGTTAGTGAATGACATTGGTTATCGTTAATGATTATTGTTTATGTTGATGATTAAAGCTTATTGTTTTATTACGCTGAATTTTGGGTTATTATTTTATAAATGGTGTTTGTATTTTGTATTTGGAGGTTTGGTGAGGGTGGCTGGTAAGAGGCGGTTGTTGATTTTGGGGCCTTCTTTTAGGCGTAGGAAGGATGATGGGTTGTTGCCTGCTTTAGAGCGTTATGATGGAATTTTCTTTAGGATTACTAGGAAATATTTGAGTAATGCTAAGGATGTTGATGTTTTGGTTATGATTGATGATTTAACTTTAGTGGAAGGTAACGCTCCTTTGGCTTATAGTGCGCCCAAAGGAAATGGGTGGGGTAAGCAAGAATTCTCAGAGGAAATGATAGAGAAGGCTAAAGCTAAGAATGAAAAATTTCTAAGGAAAAAATTGAAAAATAAGAAGTTTTTGGAAGTTTTTCTTGCTATGGGTAAACAATATGCAAATGCACTACCGGATTTAAAGCAATTTAATGTAAAGGTGGTTTTTCCAACTTATGGAGGGCCTGGACCTAAAGCTCAGGCTTTGAAGAAGTGGCTTTCTGAGGGATAAGTGGATGCATGCGGACGTCGTGGAGAAAAATGGGAGGCTAGTTGAGTCTTTTCTTCCATTGAGAGAAGTGAATCTTGATGCTATAATTGAAGTTGGATTTAAGGGACTTAGCAAAGAAAAACGACAGGAGTATTTGAAGGTCTTTCGTGTCAAGCCTATGGTTATCGGGCCGAGACTTAGAAATCTTCACACATGGTTTGCACGAAGGCCTTGTTCAACAGCTCGTGTTTTGACGTTGAGTTCGGTTGTCAAGCCTACGGTTCAGCGGGATGCTTATTTGGAAGCTTTGGGATTTAGTAAGGGAATTTCTGTGGCTGCACGCGAGTATGGTTCCGCTCTTCTGTTTTATGCTAAACCCGATAAGGCGATTACTGAAAAAATTGTAAGGGAACATGCCAGTAAAACTCCTGCTGATGTAACTGTTTTGGATCCTATGGCTGGTGGGGGAAGTATTCCTCTTGAGTCTGCTAGACTTGGTTTTCGTACGGTGGCTATTGAGTATAATCCTGTTGCTTATCTTATTTTGAGGGCTAGTGTGGAGTTTCCGGCGAAGTATGCTGATGCTGGGCTTTTTGAAGAGACTTTGAAAGCTGCTAAAATGTTTATTCAGAGAGCGCGGGAAGAGTTAGGGCAGTATTATGGGGAAGATGCTGAGAATTATATTTTTGCGCGTGGCGTCAGATGTCCATTTTGCGGCGGGCTTATTCCTATTCAAGGTATCGAGCCTATAATTACGAAGGCGTCTAGGTTTAAAAAGAGATTTCTGAAAATAACCTATGATAAGGATGAGAAGTCGTTTTCTGCACAAACAACTGATAAACCCATACTTGCTGGAACTATTGCGAAGCGTGGAAACAATATTAGGTGTCCATATGAAGGTTGTGGCAAATGGTTCCAATTGCGGGGGCGAGCTAAAAGCGGGGTAACTGCATTTGACCAATGGTTTCATGAGCATGCAAAGTTAATGGAAAGTATTGTTGAGGGATTTGCGCCCGTTACTTCTGAGATTGAGGAGAAAATGCTGAATCTTCATATTCCACTTGTAAAGCAGGTTGGTAACACTTTCCATGCGGTATGGGATGATGAGTCGGAGAGGAAAAAGTTTGTTAATTCCTTGCATGCTCTCAGCAATGAGCTTCTGGAGCTTCAAAGCTTCATTCCTTTAGACGAAATTTCTCTCGATAACGTTTGGGCTAGCACAGCGAGAAGCAAGAATCTGTCAAAGTGGTATATGCTCTATAATCCAAGACAATTGTTGGTTATAGCGAAACTTTCTAAGATTATTGCAGAAACTGCGGAAGAACTTGCTTCAAAGAATGGAGAGTTCGGCGCAGCAGTAGCAACATACCTAGCCTTAGCTTTAGACAAAGTAGTAGACTATAATACCATAGCAACAAAGTGGCAAGGCTCAACGTTCAAGACGGGAATTGGAAACACTTTGAGGGGAGAGAGCACTTTAGACTTCAGAAAAGAATATGTAGAAATGGTTACAACTCTTCCAAAGCGTAGTTTAGAATGGGCTTTAGAGCCTGATACCGCTGAATCCAACAAGTTAACCAAAACAACCGGCGGAGTCCTCCCAGTTCTACGCTTTTTATGCGATGAATTCCGAGGCGTAAATGTCGGCAGTTATGTAAATGTCTACTTAGGTGATGCAACCCAGCTCTCCACATTCCTAGAAGCAAACAGTATAGACGTCATAAACGTCGATCCACCCTACTTTGAACAGGTAATTTACAGCGACAGAAGCGAATTCTTCTGGCCAATACTACGCAGAGCACTCGCCCCAGTCCTAGAACTCCTATTCAAACCAAACCTAAAACTAAAAAACTGGACATGGACAAGCCCCACAGTTCCAAGAGAAAGAGAAGTAGTAACCTACGACAAAGAAGACACCCAAGGAAGGTTCAGCAAATTCTTCAAAGAATTCATAAAAGAAACCTCAAAAGTACTAAAAGAAGACGGAGTCCTCACACTCTGGTTCACACACCCAACAGCTAAAGCATGGCGAGTAGTAAGCGAATCACTCTACGAAAACGGCTACGTAGTCCCAAAAGTCTGGCCCCTCCAAACAGAAATGAAAACCCGCTACAAAAAACAAGTAAACATAGTAGCCCAAGAAATGAGCCTAGTCATAATAGGACGAAAATACCCACGCCAAAAACTCCTAGAAATATCCCCACAAGACGTCAAAGGAAGCCTCATAGAAAACCCACTCTTCACAAAAACAGTCGAAGAAACAGTAGAAAGCACAAGAAAAGTCATAATTGAAAGCAACGCATCCCCAGCGGACACAGCAGCCCTAATGTTCGGAACAGCCCTAAGCGTAGCCTCACGCTTCGAACTCCCAATAGGCGCTACATTCCAAGACCTTTACGACGTAGCCATAACCGCCGTAGTATCAAGATACACAAAACCACTAATCTACCAAATCCTAACAAAGACAGGACCAATCAAACTAGAGGAAAAAACGGCCCAAAAAATAGCAAAAAACATAGCCCAAGGAATGCTACTAGACCCAGCCACCCGCTCATACCTAACCCTATGGCTAATCTCAAGAGTAGACCTAGCAACAGCCAAAATACGCCAAGAACCACTAGGCCTACACTTCGACCTGGTCCAAACAGTAGGCAAACTATGCGGCTTCGGCATAAACGACCTAAAAGAATACAGCCTAATAACAGAGAAAAAGATAAACAAAACAGGAAAAGCCTACTACCCACAATTCCTAGAAATGCTAACCCTACCAGGCGGACAAACATACCTAGACAAACTGCTGCAAGTAGCCCCAGGAATGGCAACCATACTCGCACGCATGGCCATGACGGAAAGCGGAGACCCAACGGCAAGAGCCAACACGATCAAAGCCAAAATGAGCATGTATAGCGACAGAGAACTCTCAAGTAGCGCAGCCCTAGCAGTAATCCTATTAGAAACCACACGCGACCAAGACTTAGGCTACAAAGTAACTGACAAAACAAAAATAACAGGATACTTCTCAAGCATGGACGAAAGTGACATAGCAAAACTCGTAAGAGAATTAGCTATAAAAACCCTAACACAATTAATCTTTTAGAGAGGCCGCTGCCTTGAAAACAATAGGCCAAATCTTCCAACTTAAAGAACCATTCATCGAAATAAAATCAGAACTAACCCCAAGCTTCGACGAAGTAATAAAAAGCTACCTAGGAAAGCATGTAATAACAAAATTCAAAAACCCAACATACGTAATGGAAATCACATGGCCCACAAGCCCCTTACAAATATTCATTAAGAGAATCCTAGAAGGCCTAACAACCCCAACAGTCCAAGGCACATTCCTTGTAAGAGGATTCGGCTTCGGAAAAACCCACGCCATAATCCTCCTCTGGCACATGCTAAACTCAAAAGAAGGCGCAACCTCCGAACTCGCTAAACAATTCAACCTAAAAGAAAACCTACCCCAAGAAACCCTCACACTAGGAATAGACTTCAGCAAAGAACAACCACCACACATATTTAACCAACTCGAAGCAATAGCAAAAAGACAACCAGAACAATGGAACATAAAAGACCCAAAACTCACAAGAGCAATAATAGAAACAACCCAAAAAATAAGCCGAACAAAAGCCCTAACACTATCCTCAGAAGACCTAGCAGAACTAATAGTCCAAATTCTCGAAAAATACAGAAACCTACAAGGAAAACCGAGACTCCTACTACTAGTAGACGAACTAGGCATAGGAATCATCAGCAGACTAACAGCCTACATAGAAACCCAAAACGAAGAAAAATACAACGAAATCGAATACATAATAAACTTCATCGAACACCTCTACACAAAACTAAGCGGAAAAGGAATCCCCGCCTTCATAATAGTAGCCCTCGCAGAACAAGACCTCCGAGAAATAGACCACATATACCTCCAACAAGCGGACAAACCAATAATCCAAACAAAAATAGATGGATTAAGAAAACGCCTCTCAGTCCTAAAAGAACGCCTCAGCAGAGCCAAAGGAGGCCTCGAAGAAGAAGCAGCACTCTCATACGACCCAGAACACGCAATAAACATAGCAAAACACCGAGTCTTCAAAAAACTAGGAGAAGAAAAGAACCCTGAAGAAACTCTAGTATCATACCTCTCCCTACAAGCAGCACAATTCAACCTACAAGAAACATTCGAAACATACAAAGAGCAAATCAGGAACTATTACCCACTCTCCCCAAGCATGGTATGGCTACTCAAAAAAATCCTAAACCCTTACGACGCACCAAGAACAGAATACGTAAGAACAACACTAAATATACTCGCGGAAGCCGCAGAAAACGCCCTAAAATTTGAACCCGACAAAACCCTCACGGTAGGAACAAAGCACATGCCATTAGCAAGGGCAGGAATAATTGACCTTATGGGAGATTTTGAAGCAGAATGGGCAAGTACAGTCGCAGACATGGAACACGCAATAAGATCAGCAACCCCAGAAATACAAAAAACAGTAGACATAATAGCAAAACAGATACTGGCAAAAGGCACCACAGCAAATGTAACAGCCCTCATAGAAGTTAGAGACATAAAAGAGATCAAAAGATACGCAGTTTCAACCGAGGAAATGCAAATAGACATACTAACCCTTCTCCCACCCGAAGATGCAACAAAAGCCATAACACAACTTCAAGAAGCAATAGAATATCTAAAAACCCAAAGCGCCAGAATAGAAGAAAAAGAATACAAAGACCAAAAATTCTACATCCCCTCGCTAATGAGAACTATATATGACAAACTAGCAGCATTTGTCGCCGAGCAAAGAAGAATCTTAGAAGAACCAACACAATTCCCGGCATATCTCCAAAAAGTCAATTTACCAAGCCTCTTCTACAACCCAAAAGCTGCCATTCCTTCAAGAGAGAAAGAAGTAACTATTCTACTCAAAGAGTATAACACTATAGCAAATACTGAAGAATTAATAAACAATGAAGAATTAAGAAATGCGCAACGCGAAGGAAACCTATCCATCATAGTTGTCCCTCCGTGGGACTCCTTTCTCTTCAACGAACTATTCCAAAGAAAAACAGACTATCGCACTCTTACAAACACAATAGCACAAAAACTACAAAGCATAAACTTAGAGGGAAAAATTTCACATCCCCTACACCTAATACTCCTTATACCTAACATAAATCCCGACAAACTGACAAGACTCATGGACGAAGTAATATCCTATGCAGCCGTTAAAGACTTCATTAACCACCTTAAAAATAAAGAAAAAATCCTAGAAGAAAAAATGTATGACTATGAAAAAACTGTCCGAAAGAGACTCACCCTAAGACTCACTGAATTCTTCGAAGAACAGCGCAAAAAACTTGAGATAGGCCTCAAAAACTCCATAGAACGTCAAGTAAGAGACGCAAGATCATCAGCTCAAAAAGAACTTGTAAAACTAACACGTAAAATAGCCACCAGCGCAATAGAGCTCTACGAAGACGTAATTTTCTATAGCATTCAATCCCAAAACTTCATATCCCAAAGCTTAATCAAACTATTCGGTGAACTCTCCGGACAAGCAACTAAACTAGAACAAAGCGGAAAATCCTCCCTATCAGACTACTCCTTAATAATAAACACATTCTTCAAAAGAATAGTAGAATCAACGGGATTCACATGGGATCCCTCTATAATTGCAGATGCCATCTACAAACACTACAAATTAGAAATAGAAAGCGGAGTAATACGTAAACAAGATAAAGCAAGCGAAATAACAGAAAACGCAATGTTAGGAACCTACGACGTAAAGCCATTAAGCTCAACTGTAGTAAAAGAAGCATTACATGAACTGGACGGAAGAACAATCGATATTGAAAATAAGAAAATCACTTTGAAATTCAATGAAAAAACAGACAGCCTAACTTTCGAAATAGAAATTTTAAAGCCACCCGAGGAAGTCGAAATAAAGCCAAGAGCTCCTGAAATACCTACAGTAACTATCCCAACTGAAGCTGAACGCCCCGCCTCTGCTAAAAGAACGATAGCCGAAATCATAATTGATGTAGATTCATCCTTCAATTATGAGGAGTTTAGAACGAGGCTAGAAGCATTATATGAAACATACGGAACGCTGATTAGCTCAATAAAACTTGGCACCAGCGGCAACCTACTTCGAGCTACTTTTGATTTCTTAGGTTCAGGGCACTCAGCTACTACAATTGTCAGCGTGATGCGATTCCTCAGACAACTCTCAACTCCATATAAAGCAACGCCCCATGTAGAAATAAAATTCACAAGTCCCTTACCTGAAGAAAAACTCCAAGATCTGTTAGGCCCATTCTTTACCAAGAAAATAAGGCGTAGTTGGGATACCATACTACCAACTTAAAGAAAAGCGGGAAAAGCCTTGACCAATCTCGGGGAAAAAATTAAGAGAATATTCGGGGAAGTAGCGGTCAACAAAGGATTAGCACTCCGCCATGAGGTTGCAAGACTTCCAAGATTCATATCCGAATATCTTATTTCGAAATACTGCAGTGCATATACAGACCTTGAAACCGCATTTAGCAAACTGGCGGAGGTAGTATCGGAAAAATTCCCAGAACCAAAAGATAAAGACAGAATATTCTATAAATTGAAGCGATTAGGTGTAGTACAACTTGTAGACGAATTTAAAGTAAGCGTAGATTTAAAAAGAAACTTATACATTCTACATATTCCATGTTTACAGATTTATGACGCATTAGCTGATGAAGGAATAGTAAGAAAATTTGAAAGAACACTATCGGGAATGTGGGGCCTTGGCACGCTTGAATATCGTCCGGATTTGCCGGAAAATATAAATGAAAAAGTGTCTCCCATTCTTCTCATCGATATAGAACCATTCCAAGTGTACAATATTGATGTCAAAAGTTATGTAGAGAATAGGCGAGAATTCTCTCTAAACGAATGGATAGACTTAATAATAACAACTATAGGACTTAACCCGAATGCTTATTCTCCGAGGCAAAAACTACTTCAAATGGCAAGGTTAATTCCTTTGATTGAGGGCAACGTTAACATAATGGAGTTAGGGCCAAGAGCTACGGGAAAAACCTATCTTTACCGAAACTTGTCTCATTACACTAGAATTTACTCGGGAGGAGCTGTAAGTCCGGCAAGGCTTTTCTTTGATGCACGGCTAAGAGTTATGGGCGATATAGCAACTCATGATCTTGTGGCATTTGATGAAGTAAGTAGGATAAGATTTACAAATCCAGATGAAATGGCCGGAAAGCTAAAGGACTTCATGGTAGATGGATTCTTTGAGCGAGGCACTTTGAAAAGAGCCCATAGTAACTGCTCGCTGGTTTTCTTAGGCAATATAGAAAAAGACGAAATTATGATAAGCAATGAAATAAGGAGATCTTTACCTAACATCATGCAGGATCCTGCCTTTTTGGATAGGATACATGGACTTATCCCGGGGTGGGAGATGCCTAAAATAATGCGGAGTGAAGAACACCTAGCTCAAGGAGTAGGACTTGCGGCCGACTATTTTGCAGAAATAATTCATGAATTAAGAAAAGAGAGTTACAGAGACATAATAGATTCGCATATAGAATTTAGCGGCAATTTCACAATAAGGGACGAAATCGCAGTTAAGAGGTTATCTTCTGGCATTGTTAAATTGCTTTTTCCACACAAAGAATTTGATAATGCGGAACTCAAGCAAGTTTTAGATTTCTCTGTTGAAATGAGACAGTACATCGTGAATGAACTAAACAAAATGTCTCCGAACGAATTCCCACACAAATACTTAGAAGCAAGGGTAAGAGGGTGATGCCCAACCTAACTTCAAGTCTTGATATAATAATTAATGTTTTATCAAATATAGGTGATCTACCCGTGGAAATTCTTCACAGATTAATATTCTCCTCCCTTATCAAAGCAGGATTATCGCTTTTCAACGCTCAAAAAGAACAAGAAATTGAATTTGAAAAATTAATTCAAACAATTCCGACATCATATCGAGGATTGGTTAATGGAAAGTTGTATATCAACTCACTCCACTTTATAAAGACATTTAAAAATCTTCTCAAAAATACGGATAGATTTCCAATTATGAAAGAGGCAAACATTCATTATGTGATCCAATTCTTAGAGGATAAAGTCGGTAGAGTTGACGTGATCTTTGTTTTAGACTGTGCGTCAGTCCCTGAAATTATTGCATTAGCGAGCAAATTCGTTACTTTAAATCATAATGTGATAATTCTTAATGAGATATTCATAAATCCAGTAGGCGTAACGCAATTTCTAACAAGACAACTTGAATCATTTGGTCGGGAGGCCTACCTAAGACAATATGCTGAAATATTGAAAGAAAGACTAAAAGCAAAGATTTCCATTAAAAGCTCAACAATAGATCTCTTAACACATACATATGGTTTTGATCTAAATAATTTTCTGAACTTTCTTGAAATGCGTAGATTGTTTGACCAAATAAATCATTTCGCTAAACAAAATTCCGTTCTGATCACTTCAGATCATGGGTACGACGTAGTCGCGGACAAGCATGGACTTTATATAACACATGGATATAAGGGAGAATGTCCTTTAAACTTCAGTAAGTTAGCTCTATTCCTGACAATTGATTGAGGAATGAAAAATGGAACATAGCTATTATTTAATTTACAAAACTAAAAAGAGAGGGGGCGAACTTCTCTTTAATGTAGGTACGGAAGATAAAACTTCGACATTATTAAGGCTTAGAGGTCGCAAAATTCAAGAAATATTTAACGGAATTCTTCCAATTCTAAGTAAAAACGGATGTGTAACACCTATTCAAACAGGCAATCCACGAATTTATTCTATCCGAGATGATGTGGGTCCAGTATTGGGGGCGTATCTGATACTTGTAAGACGAGCACAAAAGACGGATTATTGGATTACATTTTTGAATGAGTTATTAACGGGTGAATACTCAAGACTCGGCGAGGTATTTTCAACATTTCTAGAAACAACTATAGATTTATCAAAATCAATGACGCCTTCAAGCAGAAGACCAAATTATACTCTCTCTCCAATCGTAGTGTCATCGTTCTCTTCGGCACTCAAAGTATTTGTTAAAACACTTAAGAAGCGCGAAAAATCAATTCGTACATGTTAAAACCAGTTTTTGGGATTTAAGAATTTAGGGAAAAATTAATCTTCCTAAAGAAAATGTAACTTTTATGAGTTTAAAATAGAGGCCATGTTATGTAAAATTATTGACTTAAGAATCGCTCTATTTCGTTTTCTGCGTTGTCTGCTTTTATGAATATTGGGACGTTTTCTATTCCTGTTGCGATGTAGCTTGAGAGTAGCCATTCTCCTGGCGCGAATTCTAGGGTTTTTTCTAGTATGGTTTGGTCTATCATGAATGTGTTGCTTACTACTTGGCGGTCGTATGGACGTGGTAGGGTCCCTACAAAGTATGTGTGGAGCTGTTGCAGGGCGTTGGTGTTGAGGTAGGCTATTCTCTGGGTTGCGACGCATACGCCTAGTCCGTATTTTCTTCCCTGTCTAAGAAGAGTTTCTACTTGTCTAGAGCATTTCTTGTCTATGCCGGCT
>Ga0190363_1002240_pt1 | contig 11114 bp, 10 predicted proteins | sample 48721867_MG_FD_161272 | JGI IMG/M metagenome (GOLD analysis project Ga0190363, IMG submission 161272) | Hydrothermal vent microbial mat bacterial communities from Southern Trench, Guaymas Basin, Mexico - 4872-18-6-7_MG | ecosystem: Environmental > Aquatic > Marine > Hydrothermal vents >...
GGGCCGTTGCCGCCCTAATCGGGAATGTTGGATTAGGTTGATGGCAAACAAAATAGTCTATGTCGCTAGGCTTAAGGTTCATCTTCTCCATCAGTTTTTTACCAGCCTTTAAAATATGCTTGAAGTAGGCTGGTCCACCCGTGAAGCGTCCGCCGTGACGCGGGTACGGCTCTAAATCCCTTCTCCAGAAGTCAGGCGTATCCGAAGTGCACGAATACCATCCTTCAATCTCGGCTATAACATCTTTCATACCGAATATGAATGCTGCCCCGCCAAAGCCCACAAAAAAGTCTAATTCTCCCCCAGGTTCTCCTCTTGGAGCTGCTTGGGCATTATCAGCGCCGATAACCATCGCATACTCCATTGAATCCTCTGGATAATACACTAGGGCCATAGCGTCTTTAAACATACTTGTTGCAGCCTTACATGCGAATTCCATATCTATCGCGTCTACGCTTTGCACGCCTTCAGCTTTTTCCTCTTCTCCAAGCTTAAGGACCTGTGCAACTTTAGATGCTATGGGATTTACAGCGTAGGGATTTGATTCCGAACCTACATAGATTTTTCCTATAAGCTTATGATCTACGCCTGAATGTATTAGAGCTAGTTTTCCAGCTTCAACAGCCGCCGTTATTGCGTCTTCATCTATAAATGGGACTGACCGCTCCATTCTCCCCTCTTTGATTCTGAATTTCGAGATGTATACTCCGTAGCCGACTATTCCCGGCGCATCGTATTCCTTATTTGGCTTGATTTCTTCATAGCGCTGGTACGGATAATATTCGTCGGCGAAGGTGAACGCCAGAGAAATCATTGGTATAATATCGCTTTTATCAACTGAGTATCTACGTCTAAATCTTGGGACAACCTCTCTTCCCTCAAAATCAGAGGGATCCACTGATTCATCATCCTTTATAATCATGTCGGTTAATCTGCCAGGAACCTTGACTTTCCCATTATGAAATGATATAATCCCATAAAGGTACGTGCCTAATCTTCTAAATCGGTTTGTTGGTTCCCTAACAATCGTGCATGTTTCTAACACACCTTTCTCGTAGAAGAAATCTATATCTTCCATTTTTCCAAGGCTTTTTCTACCGCAGCTCCCACAATATTTTCTAGGTCTAAAATACTCTTTTCCGCAGAAGGGGCATCTACTACCCTTAAGCCTATCCCCAATATACGAAACTCTTCTTTCTATTGGTTCACTTCCCAAATTCATTCCCTCCCTAAAATATGAACATAAACTTTCGTTCCAAATCCTTCAATCTCCTGCGCACAACCATAAATTAGGTCTCCATCAGGGTCTATTTGCCTTTGACCTGCTTCACCTCTAAGTTGCTTAACTACCTCGAAAATTTGCGCTCCGCCAGTAGCGCCAAGTGGATTTCCGTCCGCCTTTAATCCTCCATCCGTATTTACGTAGAGTTGCCTCCCATCAACCTCGTAAAAGCCTTTGTAATCCTCAAAGTTTTCATAAAGCTTTTTCCATGCGGTGCCCTTTTTAACGAAACCTAAATCCTCTAGAGCTATCATCTCCAGAACTGTTGATTGATCATAAACCTCTAACAATCTTATATCATCTAGGCTTACGTTAGCTGCTTTCAAAGCGTTTTCCATGGCTATTTTATTTGCTATGAAACCGGCTCTATAGGATCTTGAGGGATAGGATATAAAGTCGGTTGCCAAGGAGGAAGCAAGCACATAAACAAGATTATCAGCATATTCCCTCGCTTTTTCTGGACTCGCCAATATTAGGGCGGTTGCTCCATCAGATATTGGCGCAAAATCATATAATCCAAGAACCCTATTTTTTCTAGCTGCAAACACCCTATTAATGTCGATTTCCCTTCGAAAATGCGCATATTCATTTTTCAAAGCATTATGATGATTTTTAACGGATATGTGCGCTAATGTCGTCATTAACTTACGTTGATCTTCACCTTCAATATTATAGGTTTTAATGTATTCTCTGAGAAGTAGCTCATGACTTGTTTCCGGCGTTCCACCCGCATAGTAGCTCCAGTGATCCACAAGAAGCATGAGGTTATCCCTTATCTTGCTCCATCTATCAGTCATCTTCTCCATTCCGCCGACAAGAACAACATCATATTTGCCAGCTTCTATAGCATTACAAGCATTCGATAATGCCGAGCTGAACGACCTCATTTTTTCAATTGGTATGTTAAGCTCCAGCAATTGAGACATGAAACCCTCTTCCAAACCTATTTTGTTAGTAACCTGCAATAGGTAATCTGAAATATAACAAGCATCTAAATCCTTGCGCTCTATTCCTGCAGCATCCAAAGCCATTAGGCCAGCTTCATCAATTAAATCCTCTGGGTCCAGTTCGTAATGCTCCCCAAATTTTGTTCTACCAATACCTATTATTGCGGGCTTTCTCTCCATAATCATCTTTCCTCTAAACTAACCTCTCTAGAGGAAATCTTAAAAGACTTGCTATACTTCGGGAAATTCAGAGCTGTAATTCGTAGGAAAACCTATTAGGTGTGAATGCAACTCACATAATTCTAACGTTCCAAAAATTTTTACATAGAAGATGCTTGCTAATCTATAATTGATTTAGGGTGATATTAATGGAGCGCGCTGGGATCCTAGTTGTTTCTTACGGTTCCAGAGCAGCTGCCATGATCGACGCGTTTATGAAAAGTCAAGAATATAAAGTCGACCTATACATTGCTGATAAGCAAAGAAATCCCTTCAACGTTAGAAGAGCTAAAGAACATGTTGTGATACCCAACCTCAACGTTGAGGCAATATGTAAATTTGCTGAAAAACATAAAGATAAAATAGACTTTGGAATAGTTGGACCGGAAAAACCGATAATCGAAGGCATAAGAGATCTAATTGAGAGTAAACTTAAGATTCCGATGATATGCCCAACAAAGGAATACGCCCTTGAGAAAAGTAAAGTCGCACAAAGATTGCTTTTCCAAGAGGTTGCTCCAGAAGTAAATCCTAGATTCAAAATCTTTGACCCCAAAGATTACAAGAGTCTAAGCGACGTTAAAAAAGACCTATATAAATGGCTTGATGAACTTGAAAATAAGGTAGCAGTTAAGCCTGACGCTCCAGCCGCAGGTAAAGGCGTCGGAGTTTGGGGCGACCACTTTAGCACACGCGAAGAAATATTCGAACATTTCCTAGCAAACTTTAAAGAGGGGCCAGTTATAGTTGAAGAAAAAATCGAAGGCGAAGAATCGAGCTTCCAAGCCTTCTGCGACGGAAAACACCTAGTCCCATTACCGGAAACAAGAGACTACAAGAGAGCCTTTGACGGCGATAAGGGGCCTAACACTGGTGGAATGGGCACATATAAAAATAAAGGAAATATTCTACCCTTCATGAAACCTGAAGACTGGGAGAAAGAAAAGAAGATAGTTGAGAAAATATTTGAGAAACTTAAAGATGGCGGCTACAATCCAAACTTGCGGGGCATACCATTTTATGAAGCTTTCATCCATACAAGTAGAGGTCCGATGATACTGGAAAATAATAGTAGGCCCGGTGATCCGGAGATAATAGCGGTTATGCCGCTTCTGAAAGATGATTTTGTTGACGTATGCTTCAGGATGATAGAGGGCACCTTAACGCACATTAGCATCGATGAAAGCGCATCCGTTGTAATCTACAAGGTGCCTCCAAAATATGGCGGGTACATAGATGCATTTCCGCATCTAGTTAATAAACGCGAAATTGGAACGCCAGTAGTTCTAGAGGAGGCAGAAAAATTATCGGCTAAATATGGTGATAACATAAAAATTTATCCGGGTTCAATGGAGCTCCGCGAAGATGGAAAAACCTATGCGCTTTCCTCTAGAACCGTATGTACAGTTGGCATTGGCGATGATATTCAAAGTGCCCGTGAAATAGCTATGGAAGGTATAAAGGCTATTAAGGGAGGAGCCCTCTGGAATAGAACCGATATAGCTTCAAAAGAGCATATTGAACGGAGCATAAGGCATATGGAACTTTTGAGGAAAAACGTATGATGAGAATCTTTGTAACGGACTGCGAAGGCCCAATATCAAAGAATGACAATGCATTTGAGCTATCAAACTGGCTTATTCCGAAAGGCGATAGATTTTTCACTATAGTTAGCAGATACGATGATGTTTTGGCAGACATAGTTAAAAAACCGGGATATAAGGCTGGAGACACGCTTAAACTTATAGTGCCCTTCCTGAAGGCCTATGGCGCAACCAACGAGCTAATGAGACGCTTTTCATCGGAGACCCTATTATTGGTTCCCGGAGCCGCGGAAACGTTACGTTATATTAGGTCAATAATGCCTTCATTTATAGTTAGCACAAGCTATGAGCCCTACATACACGCCCTATGCGATGCGATAGACTTTCCAAAAGAAAATGTTTACTGCACTAAAATCAACATAGACCAATACGAATTGTCTAAAGAGGAAGCGGAGCGGCTTAAGGCCTTAAAGGAAGAAATCTCTGAGATGCCTATGATAGAGATTCCTCAAGGCGCGAAATCTATAAGTGATTTACCGCCAGAATCACAAAGAGTAATAAAACGTCTAGATGAAATTTTCTGGGAAGAAATACCTAAAATGAGAATAGGACGGGCGCTGATAGATGTTAATCCGATAGGTGGATATGAGAAAGCGAACGCCGTTAAGGAAATAGCTGCGATCTTCAATAGACCCCTATCATCTATTATGTATGTTGGAGACAGCATAACTGATGTTGAGCCCTTCAGACTTGTGAGAAAAGGCGGAGGACTAACAGTTTCATTTAATGGAAACCAGTACGCAATAAGAGAAGCCGAGATCGCTGTTCTATCACATCACACAGTTGTTCTAGCAATATTGGCTGAAAACTTCAGAAGGTTCGGTAGAGAGCACGTGCTTAAGCTTGTAGAGAACTGGGATATATCAATGCTAGAGGATTACTGCAGTCCATCTCTTTTCAGGCAATTAAGAAATCTTTATCCTGAAAATGCTCCTTGGGTTGAGAGAATAACGGCGGAGAACATGGAACGTCTGATGCATGAAAGCACAGCTTTCAGAAAAACAGTTAGGGGAGAAGCCATAGGAACTCTAGGTTAAGCATTAAATACCTATTTAGAAATCTCTTTCACCTACAGTAAATCTATCAGCTCAGGGAAGAACTGAAAACTAAACAGCAGACAATTAGCCGCATATCGAAAATAAAAATCTAATTTCACCTTATTATATATGTAACAGTGTAAAACGGTGATCTGATTGAAACCGTTAATTGAAGATACTTATGCTGAAGCTTTCGATGGACTATATTTTAGAATTCTCGTTACCGCAAGTGATAAAAACACGCTTACAAGAGCTGCTGAAGACTCAACCGCTACGCCCTCAACGGTTATAGGTAGGATTGAAGGCGGAATAGAGCGCTGGGCCCCCAAAAACGAGACGCCTGACGGCCGCCTAGGGGTCATACTTCAATTCTGGAGCGGAATAGACGAAAGAAAACCCTTAGAAGAATCAGTAAAAAGGTTTTACAGAGAATTCTCCTACAGAATTAGACAGGACATACTTGTAAAACCCTTCACAGCTGTCTTTGATGCATGCCCAAACCCAATAGGTAAAATAGACACCCTCGAGCTGATAGGGCACTGCGGCGACGGATACGAATGGGTCGAAAAACAATATGGCCGCGAAATGATTGTTGTTCCAATAATGGTTCCAGACTTTAAAATCGAGCGTTTTATAGGTTACGGCCGTGGGGTTATGGGCGGAAACTTCTGGTATATGTGCAGAACTAAAAGAGCTGTATTAAGGGCTGGGAGAAAAGCGCTAAAAGCCATAAGCCAAGTTGAAGGTGTGGTAACCCCATTTGATATATGCTCAGCAGGATCAAAGCCTGAAACAAAGTTTCCGCAAATAGGTCCAACAACAAACCATCCATATTGTCCCTCACTTAAAAGTAGGTTAGGCGCTGAATCAAAGGTTCCAGCGGGAGTCCGCTACATACCTGAAATAGTAATAAACGGATTAACCCTAGAAGCCGTAAAGAAGGCCATGAAAGTTGGTATTGAAGCTGCTTCAACAGTTGATGGCGTTGTTAGGATCTCAGCTGGAAATTACGGTGGGAGACTCGGAAAATATAAAATCTATTTGAGAGAGATTGTTTCATGACTCTCGAAGCTATTTGTTTTGGGGCTTTAAACGTTGATAAACTCTACTTGGTTGATAGACTAGCTGGAGCTGACGAAGAAAGCGTAATCTTAGATTTCAAAGAGTCGCCTGGCGGTTCGGCTGCAAATACGGCTGTTGGATTAGCGAGGCTCGGCGTAAAAGTAGGCTATATAGGTAAAGTTGCGAAAGACAGAGAAGGCTCACTTCTACTAAAATCATTTATAGATGAAGGAGTTGATACAGGAGGCGTGGTAATTTCTAAAACCGGTAGAAGCGGTTCAGTTATTGGGTTCGTAGATCAGGAAGGTAATAGGGCATTATATGTTGATCCAGGGGTTAATGATACATTAAGATATGAGGAGATTGATCCAAATTATGCTAGAGGCGCAAAGATTTTACACTTAACATCATTCGCTGGCGACGCTCCCTTCATAGCCCAAAAAAGGCTTATAGAAGAACTGTCCGACGTGAAGATAACGCTTGACCCGGGAATAATATATGCTCGTAGGGGGCTAGAGAAGCTTAGGCCAATAATAAGAAAATGCTATGCTATTATGCCAAGCGAGGTTGAAATAAATCTTTTAACAGGCAAAAAATATAGGGAAGGCGCCGATTTCCTTCTTAGGGAAGGCGTAAAAATTGTGGCTGTAAAACTGGGAGATAAAGGATGCTATATTACAAATGGTCGAGAAAGTCACCTAATAAAACCATTTAAGGTTAAAGTTGTCGACACTACTGGCGCTGGAGACGCTTTTTGCGCCGGCTTCATCTACGGCCTTCTCAGAGGAAAAGACCTGAGAGAATGCGGTCTTCTGGGAAATTTTGTTGCTTCAAGATGCTTAACAAAGATGGGGGCAAGAGAGGGGTTGCCTAAAATAGATGATTTACCTCTATAATTTTTATCGCGAGAATGCTGGGGAGATATTTAAGTTTATTGGGCAACTTTTAAATTCTGCATCTTTCACTATTAAGATATTAGTTGTGAGTGTATCTGATGAGCGTCATAAACTTCCGCAATAGATTCCTATCATTACTTATCAGAGAGTTCGAGAAGTATATCCCACAATTTAAACCGTACTCACTAGATTATCAGATGGTCGTTTACGCCTCCAAAGACTTAGAGACATGGCTAAAAGCGAAGTTAAATACAAATGATAGTCGAATAGTTTACAAGACACTTAGAGAATATTTGATGAATAATCCGAGAGACCTCAAAGTATCAATAAACTTCTGGGTTGGCATGTGGCTTAAAAAATGGAGGGAAAGAGTTAGAATTTTATCAACGAAGTTTGAAATGCCTAAAAAATATGTTGAAAAGATTAGGAAAGCAAGAAAAATCTACAAGCATATGGATTACAGGCACGAATTAAAGAATATAGCTGTCAAAAAACTTGTAAATCAAGGCGAAATCTGCATGGTTGAATTCATAGCTGAAAACCTAATACTTGAGGAAATAGCTAAACGAATCCAGAAATCAAACAAAGATTCGCAGTTCATCGTATTAGATCCACTAAGCATGTATAATGCAATCAGCAGTAGAATAATGCGCTTATCGAAAGAGAAAGGCCCTCTAGTTTACTTAAACATAAAACCAAACATGTTTTAGTTTTTAATAGTAAATCAATAAAGTAAAGAACTTCAATTTTTCCGTAAATAAATCTACAAACATTTTTAGCATTCAACATACAATTTAGTTACCATAGGAATCATCTTGGGGCTCTAAAATGCTTATCGAGCGTTTGTCAACTGGTGTTCCAGAGTTAGACGCTATGCTTGAAGGTGGAATACCAAAAGGTTTCACCGTAGCTGTCACAGGTGAACCTGGTACGGGGAAAACAATTTTGTGCATACACTTCATTGCTCAAGGCGTGCGTGAAGGAGACAAATGCATCTATGTAACAACTGAAGAGAGCCGTGAATCAATAATTACGCAAGCCTCTCAATTTGGTTTCAACTTCTCAGATAATATCGCCAACAAAAAGATGATAATTATCGATGCATTAATGGGAGTTAAAGATGAGTGGTCGCTTCAAAGCTTAGATATCGAGGAACTTGTGAATAAGGTTATTGAGGCGAAAAAGGCTTTAGGCTACGGAAGAGCCCGCCTAGTAATTGATTCTCTCTCCGCTTTCTGGCTTGATAAACCAGCTATGGCCAGAAGATATTCATACTTTGTGAAGAAAGTTCTATTTAAATGGGACTTCACGATAATGGCCACCTCACAGTATGCCATAACAACTTCTGAGGCTTTCGGTTGGGGAGTGGAGCATATAGCCGACGGTATAATAAGATTCCGAAGATTTGTTAGAAATGGAGTTTTAAAGCGCTATATTCTTATTGAGAAAATGCGTCAAACGAACCATAGTTTACAAATGTATGAAATAGCAATTTTGCCTGGAAGAGGCCTAACGATAGTTAAGCCGGTTGAGATGCGAAAAGAAGATATCTCCTTACCAAAGCATGTTATAAAGCGTATTCAGAGAGCTACTGAAAGAAGGGAAGCTGAAGTACCTTGATTTCCCCGTTTGAACATTACTCACGTCGGGATGTTCAGAAGGAAATTTCAGATTTTTGTAAGGGGCGGTGGGTCGCTCTCCACTATACCGATTCTTCCGGCAATCTAGTCTTCAGAAGATACATTAAAAGGAAACCTATCAGAGTAGATAGCTCTAAAGATTTAATCGAGCTTTATTCTAATTCATTAAGATCCATTTACGCAACCGCTAACATCTATAAAAGACTTCAAAATTTGGAGGACGTGTATGATTATGCAAACATTATTTACTGTACACCGACATGGGATATTGATAGTGACTTGTCAAACTGGAAGAAAACGATCACGATCGCAGAGGAGATACTGCGCTTCCTAGAAGAATGGGGAATCAAAAAATCAGTTTATGTAAAATGGTCTGGAAACGGTTGCCACATCCACATAAACGAGAGGAGCTTCTCCGAGGATCTACTTGAAAAGTATAATCCATTAGACATAGCATATGCAATTGTTGAATATGTAAATTCTAAGCTCACATTAGGATTTATGGAGCTGTCGCCTAAAGGTCAAATAGTGGTCGAAAATAAGATGGATCCAACAAGAGTCTTCACATGCCCACTAAGCTTACACCGCAAACTTAATGTTGTATGCATATGTATGAAAACCAAAGACCTAAAAAATTTCACGCCGAAATGGATTGATCCAGAAAATTTTAGGCATAACCCTAACTGGCGTGAATTTAGAGAAGGAGAAGCTGACAAATTAGCTGAAAACGCTTACAAAACAATAGGTGGCTATCCGCTCAAACTTAGACGGAGAAGAACCCGAAAAACTAAACCGCTAGATAAACAGATACTTGAATGGTTACAAAGAAACTAACTGATCCAAAGGATACCGAACGGCAACAAAACCCTCTTAAAAATAACATTTTTCTATTGAAATGTACTACTAAAATAAATTAGGATCTTAAAGGTTGATGAGAAATTGACTGATCAAACTGATGAAATCATGAATATTTTAGATGAGGCCGTAAAATTTCATGGGCATCTTGGCCCATTTCTTGTATTAGGTTTAAAAGCCGGATTATTTGCTAATAAGATTCTCGGAAAGGACTGCTTTAAAACTAAAGCCATAGTTGAAACCAAGCCTAAACCCCCATTCTCATGCTTTGTTGATGGAATTCAAATAGCTACCGGATGCACTATGGGAAAATGCAATATCAAAATGAAAAAGGGCTACCCGATCTCATTAACAATAATTAAAGGTAAGAGAATCTTAAAAATGAAACTTAAAGAGGAAGTCTTAAATTTTCTTGCAGAAATGCCCTCCAACAAAGTGACTGAACAGAAAGCGTTTGAAATAATGAATAAATCGGTTGATCAATTATTTGACATAGCCCTCAAAGAAGAATAAATTTTAAAATTTTTGTTTCATTAAAAATATTAGCTAAATAGCTTACGCTCTTACCTAGAAAATTGAGGTTTAATGTAATTCCTTATTCTATATTTCATATCTCAGTGCTTCTGCCGGCTTTAATCTAGCGGCATATATTGCTGGATACGCTGCTGCAGCCAGGCTAATTAATGCGGCTATCCCGATGGATGTGCCGATAATACGTAGATATGCGAGTGCAGCTCCCTCAAAGAATACATTAATCCCCTGTAGGGAATATAGCGCTACAGCAATAGCCCACCCGACTATCGCACCGATTATCCCTCCGAGTATACCTAATAATAGAGCTTCTATCAAAAATATCTCTAGAACAGCTCCATCTGTTGCGCCTAAACATTTTATTGTGCCTATTTCCTTATAGCGTTCAGTTACTGACATTAACATTGAATTAACTATTCCAACACCGCACACAAGTAAAGCTATTATCGCAACCCATATTTGGTAAGCTTCTGTTCCATGTCCCCCTATCTGCCTAAGGATTTCACCCATTGTTAAAAGTGAAACCAAAAAGGCGATGCTTAACAGGACTGATAATGAGGTTATCAGTGTTCTTGTGAAACGCTTCCTTATACTTTCTATACAATATTTAAATGCCTCGCTGATCGGAAATTTTATACTTCCAACCTCACCGACTTCAACCTCAGCTTCTCCGCTCATTTTAACTTCACTTTTAATGTCTTTTTAAGAGAATTTATATCCAAAGGGATATATTTAAGTTTTTAAATGAACCCCCTTTTATTATTCGCTACACATTTTTAGCTGAAAATTAATCTTCTTAGCTTTAAAGCGTAGCTTAAGCCTAATTTATCTTAACTGCTACTTTAGCTAGATAATTGAATACTAAACCAAGTTCTTCCGGCATTAATTCCCTTACTCTCCTATGATGAAATGGTATTAAATCAATTATGCGCTTCATGTCACTTTTGGAGAATCCAAGCTCACTAAAGAACACTTGAACAGCATTTCTCAGCTTCTTATTTTTCTGCGTGAAAACAGCACGAATAAAATCAAAAAATTTTT